>OJFK01000144.1_pt1 | contig 20086 bp, 24 predicted proteins | sample 1594101 | NCBI WGS metagenome assembly OJFK01 (sample SAMN05416723, study PRJEB24817) | seawater metagenome | isolation source: Sea water | place: Canada:Atlantic | collected 2013-07
GTCGCAAAATTTACCAAGTGGTCTCCAAGCTGACAATCCAAAGTCCAACAGTGCATCGCACCGTGACCGAGCACTTGCGCCGTGATGGCTGGCAAGTGAACCGAAAAAGGGTTCACCGGCTCTAGAAGCAAGAAGGACTCAAAAGGTTCCCGCGAACCCTGCCAGAAAGAGGGCTCGAGGAAACTCCGATGGATCCAGTCAATTACGAGAGGCTGAGTCAGTGGATCATGTGTGGAGCTATGACTTTATTTTTGATCAGACTGACGACGGAGGTCGCCTGAAATGGTTGCCGGTTCTAGATGAGTATAGTCGTGACCTTATGAGCTTGAGGGTCGCCCGATCCATGACGGCAGAAGATGTGATTGATCAGCTTGAGATTCTTGTTGAGCAGCGCGGCATCCCTCAGTTTATCGGATCGGACAAGGGCCCGGAATTCGTCGCAAAAGCGGTGAGGAAGTGGATTGAGGACCGAGTCTTTCAGACCTTGTTCATCGCGCCAGGCATGTCAATTCGTCTCTTTTGAAACACTACTTAGTATAACAGGTTTCCCATGGAAGATGATGACCCTATATCGAACGGATAGTGGAAGAAAAGGGGGAGCCCACAAAAAAGCCCGGCGGTGAGGCCAGGATTTTTTGGGAATGGTTTAGAGAAGAAGACTACTCGTCTTCATCTGGATTCAACTTTTCGTTGATGAGAGCTTGGTCCTCTTCGGAGAGCTTGGAGATGTCGTAAGGGATTTTACGACCGTTCTTAAGCTTAAAGATGACCTGGTCGGCTTTGATTTCAGTTACGGAAGCAACGAGAGGTTTTCCATCAGTGTTCTTCCAAGTGCGTTGGGGAAAGACGTCGCCTTTGATTTCAGGCTGATCGTCTTCACCTTTGAACTCCTTGAGTGCTTTCTTGATGGTCCTCTCAAAATCGGGTGACATTGGGTGTCCTTTGAAAATGAGCTGGCCATCGACTCCGAAAACGTAAGCGTTCGGGATGCCACGGGAACTGAGAGGACCCCTCGCCTGGCGAGTGACGGTGAATTCCGCTTTATGCTCATCGAGGATTCCTTTGATCTTATCTTCAGGGGTGTTTTGACTCTCAGCAGCGATGATGGAGAGACCCTTGGGCTTCATTTTTTTGTCCATCTTGACCAGATGGGGCATGGCGCTAATGCAGGGTCCTCATTGGACTCCCCACTCTTCAATGACGACAACTCGGCCTTTGAGAGTATCCATTTTGACTTCTTCACCAAAAAGGTGATCTCCGATTTTCCACTCGGAGAGTTTGTGATCAGGGAGTTCCCCATCTTGTGCGGTCGCCTGCGTCATCGCCAGTCCAAGGACGATGAGGCTACGAATAATGATCAATTTCATAAAGTCCCTCACTTTTGACTGTTCGTAAGCTGTTTACAAGAAACATGTTTTGATCGACTCAGACTTTTATCATGCTCTTTTTTGAACAGCACGACACTTCGTTTCTGCAAGAACACTGGGACGGGGTTTTGATGACCGAGGACCACTGCTTGGCTAAAAAAAAGAAAGGTGAGCTGGAGGTGGGTTTCTTTGTTTAAATGGTCACCAAGGTGGCAGATTCGTCGGCAAAGGATTAATCGTCTAGGATGGTGAGTTCTGGATTTTTGATTTTGCCGAGGCGATCGATCTGGAGTTTGTAGTAATCTTCCCCGTCATGGGGGAACTGGCCGAGTATAATATTAAGGGCTTCGATTAGACTGTAATTTCATCGGCGAGAGAGTCTGAGCTTCCAGGGGAAGGCAGTCATGGAGAGGGAGGCTGGAGAGATGGAACGGCGTGTGACATCGATTCGTGTCATGAAGGGAGCAATCTTGGCAGAGAGATTCTTCTGAGACTCAGGAGAATGGGACACAAAAAATGGATTTTAATCTTCGTGAATCTGGGTCATGATTCCCTGTCATGAAATGGTGTGCTCTTTTCGCTTTTGCTTTGATTTCTTGCTTATTTTCTTCCTGCGCAAGCAACACTCCTGCAGGGAAAGCACTGAGTGGAATCAATAAGGTCGGCCAAACGGCTCGCAACGTGCAAGCGATCCAGAGCCTCTTTTAGCCACTTTCCGGCATGAAGGTTGGAATGACGATGCCAGTTGTTTCAGGAGTTTTCCCGAGCGCTTGAGAGAAGTGAATTTCAGTATTCCGAGCACCCCACTGATAGAGTTTTTTGACTAGCGTCGCAGAACTTGTCGGAACGAGGAAGATGAGGCTTTGACCTCGACGCGAATGGTGGAGTTCGTGATGAATGAGCGCGAGTGATGTTTCTTCATCGCGGCTGACACCGGGGCCAAGCATGCGCATATTGGGATGATCGATGGAGCAGAGGAAGCCGGTGATTTCGCCTCTGGACGTTTCTGCCACGAGGCTGTGCCAGAGCGCATCTTTGTTTTTTAGGAAAAATGCGTAATCTTGCTCGCGGGAGATGCCGATAAGTTCTCTTTCAAGTGCGACGATGCGGGCAATGTCACTTGAGGTCGCTTGACGAATCTGCTTTTGGTTTGGCGGAAGGGGGGTGAGGCCGGATTCGGGGACGGTGATGAGAAGATCTTGGAAGGTTTCTTGAGGGACAAAGCCCGCTTTGGAATAGAGAGAAAAGGAATCGAGATTCATGGCTGACGAGACGAGCCGGATCGGGAGACCTTGGTCGCCGGCGAGATGGACGATGACATCGAGAATGGTGCCGGCAATACCTCGACCTCCGAATTCGGGATGGACCGCCATGATCCCGAGAGACAGGTGAGTTTCGCGGGGGTGATAGAAGCAGGTTCCTACGATTTGGCCTGATTCGGGGCAGGTCGCGGTGACGCAGCAACCGGGGTCGAGATCTTCGTAGATCTCGGCGAAGAAACGCATCGACTCGGGGCCGCCTAGCATGGTGGGGCGTTTAAGGTTTTCGGAGTACCATCGATCGAGAGAGTTGAAAATGAGAGCCGAAATTTCGTCCCATTGCGACGATTGAAGCCGTCCGATGATGATCTTTTCCATTCCATATTTTAGGAAAGGAAAGAGGAAGGCGAAACCAAAAACAAAAAAGCCGGAGTCCCTTCCCTGAACTCCGCTTTGAAAGGTATCGGACCGGTTCTATGCTCTGGGAGGGCATCGGATTCAGCCTGTCGATATCTTCGATCCAAAATGGCAGACTAAATAAGGCTTAGTTTTCTTCCAACCTTGGTGAAGGTTTTAAGCGCCTGATCAAGTTGATCGGTGGTGTGGGCGGCGGAAATCTGAGTGCGGATACGGGCTGTTCCTCTTGGAACAACCGGGAAGAAGAAGCCGATGGCGTAGATTCCTTCGTTGAGGAGTTCGGCTGAAAATTCTTGGGCAATTTTTGCATCACCAAGCATGACGGGACAGATGGGATGATCTTTTCCCGAGATCGTAAATCCGGAGCTTGCGAGTCCCTCCCGGAAGTAGTCGGTGTTTCTCTTCACGCGATCAGCGAGCTCGGTGGACTCGGTGAGAAGCTTGAAGGTGGCGAGCGAGGCGGCCACGATGGGCGGTGCGACTGAGTTCGAGAAGAGGTAGGGGCGGGAGCGCTGGCGGAGGAGATCGATGAATTCCTTTCGCCCTGAAGTATAACCTCCCGAAGCGCCGCCGAGGGCTTTTCCGAGGGTGCCGGTGGTGAGGTCGATCTTTCCAAAGAGCCCGCAGTGCTCATGGGTGCCGCGCCCTTTTTCGCCTAGAAATCCCGTGGCGTGGCAGTCGTCGAAGTGAACCAGGGCGCCATACTTTTTGGCAAGGGCATGGATCCCGGCGAGATCGGCGATGACGCCATCCATCGAGAAAACGCCGTCGCTGGTGATGATGGCGTGGCGGGCTCCGGCCTCGGTGGCGGCTTTGAGTTGGGTCTCTAAATCAACGAGGTCATTATTGGCGTAGCGGAAGCGCTTGGCTTTGCAGAGGCGGACGCCATCGATGATCGAGGCGTGATTGAGCGTGTCGGAGATGATGGCGTCTTCGGGCCCGAGAAGGGTTTCGAAAAGGCCGCCATTGGCATCAAAGCAGGAGGGATAGAGAATGGTGTCCTCAGTGCCGAGAAAGGCTGAGATCGCCTTTTCAAGTTCTTGATGAATCGACTGGGTTCCGCAGATGAAGCGCACTGAAGCAGTGCCGAAGCCGAAGTTATCAAGGGCGTCCCGGGCGGCTTCGCGGAGGACGGGGTGGTTGGCGAGACCGAGGTAGTTGTTGGCGCACATGTTGAGGACCTCGCGGCCATCTTCGAGGGTGACCAATGCGTCTTGCGAAGAGGTGATGGGGTGCTCGTTTTTAAAAAGTCCTTCGCTTTTTATTTCGGCGAGAGTGGATTTGATCTGATTCGAGAATGTGGCGGTGATCATTTTTGTCAGAAAATGTTAGAGATTCCAGTTGAGGATGACTTTCCCGCACGACCCTTCGTTCATGGCGGCGAAGCCTTTTTCGAAGTCAGGGAAATCAAAGTGATGTGTGATGACGGCAGAGACATCGAGGCCAGACTGCAGCATGGAGGTCATCTGATACCAGGTGTCATACATTTTGCGGCCATAGATGCCCTGAATTGTGAGGCTGTTGAAGACGACGGCGTTCCAGTCGATGGCTACTCCGGGTTCGGGGATTCCCAAGAGGGCAATCTTTCCGCCGTGGGCCATGTTGGCGATGAGGTCGTTGAAGGCGTGCTTATTACCGGACATTTCGAGGCCAACATCGAAGCCCTCGGTCATGCCAAGTTCTCTTTGGATATCGGGAATATTTTCGTCGCTGACATCGACGACGCGAGTGGCGCCAAGAGTTTTGGCGAGTTCCAACCGTTGTGGGTTGAGGTCGGTGACGACGACGTGACGGGCACCGGCGTGTTTTGAAATGGCGGCCGCCATGCAGCCAATCGGTCCGGCGCCGGTGATGAGGACGTCTTCGCCCAAAAGAGGAAATGCTAGCGCGGTGTGGGTGGCATTTCCGAAAGGGTCAAAGATAGAGGCGACATCGAGTGAGATCCCTTCGGCATGCTTCCAGACGTTAGTGGCGGGGAGCGCGACGAATTCGGCGAAGGCTCCTGGTGAGGTGACGCCGACTCCGGCGGTGTTCTTACAGAGGTGACGTCGGCCAGCGAGGCAGTTCCGGCACACGCCACAAATGAGATGGCCTTCTCCGGAAACGATGTCGTCCAGTTTGAAAAATTCCACCGCGCTTCCAATCTCGGCGATCGATCCGACAAACTCGTGTCCGATGACCAGGGGCGTGGGAATCGTTTTTTCCGCCCAAGCGTCCCAGTTATAGATGTGGAGGTCGGTTCCGCAAATGCCGGTGCGGTCAACTTTGATGAGGACATCGCGGTCGCCGATGGTTGGAAGCGGGACGTCAGTTAGCGTGAGTCCACGGCCGGGAGCTGATTTAACAAGCGCTTTCATGACGGAATGGCGTGACGCTAGCCCTTAGTCAAAAATGGACAAGATTTTATTTAATGCGCAAAAATAACTATTTCTTCTTAGACGCTTTCTTCTTTTTCTTGTCCTAGGTGGGACTGCTTCCGGGATAGGCGTAGGCATCAAAATCAAAGGCGGGGCGCTTCCCGAAGGAAAGTTGATAGCGGCGTGGGAGTTCCTCTTTATTTTCCGCGATGAAGGTTTTGGTGGGGCCGTTATCGGTATCGCCGATTCGGAATCGGCAGTTTTCTGACTGGGAACGTGTCGTTCGTTGCCCAAGAGGATGAAGGGACGGAGGGCGTAGATTTCGAGGGAGTGAACTGTGGAAATTTTCACCGCCTTTGAGACGCCAATGCCACTGGCCTGTCATGATGGAATTGCGACAGGGATTACAGGACGGCGCGGAGACGTAACCGTTTTGGAAGAGGGCTCCTTGGCGAGCGATGCGATCGAAGGCGGGCGTCTGGGCGACCTCGTCATTTCCGTAAATCGAAACATGGAGCGAGCCCCAGTCATCGGCGATGCTACCGGAGGAGGAGCCGAATTGAAAATAGTCTAAAGGCCGTCTTAAAATTTGGTTCTTGTGGAGGAAGATCCTTTTTTTGGATGATGGACAAAGTTTAAACGATGAAAGCTCTTCTACTTCTCACACTCGCTATGGGGTCCCTCCAAGCTAATGATTGGTCTCATTTTTTGGGGCCGAACCGCGATGGCACTTCGAAGGAAACCGGATTGCTCAAATCCTTCCCTAAAGCTGGCCCCGAGATTCTTTGGGAGATTGAGTTGGAAGAAGGATTCGGCGGTGCCGCAGTGGTGGGCGATGAGGTGTTCGTGGTCGATCGGGTGAAGCAGGAAAAAGATATTCTTCGCTGTCTTGATTTCGCGACCGGTAAGGAAAAATGGAGTTTTGAGAATCCTTCGGAAGGAGAACCATCCTTCCCGGGATCACGTTCTGTTCCGACCGTGGAGGTGGATGCTGTTTATTTTATTGGTCCCTTCGGTCAGGTCTTTCGCATCAATCGTAAGACGCATAAGGCAGATTGGATTATCGACATGCACAAGCGCTATCCCGATGCCAAGACGCCGCATTGGGGTTATGCTCAGTCCGCTCTTATTACGGGCGACATTTTAATCCTGACACCTTTTGGAAAGGAGACGGGGATTATCGGAGTCGATAAGAAAACGGGCAAAGAGATTTGGAAGAGCGGTCCCATCGGAGACACGCATTCGACGCCGACAATGATGAGCTTCGAGGGCGAAGAGCAGGTTGTTATTTTAACGACCGGTGGTGGCTTGCACAGCTATGCACCTGAGACTGGGAAGAAGCTCTGGAGCTCGAAGGCCTATGAGAATCGCATTCCGATCACCATACCGATGCAAGTCGACGGAAAGCGTATCTTTGCGACGGGTGGATATGACGCTGGTTCAAAAATGCTTACGGTGAAGAAGATGGGCAGTAAATATAAGATCGAAACTGCGTGGGAGAGCAAGAAGGGAAGCCAAGTGCATCCCGCGCATCTTATCGATGGTTATCTCTATTTCCTCGCAAACGAGAACAGCAATCATAAGGCGAAGGCCAAGCGTGCGAAGGGCGGGCTTGTTTGCTTCGATCTTGAGGGGAAAGAACTTTGGAGCACCGGAAACGAACCGTTCATGGGCCGCGGAAGCTCCATTTTTGCCGATGGGATCCTCATCATTCAGGATGGCGAAAAGGGAACTCTTCGTTTGGTGGAGCCCTTGACGAAAGGATTCAAGCTTCTCGCCGAGGCAAATGTCTTTGGCAGTGATCTTGAGAATAAAAAAGATCTCAAGTATTGGAGCAATCTCGCTCTTTCCAAGGGTCGCCTCATCATGCGAGGTCAGGATCGAATGATCTGCGTGGACTTGAAGAAGTAAAAAAGAGCGGGCTACGTCATGACGGCGATGGGTTCCGAATCGAAGTCGCCGGAAACCAATACCAACTAGTGTTTTAAAAGAGCCGAATGCCAGAGTGATTTCTTGAAAGAGCAAGGCGGGACGAAGGCGTGGTGCGGGTGAAATGCCCTTAGGTGTACCACAACTGACGATCAACACTGCCATTTCGAGAAAGCGCCCGGCTCTTGATTCCAACACGCAGCGCTATTTCCTAACTATTTAAAGATATCTTTCGTCTCTTTTGAAATACGGAGTGGGATAAAGCTAGGACCGGAGAGCTTTGAGGAAGGCGAGTTTCCATTCTTCGAGGCTTCGTTTTACGGAGGATCCGAGTGAGGCGCAGACGGGTTCCGGGGTCGACTTGAGAGGAAGGATTTTAATGGAGCTGCCGAAATTTGCGCCTTCGGCGATGAAGGCAATGCCGGCTTCGACACCGCCACCAAGGCGGAGGCTGGCGATGCCATCGAATTCTCTGGCGACTTTGGCGTTAAGTTTGTGGACGAGGCTGATGAGACTGTTTTCTCGCTTGCGGAGCACACCGGCCGCTACTCGGCGGCCTTCAAAAATACCTACGACTGGGTTTTGCGGAAGGAACAGAAGGTTTGTGGCAGGGGAAGCCGATACTCTTGATGGCGACATTATCTGGAGGCGGCGCCGACGGTCCTTTTGGCGGGAGAGGCGACCCTTCCCCGGATGGTGGCTTAACTTGGATTCCTCATACGCTTAACGAGGCAAGTTTTCCTTGGCTGCAAAGCATTTCGAGAGAGAATACAAAGGGCGAAGGAGAATCAAGCTTTCTAGAGATTGGCAGGATTTGCTAGTTTCTCTTGATTGATTCAGAGGAAAAGAATGGGGCGAGAGGCCCCGACTCCTTTAGGGGTTGGCGACGGGGTGGAAGCTGAAGAAGCGAGGGAGTTTCATAGAAATGAGGTGGAGATTTTAACCACAGAAAACGCAGGAATTGAGAGGGTTGAGGATTAGAAGGAGTCACGGTCTTGCCAGTCGCGTCTTTTCTTTTTAGTGAGGCGGCCTTGGTCGCCGAGTTTGCGATTGTCGCGGTTTTCCTTGTTGGCGAGGCGTCGGACTTCTGCTTCGGCGAGAATTTCGGCTGGGGTGTGATCGATGAAGGCGGAGCTTGCGAGTGATGCTTTGACGCGCTTTTCGATGAGAACGGCGATCTCGATGGAGCGCTTGTGGGTGCCGTCGAGTGAGGGGACCACGAGGTGGTCGCCGATCTTAAGGGCAGTACTCGCTTTGATTGGATTACCCGCGCGTTTGATCTTGCGGGCGGCGCAGTCGTGCGCGGCGTTGCTCCGTGTCTTGTAGAAACGGGTGGCCCAGAGCCATTTGTCAGCGCGCATTTTTTGAGAAGGAAGTCGGAAGGGAAGAGATTTGAGCACGAGCAGTGAGATTTGAACGGGCTACATTAGTTTGGCCTGATGGGCTTTTTTGCGAGCGGGGGGATGATGAGGACGATTTCTCCTTTTGCTTTTCGTTCTGAGAAATGAGCGAAGAGTTCGGTGGTGGTGCCGTGGTGGAGGGTTTCGAATTTCTTGGTGAGCTCGCGGGCGACGCAGACCCTGGCCCCGGGGGCGAGTTCAGCGAGGATTTCGAGGGTGGAGGGAATCCGGTGAGGAGATTCAAAGAAGAGAGTGGTCTCGGTGGAGTCGAGGGCGGCTTGGAGCTGCTTAGCCCGTTTACCTTTTTTCACCGCGAGGAAGCCGTGGAAGGAAAAGGGATGAGGGGGAAAGCCGGAGGCGACGAGGGCGGTGGTGATGGCCGATGGCCCGGGAAGGACGGTGAAGGGGACTCCGGCATCGCGTGCCGCTTTCAAAAGCCGATGGCCGGGGTCGGAAAGGCAGGGGGTTCCGGCATCGGAAATGATGGCGATCTTTTCGCCAGCCTTCGCTTTTTCTAGGAGTTCGGGAATGCGGCGGTCTTCGTTGTGATCGTGGAGGGCCGTGAGGGGCTTCGAGATCTCGAGCCGATTCAGGAGTTTAAGGGAATGGCGGGTGTCCTCACAGGCAATGAGGTCCGCTTCTTTTAGGGTCTCGATGGCCCGAAGGGTGATGTCTCCCAAGTTGCCGATGGGGGTGGGAACGAAGGTTAACATTGGTGAAAAATTCTAAATGCTAGAAGCCGTTGGAGAGGCGGGAGACGATTCTCTGGGCTGCGCCTTCGAGGGCGTCCGGGAGGGCGTCAGCTCTCGCGGTTTGTAAGTTTTTGCTCACGAAGAAGCGACTGCGCTCGCGGCTAGTGCCTTGATCGAGCGGGCTGCCGGGTTTGCTTGGGTCGATGAGCGTCCAACCGAGCGTGACCTCCATTTCGAGTTCTTCGGATCGGAGTGAATCGAAGCGCGACGAGCGGACCTGGCGGTAGTTGAGAGAAGTGAGAGTGACAAAAAGGGTGGCGTCTGAGTGAGAGGCATTGCCTATTTTATAGGTGCCATCGTTGACAAAGGAATCGACGACCGAGTTTGTCGTGAGAGCCTCGGCCCTTGGGAAAATCACTCTACTTTTAGCGAGCGGAATGTAGATCGACTTGAGCGAAGTAAGATGGTTCGGTTTTTGGCCACCCAGACGGTATCCTGCACAGGAACTGAGGGCGATGAAGCAGAAGAGGGGAAGAAGGAAGGATTTCATCGCGGAAGTTTCTGAAGTTTTCTAGCCACCGAGTTTTACGATCCAGGCTTTGGCCCTATTGTGAAGGGTGCCGGGTTTGGATTTGCGAACCGTTTCGCGGAAGTAGAAGAGGGCCGATGAGGTCTTTCCTTTCTTGCGATAAAATTCGGCAACGTCATAGGTACGTTGAATCTCGTTGGAGGCAAGCTTCGCAATCTCACGGCGCGCATCACCTGCTTGTTTGCTGTCGGGGTAGCGAAGTAAAAGGTCGTCGAAAGCGCGGTGGGAGCGCTCGAGGTTGGCCGAGTCCTGATTTCCCTCGAGACCCTGGGCGAGGAGAATCTTACCGATCCGGAACTGGGCTTCGGGGCCATATTTTGAATCGGGGTAATCGCGAACAACTTGGCGGAAGGCATCAATGGATAGGTCGTATTTTTTCTCATTTTTCCAGACCTCGCCGGTGGTGAATTGTGCGCGCGCGGCGGAGAGCGAGCGAGGGGCGTTATCGCGCACCTTAGCGAGCATTTCGGTCGCTTTTTTGGCTCCCACCCGGGTTTTGAGTCCGATGAAGGAGGGGTTTTTTAAATCTCCGCCAGCAGCTAGTTGGGCAAGGGTTTCTTGGCGGGTGATGGAGATGGCGTAGTAAGGGGAAGCTGGATATTTGGAGAGGAGGTTGTCGTAGGCCTCGAAGGCCTCGAGTAGTGCTCCGGAGAGATCGAGGAGGGACGCCTCTCGAAATTTGGCATCGGCAGCGGAGTCTGAGAGGGGGTAGATGCGGGAGACTTTGTGATAGATCTTAATCGCCTTTTTCGATTTTCCGGAACTTTCTGCGGCACGGCCGCTGTCATAAAGAGCTTTAGCACTTCCCTGGGTGGCATCGACGGTACTGGCGAGTTGAGCTTCATTGATGCTACTGTTGCAGGATGAAAGGAAGCCCGCTGCGAGAAGAAAGAGGGTGGGTTGCCTAAAGGACATGCCAAGACGCTACGCAAAGTAGGAAAAAAGAAAAGAGGTCAATTTAGCTTTTGCGGGACGTTTTTTTGAACGAATTTCTATCCGGGGAATCGTGGATGGTTTTCAATCAGCGATCATTTTCAGCACTTCGGAAGCGCTTTTTCCTTTTTGCCGGAGGCTGGCGATGGATAGGCTGTGGTTCCTTTTTGCAAGGCGTTCTCCCGTTTCATCCCGAATCAGTTGGTGATGTTCGTAATCTGGTTCTTCAAAATTGAGAAGATCTTGAAGAATTCGGTGAACGTGGGTGGAGGGAAGGAGGTCTTCGCCGCGCGTAACGAGGCTGATATTTTGTGCGTGATCGTCCACGACGACGGCGAGGTGGTAGGAAGTGCCGATGTCTTTACGGGCGAGAACGACGTCGCCGAGGAGCGTGGGATCAACGGCGATGGTTCCGTGAAGACGGTCGTGGAAAGTGAGTTTTTGGCCCGCTTTTCGGGTGTCGAGCCTCCAAGCTGGTTCTCTTTGTTGCATTTTCCAGGAAACGTCAGTGGCACTTATATTACGGCAAGTTCCCGGGTAGAGCGGGCCTTCGGGGCCTTGGGGCGCATTTGCGAGTTCGGCGAGTTCTCTTTCGATTTCTTTTCGGGAGCAGAAGCAGGGATAGACCATTCCTTGAGATTTTAGGATTTCAAGAGCATCGGCGTATTGAGGAAGCCTTTTCCGTTGTCGCCACGGTTTTTGTTGCCAGTGGATGCCGAGCCATTGCAGGTCTTCTTCGATGGCGTCGTAAAATTCTTCGCGCACGCGGGTGTGATCGATGTCTTCGAATCGCAGGAGGAACTCACCGCCGTTTTCCTGAGCGCGCTCAAAAGCCACCTGGGCCGCGAAGACGTGACCGAGGTGGAGGTGGCCGGTGGGGCTGGGGGCAAATCGAGTGATCATGGTTCGACAAAAAAAGAGTTAGCGAGACCTTCAGTGCTGGTCTATGGATCGAGTGTCCATGAGCAAGCAGCAAAAAGTGGTGATTATAGGAGCGGGCCCGGGAGGGCTCTCTGCGGCCATGATTTTGGCAAACCGAGGCTTTGATGTCACGGTTGTCGAAAAGGCGGATCGCGTCGGCGGGCGAACTGCCGAAATGAAGCTGGGCGACTACTCTTTCGATTTGGGTCCCACCTTTCTTCACCAGAAATTTGCGCTCGATGAGATTTTTGCCGAAACCGGGCGGGAGAGCGCGGATTACATCGAATTTGTGCCCCTTGATCCCATGACCCGGCTGAGCTGGGGTGAGGTTTCTATCGAGACTTCAAGCGATGAAGACACGATGGCAGGACGCATTGCCGAGGTCTTCCCTGGTGACGAGGTAGGCTACCGACGTTTCATTGCCGATCATGCTGCGAAGTTGAACAAGATTTATCCGGTCCTGCAGCAACCTTACCATAAGCTCTCCTCCTATATCACGAAGGACATCGCAGGTGTTTTCCCCTATATTGCGACGGCAAAGAGCGTGGTCGATGTTTTGGATACCTATTTCGATGACGACCGGCTGAAGCTGGCTTTCACTTTCCAGGCCAAGTATCTCGGTATGAGCCCTTGGAAGTGCCCGGCGCTCTTCAGCATCCTTTCCTACATCGAGTATAAATACGGGATCTACCATGTTCAGGGGGGTCTTAATAAGATCCCTGCGGGAATGGCGAAGGCCGCAGAAGAAGATGGTGCCAGTATTCGACTTTCTTGCGGTGTGAAAGAGGTCCTCATGGATGGCCCGGTGACGAAGGGAGTTCTCCTTGAAAACGGCGAACGTCTGGAGGCCGATCACGTAGTGATGAATGCCGACTTCGGTCATGCGATGGTGAATCTCATGAATGGGAAGAAAAAATCAGAAGAGGAAATGCGGGGGAAGAAATTTTCCTGCTCCACCTTCATGCTTTATCTGGGAATCGACAAACTCTACGCCGATGAGCCTCACCATCATGTCCTTTTCGCGGATGATTATCAGCGCAATGTTGATGAGATCCGGGGTGAAAAAGAGATCTCACAGGATATGTCGATCTACGTGCGGAATTCGAGTGTGACCGATCCAACGGTGGCTCCAGAGGGCCATTCACAGCTCTATATTTTGGTGCCCACGATCAATTGCCGACACGGACATGATTGGGAAGCGACGAAGAAAGAGTATCGCGATATCGTGATCAAGCGGATCGAAGAGCGCACCGGGATGAAGGACCTCAGCGAGCACATCGTGGCTGAGCGCATCTTGACTCCCACGGATTGGGAAGAAGAGTCGAATGTCTTTATGGGGGCGACCTTCAATCTCGCTCACACGATGGATCAAATGCTCTATTTCCGTCCGCACAATCGACTTCGGGGCTTCGATAATCTCTACCTTGTCGGCGGAGGAACCCACCCGGGGAGTGGACTTCCGACGGTCTTTGAAAGCGGTCGTATTTCATCTAATCTTCTCTGCGATGCCGCTGGAGTTGATTACGAGCGGGTGGATTTGGCGTCGGCTATTCTAGCGAAAGGATAGCAATGAAGGCGGAGCAATTTTCCATGCGCCCGATTGGAATGATCGAGAGTTGCTTTGGAGAAAAGTTTGCTACGCCACGTCAAAGTGGGCTCGTGCCGAGTGCCCGGGGGAGAATTGTTTTTGAAGATGAGGTGGACCCGGAAGCTTGCCGGGGATTGGAGGAATTCAGCCATCTTTGGATCGTCTTTGTCTTTGATCAAGTTTTACAAGAGGAGGTGCGCTGGCTGGTAAGGCCACCGCGGCTGGGTGGGAATAAGAAGAAGGGTGTATTTGCGACGCGCTCGCCCTTTCGCCCCAATCGAATAGGCCTTTCGCTGGTGAGGATCGAAAAAGTGACCCCGGATGCGGTGGAGATCAGTGGTTTGGATTTGGTCGAGGGCACTCCTGTTCTCGATTTGAAACCCTATCTTCCCTACGTGGAATCGGTGCCTGGGGCGGTGGGTGGATTTGCCGAAGAAGCACCGAAGTCTCTTGCGGTGGAATTTCCAGAGGAACTTAAAGGCGGGTTCGATGGGGCCACGCGGGAATTTGTTTCCGAGGCACTCGCGCTGGATCCCCGGCCTGCTTACCATCGTGATCCCGAGAGGGAATACGGCTGCCTTTTGGCAGGCTATGAAGTCAGATGGCGAGCGAACGAGGAGACGATCACCATTTTAAGCATTCACAAGAAACTCTAAGCAATGGATATTCGGAAATACTCTGAACAGGAGCCCTTTACCACGAAGGACGGGTCCACGATTCGTAGTCTGCTAGATCTCAGCAATGCCCCGGTGCAGAAGCAGAGTCTGGCTGAAGCGACTCTTCCCGCAGGTGGGGAAACAGAGAGGCACTATCACAAGTTGAGCGAAGAGCTTTACTACCTTTTGGAAGGAAAGGGTCTCATGGAGATTGAGGGAGAAGAGCGCGAAGTGGGGCCGGGTGATGCCATCCTGATCCCATCGGGTGCGTGGCATCAGATCAAAGCGACCGAATCTTTGCGTTTTCTCTGCTGCTGTGCGCCGCCATATCAGCACGACGACACTTACTTCGAGTGATCTACTTCTGTGAAACGAAATCGACGACGAGGACCTTGTCGAGGACGGGGAGAAGCTTTGCGACGAAGGCTTTATGGGCCTTGTGAGGAAGGTAGACCTCAAGTCCGGCCTTGTCCTTGAAGCTGACGACGAAGCAGTGAGTGAAACCCTGGTCGTGGTTCTCAGGGCTCACGTTGGTGCCCCACTCGAAGTCCGTGATGGTGGCGATTTTCTTTGAGAGAGCGATGAACTCTCTTTCGATCATGCCGGTCTGCTCCTTGGTGGCGTTGTCTTTGAACTTAAACATCACGATGTGGCGGTAAGGCGATGGAGTGGGTTTCGATTCTTCGTGATGATCAGCCATGACGAAAAAGGGAATGAAGGCGAGGAGGCAGATGAGGGTTTTCATGAGTTAGCGGATTGTTGCTCACGTTTGAGTGAGGGTTCGAGGAAAAAAGGTGCAAAGGGAATGAGGGCGCAGATGAAGACTTGCACGACGCGCTTGAGGGGCCATTTTTGGCGGTCCCAGCAGGCAAATAGGAGGATGAGGAAAACGGTGAAGATGGCTCCGTGGATCATTCCGGGGATACGGATGGCGTCGTCATTTCCAAGCATGCGTTTTTCGTAGATAGAGAAATAGAGGAGGACGATGAAGGAGAGTCCGTCGAGGAGGGAGAAAAGGCGGAGAAGGCCGAGGGGAAATTGAAACATGGCTTTGAAGGATGAGTGGTGAAGGTTCGGTTAGGGACAAGCGAAACGGCGAGGGCGCCGCGACTCCTCTCCTAATCAGGCGCGCTTCTGGGAGAGCATGATTTCGTTTCCTTCGGTGTCAAAGCAGAAGGCGAGGTGGACCATGCCGTCTTCTTCCTCGGGTTCGCGCACGAGTCCGCCGCCATTGGTTTTGAGGATTTCGACGGCTTCGAGGACATTGTCGCATTGGAAGCTGAGGCCGGTCCAGGTTCGTTTGCCTTCGCCGCCGCCGTGAATGCCGATGGTGGAGCCGCAAAGAGTGAGCTCGCTCCAGACTTCCATTTCGAACTGGAGTTCGGCACCGAAGGTGTCCTGATAGAATTTGATGGCGCGGAGGTGATCGGCGGCCCAGAGGGCATACTTGACTTTCAAAACGGTCATGAAGGAGGGGTAACAGGAGAAATGGGGGGTGCAAGCAGAGGAACTCTGAATGCCGAGTTGAGGGGGACCTCGGGAGTGAGCGGGTTGCCAAAGTGGAGGAGGGCGGTATCATCTCGGCGATGAAACTTGCGCCTTTTCCCAGCCCCCGCGTTTTGGTGCTCCAGTGGGAGGCGGGGGAGATCAAGCGCGAGGAGCTTCAGCGACTCATGGCGCTGCATCAGGCCGCCATTTTAGAAGAGGCGGAAGAGGAGCGTGCGAATCCGGTTGCGAGCTACGTGGATCGCATGATGAACAAGCGGATGGCGAAGAAGCTTATCAATGCGCATGGGGAAGCGAATATGCGGGAACTCTGTCTGGCGCTCTCGGAAGTGCCGGAGTTTCTTCCGGCGGCTTTTTTGTGGAATGCCGATCATTGGGATCTTCCGCTACATTGCTTTATTCGAAACAAGCGCGAGCCGATCTTTCGGATTCGGGAGGTTTTCGTGCGGAGTGATCGGGCGATGATGCTGGTGGAGCACGGGTCATCGAAGAAAAAGGAAACGGAGCGCGAACGGTTTCATTTCGAGCGCCATTGGCGGGGTGAGATGAAGGTGGTGAAGCGGGAGGTTGTTTAGGGGTTGAGGAGTTCTTCTTAAGTGTCTCTTGGTGGTCGCTGAATCGCTGATTTTTTTTATAATACTCTTCTTTTTCTGGCATCCCAAGCTTTAGAGAGGCGGATTTGGGTTGCCTGAAAGAAGCCGTTCGAATGGAGCGGGCAACGAGAAAAGAAATGAGTTTATGGGCATCAAGGATTGGTTTCATTTTCGTTGGGCTTTACGGTCGTCTTCAAGATTTGCGCAAAACGTTGAATCTTCCCTGACTGGATCAAGTCAAGTGTCAGGCTCAGGGTAAAGAGCGCGATTAGGGTGACGGTGAACGTTTTTTTTATTGGAGCTGAAGGTGAGCTAGGGAATCCGGAAAACTTTGCCATTTTCAATTCTGCTAGTCCCGCTAGCTTCAACGTAAGCAGCAATACGATATGGGACGCGCATTTGAAATTCGGAGAGGGGCCAAGGAGAAACGTTGGGGAAAAATGTCACGTATTTTTCCGAAGCTAGCAAAGAGCATCACGATGGCTGCGAAGGCGGGTGGTGATGATCCTGACTCGAATGCGACTTTGCGGACCGCTATTGTCAATGCCAAGGCAGAGAACATGCCGAAGGACAATATTGATAAGGCGATTAAGCGCGCGATGGCGAAGGACCTAGAAGATATCACGGAGATCAATTACGAGGCGAAGGGGCCTCACGGTTCGCTTTTCTGGGTGGAGTGCGCCACGGATAATACCAATCGCTCTTACACCAACGTCCGGACCATTTTTAGTAAGAACGGCGCAGAAATCGTGAATTCGGGTTCGCTCGACTTCATGTTCGACCGCAAAAGCGTGATCGAATTTGGGACGGAGGGCGTGGAGCTGGAAGAGCTCGAGTTGGAACTCATGGATGCTGGGCTTGAGGAAATGGAAGCCGAAGACGGGATGGGTCTCGTTTATGGTGCTTACACCGATTTTGGAAACCTCACTTCGGTGATGGAAAAGATGAAAGTCGAGGTGACAAAAGCGAGTCTTGAGCGGATCTCAAATAATCCGAAGAAGTTTACGGCTGAGCAGCTGGAAGAAATCGATGCTCTGGTCGATTTTCTTGAGGACGACGAAGATGTCCAAGCGGTTTACACGAATATCGACCGCTGATTTTGGGGAGCAGGAATAATAGACCTGCTAGCTGGGCGATACGGCGATCGCCCCTCCTTGATTCTCTTAAAAGGGACAGGGGCTTACATGCCTCCGAAAAGGCCCATCATTTGACAGACCTTCACGGTGTAAACTAAGAAGAAGGAAAAGTGGAGGACGAGGTAGATCAGGATCGCGGTCTCGATCTGCTTGCGAGTCATGGTTGGGATCAATTTCATCGGCGGGCGGAAGATGAAAGCTTGAGCGGCCGGGGTCAAGAATTTGCGATCGCTTCAGTAATTTTCCTTAAGGCAGTGGCAAAGAGCACGATGGCTTGAGATCTGTAAACAGTGCGAGCGGCCTTGGTGGAGATTTTTTGGTTCTTGGCGTAGGGCCTTGGCGGCTGCTTCGCGGATTTGGAGGCGGGTTCCGTCTTTGAGACAGACTTTGATGGCGTCGTGGAGAAGAAATGAGCCAAGATGCATGAGGCTGCGGGTCATGAGGGGGGCGGGCGTTGAGCAATCTGAGATGTTTTGCAAATCGTTTGTTTCGTTGATCTGCCCTTGGTTGGCGGCGGAATTGAGCTAGGATTCGCGCGTGAGTCTTCTCAACTATTTGGCATTTCTTTTGGGCTTGGGCGTGATTGCCCAGTGGTTGGCTTGGCGGTTGAAGCTTCCGTCGATTCTTCTTCTTCTGCTCTTTGGATTTGGTCTCTCGCAGTTGACCGGGATGCAGATCGACGACTACCTCCAGGGGGAGGAAGCGCTCTTGAGTTTGGTAGGATTTTTTGTCGCGATCATTCTTTTTGAAGGAGGGTTGACGCTTAAGTTTACCGAGCTGAAGGAGGCTGGGACTCCCGTGATGCGCTTGTGTACTTACGCGGTGGTTATCGCGTTTGTGCTGACGACGGTGGTGGCGCGTTACACGCTGGGATTTCACTGGCAAGTTTGTGCTCTCGTGGGGGCAATTTTGGTGGTGACGGGACCGACGGTGGTGGGGCCAATTTTACGGCTGATTAAGCCACAGCGAAAGGTGGCTTCGATCGTGAAGTGGGAGGGCATCGTGGTCGATCCCATGGGGGCGGTGCTCGCGGTGCTGGTGTTCATCGTGATTCAAACCGGTGGATTTGGAGACAGCTGGGACAACATTCTTTGGGCCATCGTGAAGACGGTCGTGATCGGGGTTGGCGTGGGCTGGGGGCTAGCGAAGGTGGTGGAGCAACTTTTGGCACGTCATTTGATTCCGGACTTTCTTGAGAGTGTCTTTTTCCTGGCGCTTGTGGGCGTGGCTTTCGCGGGCTCGAATGCGTTGCAGCACGAATCTGGCTTGCTGACGGTCACAATTTTAGGGGTCGCTTTGGCGAATCAGAAGAAGGTTTCGGTTCGGCATATTTTGGAGTTCAAAGAGCACCTGCGGGTGCTGATTATTTCTCTTCTGTTCTTGATACTTTCGGGTCGTATTGGAGTAGAGGAGCTTCAGGCGGTCTGGCAGAAAGGGCTTCTTTTTCTAGTCGGGTTGATTCTCATTGTGCGTCCGGCTTCGGTCTTTCTGTCTAATATTGGGGCAAAGAATGTCACTTTTAAAGAGCGACTCTTTCTCGCGCTTCTCGCACCACGGGGAATTGTCGCGGCGGCGGTGACGGCCGTCTTCGCTCTCGAATTGGAGCACCTCGCGGAGAAGAATCCGGGGAACGAAGATCTCGCTGTTCTGGCGGAGCAGGCTCACCAATTGGTACCGTTGGTCTTCATTGTGATTTTGGGAACGGTGGCCTTTTATGGACTGCTTGCTGCGCCTCTCTCTCGCAAACTCGGGCTCGCGCACAAGAATCCCGATGGCATTCTCTTCGCTGGTTGTGATTCGTCGATTCGGGTGGTGGCCAAGGGACTCCACGATGAGGGTCACATGGTGACGCTTTTGGACACACAATATCAAAAGGTGGCTGCGGCTCGCCTCGAAGGGTTGAATGCGGTCACCGCGAATATTTTGTCGGAGTATGCCGAGGAGGAATTGGACTTTGGCGGGCTGGGGCATCTCATTGCGGCGACGCCGAACGACGAGGTCAATTCCCTCGCCAGCCGCGAGTTTCAACACACTTTTGGGAAGGCCAACGTCTGGCAGATTTCACCAACCGATAGTGACAGCCATCATACCCGGACGGTGGCTTCCCACATGCGTGGGCGATTCTGTTTCTCGGGAGGGCCGAAGTTTAAGGAGATCGAGGCCTTTGTGAGAAACGGTGCCGTGATGAAGGCGACCCAGATTACCACTGTTTTCACAGTGGAGGATTTTAGGGCGACTTATGAAGATGCGATGATTCTCTTTAAGCACGATCCTGAAAAGGGATTGAGTCCGATCGAGTCCGATATCGAAGAGATCCAGCTCGTTGGCCCACTGACGATCTATGCGCTTGTGAAAGGAAAGGAGGCAGCATGAGTCAATCGTATCAGGGTCTGGAGGCGGAGTGGCATGATCTCTTTTGGGAAGCCGAGGAGGCGGCTAACGAGCTTCCATTAATTGAAGAGTTTCTTGAGAGTATAGAGGGATCGAGTCTCTACGTGGGCAGTGGATCAGGGCGTCTTTTAGGGCCGCTGGTGCTTAAGGGGCTTGAGGTTTCTGGTTTGGAATCGTCGGCCGAAATGGTGGCGCTTTCGCGCAAGCGCTGGCCGGAGGCGAAGGTGGTGGAAGGAGCTTGGAAGGATGAAGAGGGGGAGTGGTCGGCAATCTTGGTTCCGGGATTCACTTTTCAACTTTTTGAGAATCCGCGTCTGGAATTGCTGCGGATGGCCTCCCGAGTGGGGAAGGG
>OJFK01000146.1_pt1 | contig 19418 bp, 19 predicted proteins | sample 1594101 | NCBI WGS metagenome assembly OJFK01 (sample SAMN05416723, study PRJEB24817) | seawater metagenome | isolation source: Sea water | place: Canada:Atlantic | collected 2013-07
GGGTAAAGAAAAACAGAAGGTTTATAATAAATTAAAAAAACCCGGGTTTCTAATAGATAAATGTTTTATGATTCCTTTATAAGGAACAAAGAATATTGACCATAGGGTTCAATCTATCGCTTATTCATCAATTTGATGATGCTGTAGAACTAGAAGTTAAAAAATACAATATAATAGTATGGCAGATCAAGAAACATACATTAGCAGTGCAGTACGAAGATATAAAAATGAATTAATTACTTGGGGATGCATCGCCCTATTTGGAATGCTTGCAATAATCTTCTATCACATTATGATTGTTTAATGTTAAAGTGGATTATTGAGTAGCAAATGAGGAGGCTTATCCCTTTTTCAGTTAGATATCATTGCAAACAATTAAAACCCACTGCGAATAAAAATAGTTACGAAGTTTACAAAAGGATGTTCAATAAAGAAAATACTAGTAACATCAAAAATGAAACAAAAGAGGGTTTTTTATAATTTAAAAAGGGGTTTTTCCTAATTCAAATAAAATTATTATTCTAACTTTGTCCAACAATATATTTCAACTAGTTTAAGGTAGGTGTATTTTAATACACCTATTATTTTGCAAGAAATAAAATAGTATTATCTTGTGTAAAAATTACAGATATAGATGAACTATTTCAGTTTTAAAAATCAATCTTAGCTTTAATAAAATCAATAAAATAGTACCCTATAAATAATATTTTATGTATGCATAAGAAGTTGTTTTTTATAATCTTTCTCATTGGATTCAATTCATTTGGCCAAGAGATCTATATTGATGCTGAATCAAACTACTCCTTTAATAAGAACAATGAAGAGTTGTTGATTTTTAAAAAAGATTCTGTTTCTATATACGATGTAAACAGTTTTCACCTGCTTGAAAAAAAAGAAATAACATCCCCACCTAATTTTGACTTCTCAGTATATCATATACTAGATAAAGAGCCCATTCATTTCGTAGAAATTAATGGAGGTAAAGTGTATCAATTAAATAATGACACCATTCAAAGAATTGATAATTCATATACCCACAAAATGGTTTGGCAGAGTAATGTGTTTACTTACAATGACACTATATTTCGTTACGGTGGTTATGGTTACTGGACCACTAACAATAAACTTACTTTTTATGATACTGTTACTAACGAATGGCAAATTATTAGCTCAGTTAATGGAATCTATCCTAAAGGATCATGTTCTAGTTTTTATGAAATTTTAAATGATAAACTTTATATCATAGGTGGGGAAAAAGTAAATCCAGAAGATTTAAATCAGAGAATAAATAATAATGAAATATGGAGTTTTGATTTTAAAGCAAAAAAATGGGAAAACTTAGGGGTATTAAGTCATAGTATTGTGTATAGCAATAACTCCTTTGAATTAAATGGTAATATTTTTTCTCCCACTTATGAATTTATTGTAGAGGTTGACTTAAAAAACAACCTATTAAAAAAATACGCTTTAGATCCAATGATTCAAAAAACAATTTATGGAGATGATAAACCCTTTGTACATAAAGATAATATTTACCTATGGATTCAATATGATTCTGGACTAAAGCTTGTAAAAACAAAGCTTGATGCATTAAATTTTAATCTTATAAATGAACAAGCTCTTATAAAGAATAACTACATATTTGCCTTAAAAATAGTGATTTCTATTGCTTGTGTATGTTTATTAATATTCCTTTTTTCGTTTAGGAAGAATTATAAAAATAACTCGAATAAACTACTATTTAAAAACAACAAAGTTATTGTTAAAGATAATGTTACAAATCTTAATGCTGCCGAAAACAAATTATTAACACTGCTCATTAACAATGACTTTAGCATCACCAATGAAAAACTCGTAAATAACTTTTATAATGCTGATTTAGATCGAAGTCAAAACATTAGAAATATAAATAAATTTATTTCTGATTTAAATTTAAAATTGAAAATAATGGTAAATTCAAACAATGATATACTTTATAAAACAGTTAATCCTTTAGATAAAAGGATGAAAATTGTGATGCTAAATCGAGACTTTATCAGAAATTAGGATTGGTGGTACTAGTCTTCAATCCTGGTTTAGAAACTAAATCATAGGCATATCTTCCTCTGTTAATTCAGCAATTTCTATAACTTGAATCGTTTACCCAACAATTAGTTTTAAATTAAAATTAAATATTTTTGTATATTTGAATCTAACTTAAAATATAAATAAATGAAAAATCTTTTAATCGCATTCGTTTTTATAGTAGGATTTCAAACGCTTGTAGCACAAGACACAATTACTGATACTGAAAAAACAGAATTGCTTGCAAAAAGCCCTTTTAACAGCCTATATCCAACATCAATTTTAAAAAGTTCAGACCAATACTTTGCATCGCAAATGGAGTTATTTTCTAAAGGAGCTATCAATGAAAAAAACGCACATTTAATAGCTTTAGGGACTTCTGCTGCTACAAAATGTGACTATTGTATTCCATATCATATTTCTGAAGCAAAAAGACTTGGCGCTACTGATGAAGAAATTAAAACTGCAATTCTTATTGCAGCAGATGTGATGCGAATGAGTACCTTGTTTTATGGAAATGAGTTTGACTTAGAAGCTTTTAAAGCGATGCTAAAATAAAAAAATGAACTTTACAAAAATTCAGGGCTTTTTTGTGTCTAAATTAAAACCTAACTTCAAAATTATTGCAAAAAAGGCTACAATAAGCTGGCTTTTTCAATAAAAATTGCCTCCCTAAAATATTCTAACTATATTTACAGTTAATTTATAACTTTTTATTATGAGTAACGGAACAGTAAAATTTTTCAATAATTCTAAAGGATTTGGATTCATCACTCCAGAAGAAGGTGACAAAGATGTATTTGTACATGTAAATGGACTAGTCGATGAAATCAATGAAGGTGACAAAGTAAGCTTCGATGTAGAAGAAGGTCCAAAAGGATTGAATGCAACAAATGTTAAAGTAATTTAATTAATTACTTTAAACATATTAGTATCGAGAAGCTTGTCCATTTGGATAAGCTTTTTTTTATTTTAGCTTAGAAATATTCTTGTTTTATGGGTATATCATTTTTATACATTGGAGTATATACATTAATTCAAAGCTCATCCAAAAAACAAACTTGGGGTTCTTCCCCAGCTTATTACTTTTCTAAGAGTGTAGATTGCCTTAAAGGCAACACCATTTATAATTACTGTTAATCAAAATATTTCTAAGTGATTTATTTTCAGTATATTTATAACAATAATAACAATCATAAAAAAACATTTTAATTATGGGTATTTTAGCAACATTAATCATTGGAGCCCTAGCAGGTTGGTTAGGCAGTGAGCTTTATAAAGGAAGTGGACTGGGTTTAATAGGTAATATTGTAGTAGGTGTTATTGGAAGTATTGTAGGTTCTTACCTTTTAGGTTATTTAGGAGTTAGTTTAGGAGATGGTTGGATAAGTGATGTATTAACAGGTGCTATTGGGGCAGTTGTGATCTTATTTATATTTAATTTATTTTTTAAGAAATAGTATTTTCTGTACCTAACAGCCTATTGCTAATCATTTTTTTAAATAATTACAAGAACTCAAGGCAATATAATTCCTTAAAGGGCCCTTATGTCATGAATACATAAACTTAACGATTAGAATCGTTTTTAGAGGGCTATTAAATGGAAAAAATAGTCATATTAAAAGAAGCTATTCCAGTTACTTAGTACCTCCCAACTAAATAGTCCAAGAAACATAAATGAAACAAATAGTTTCATAAAGGTAGAAGCAATAAAACCAAAGAAGGATCCAAAAGCTGCTTTTAAAGCTTGGGGTCCTTTTGTTTTATTAAAAACAAACTCACCTATAAAAGCACCTGCAAAAGGACCGATTAAAAACCCAAAAGGGATTGGAGATAGTAGCCCAATAATTAAACCTAATACCGCTCCAATAGCACCTGCTTTACTTCCTCCAAATTTTTTAGTACTAATTGCAGGCATCATATAATCTAATAAAAAGATGCCGATGGCAATGATAAAAGTGATTCCTAAAAACCAATAATTAGTAGGAATACCTTCGGTTAATTCTAATAATAACAATCCTAGCCAACCAAAAGGAGGTCCTGGAAGTACCGGCAACACACTGCCTACAATTCCTATTATACATAAGATTAAACCTATAATTACTAATACAATATCCATATTAATTTCCTGTAAAAACAGGAATCTCGTTAAATTATTTTTGTACTAACAAAGATAAATAAAACAATTAATATTCATAAATGTTATGTTGTAGTTTAGAGGGATTTACTATTTTTAGCCTATAAACAAGTACATAAAATTTTAAACTTCCAATTAAATGATAAATAGCGAACAGCATTGACCTATTCTATAAAATAATATAGCCACATGAAAAATAAACTATTTCTTTTCGTTTTTGCATTATTATTAAATGGCACTCAACTTATTGCACAAGAAATTAATTGGATGACTATTGAAGAAGCTGAAGCTGCTACAAAAAAAGAGCCCAAAAAAATATTAATTGACGTGTATACCAATTGGTGTGGCTATTGTAAAAAAATGGATGCAACAACTTTTAAAGATAAAGACCTCATCGCATATCTTAATAAAAAGTTTTATTGTGTGAAACTAGATGGAGAGGATAAAAACACACTTACTTTTAAAGAAAAGGAATTTAATTTTGTAGATTCAGGTAGAAGAGGTTATAATGAGTTGCCTGCCAATTTATTAAAAGGTAAGTTAAGTTATCCAACATTTGTTTATTTAGATAAAGAATTAAAGGTGTTATTAGTGATGCCTGGTTATAGAAAAGCTATAGAAATGCTTCCTATTGTCACTTATTTAGGGGATGATATTTATAAAGATATGAAATGGGAAGCATATGTAAAACAAGCTAAAGGGAAATAATAGCATTAAGATGAAAGTAAAAAACTGGTTAGTTTTAGTTGTTTTGTATGTTTCATTTCAATCTTGTCAATTCTTTGAAACCGAAAAAATTTCATCTGAAACATTTCTTAAAGACGAAATAAAATCTATTAATTGGAAAGATGTAGATCAATATCCTATCTTTTTAAATTGTGACACATTTACTGAAAAGAAACAACAAAAAAGCTGTTTTGAAAGCACACTTTCAGCTCACTTGTATCAAGTTATAAATTCAGAAAAAATGATGGTAACCAGTGACCTTAACGAAACACTTGTTTTAGATTTTTTGGTTGATGAAAAAGGAAAACTTGCTATTACCTCCATGAAAATGGATAGTTTGTTAAAAGTCCAAATCCCATTATTAGCGACTACTATCATGGAAGGAATAAAAACATTACAGCCCATTGCTCCTGCTTATAAACGAGGAATACCTGTAAAAACAACATTTAAACTACCTTTAGTAATTAAGACAAGCAATTAAAGATTAAATGTATAGTCCAAAGAACAGTCTAATGGAAATTCACTGTTAGATTCTTGAATAATGCTCATAAAGTCATGGTACATAAAAGTTAAATATCCATTAAGGGCAACCAAAAGATATTGTTTAGATTTGTGACATAGTGCGAACATAAAAAGCTAAATTAGTGAATCTTTAATTTGAGATTTAAAAAATTAAATGAATTCTGATAAAATTATACTTGGTATCGATCCTGGAACAACTATTATGGGCTTTGGGCTTATAAAAGTAGTTAACAAAAAAATGCATTTTTTACAATTAAATGAGCTTCAACTTCAAAAATATGATGATCATTATTTAAAATTGAAATTAATTTTTGAACGCACCATTGAATTGATTGATACTTTTAAACCAGATGAAATTGCAATTGAAGCACCGTTTTATGGAAAAAACGTGCAGTCCATGCTTAAGCTAGGAAGAGCTCAAGGAGTTGCAATGGCTGCTGGGCTTTCTAGAGAAATTCCTATTACAGAATACGCTCCTAAAAAGATAAAAATGGCCATTACTGGAAATGGGAATGCCAGTAAAGAACAAGTAGCGAAAATGTTACAGAATTTATTGCAATTAAAAGAATTACCTAAAAATTTAGATAGTACTGATGGATTGGCTGCAGCTGTTTGTCATTTTTATAATTCTGGAAAAATAGAAATTGGAAAAAATTACACCGGATGGTCCGCTTTTGTAAAACAAAATAAAGGACGCGTAAAAAAATAATACATGCAGTATTTTATAAACACTAAAAACTCCAGATTTAAATAAATGGCTGGAATCTATATTCATATCCCTTTTTGTAAACAAGCTTGTCATTATTGTGATTTTCATTTTTCAACAAGTATGAAGAGAAAAGATGAATTATTAGCTGCTATTTGTAGCGAAATTGAATTGAGAAAAAGTGAAATTTCTGTTCCTATAAAAACGATTTACTTTGGTGGTGGAACCCCTTCATTATTAAATAAAGAGGAAATAGATTTATTGATAGCAGAAGTTTATAAAAATTTTGATATTGAAGACCCTATAGAAATAAGTTTAGAAGCCAATCCAGATGACCTTACTAAAGATAAACTTTATCAACTTTCTAAAACAAAAATCAATCGATTGAGTATTGGAGTACAGTCTTTTTTTGAAGAAGATTTAACACTAATGAACAGAGCTCACAAAGCTTTAGAAGCAAAAGAGTGTTTAAAAATGGCTATTCAATATTTTGAGAATATAAGTGTGGACCTTATTTATGGAATTCCGGGTTTGGATGATAAACGATGGGAAGAAAATTTGGATATCATAGTAGCTTTCGGGATTCCTCATATATCATGTTATGCGCTTACTGTGGAACCCAAAACAGCGCTTAAAAAGTTGATTGAAAACGGTAAAATACCTGCCGTTAGTGAAAGAGATTCTCATCGTCAATATCTAATTTTATTGGATAAAATGAAGAAAGAAGGGTACGTGAATTACGAATTTTCTAATTTTGGTAAAGAAGGATGCTTTTCTGAAAATAATACCGCTTATTGGCAGGGTAAATCTTATTTGGGCCTAGGACCTTCAGCACATTCTTTTGATGGAAAAGTAAGAAGTTGGAATGTTAGCAATAACATTCAATATACAACTCAAATTCAAAAAGGTAAACTGCCCATTGAAAGAGAAACATTATCTAAAACAGACCAATACAATGAGTATTTAATGACAGGTTTAAGAACCATGTGGGGAGTTTCATTAAATAAAGTGGAAAATTATTTTGGGATAAAATATTTAGATTATTTGTTGCAACAAGCTGAAAGTTCTATTAATGATGGCTTGTTGGAAATGGTCTTTGTAAACGCAGTGAACCCCTCTATTAAAAGTGAGGAGCTTACTTCGTCGCCAAAAAAAGAGGGGACTTCTCCTAATGACAAAATTTTAATAATTTCAGAAAAAGGAAAATTTTTAAGCGACGGCATTGCCAGTAACTTATTTATGGTCGAATAAAATGCTTATTTTTAAACCATGATTGCAACACTAGAAATTGATACTATTACAAAGAAGATCGATTTATCTAAACCAATAGATATTTCCATCCCTTTAAATGCTTCACTTGAAAACCCTATAGCTTGGTATTTAAATGAGCCAAAAATAGAACCCGTAAAAGAGGGGGACTGGATTGGGAAGGTGAGTGAAGGAGCTTCTGTTAATTTTAATACCATAGAATTTAATCCCCATGCTCACGGAACTCATACCGAATGCATCGGGCACATTACTTCAGAATTTTATTCTATCAACCAAACTTTGAAAAATTTCTTTTTTCAAGCTGAATTAATCACAGTAATACCGCATGAAAAAGGTGATGATTTAGTGATTTCTAAAGAACAAATTAAAAATGCATTAAATGGAAATAAACCAGAGGCATTAATTATTAGAACAATTCCAAATTCTGACACTAAGAAATCTAAAAAATACTCAAATACCAACTGGGCTTATTTATTAGAAGAAGCAGCGGCGTATTTAAAAGAGGTTGGAATAAAACATTTGTTAATAGATTTGCCTTCGGTTGATAGGGAAAAAGACGATGGGAAATTATTGGCCCACAAAGCTTTTTGGAATTATCCATTAGCACCAAGATTGGATGCTACCATCACCGAATTTATTTATGTTCCCACACCTATTTTAGATGGGTGTTATATGTTAAATCTTCAGATAGCATCATTTGAAAATGATGCGACACCAAGTAAACCGATATTGTATAAATTTATATAAATACAATACAATTTAATAATTATTGTTTAATAAAATATTCATAATATGAAATTTAAATGGGAAGGTATAATGCCAGCAGTCACCACTAAATTTACGACTAAAGATACTTTAGATTTAGCGATGTTTTCACAAAATATAAAAGCACAAGTAGAAGCGGGTGTTCATGGAATTGTTTTAGGAGGAACTTTAGGGGAAGCAAGTACCTTAGAAGATTCTGAAAAGAGAACTTTAACTACCGAAACAGTAAAAATAGTAGCTGGTAAAATTCCTGTAATGATAAATATTGCAGAACAAACTACCAAAGGTGCAATTGATGCTGCAAATAAAGCTGAAGAAGATGGTGCTAGTGGTTTAATGATGCTTCCGCCAATGCGTTATAGTGCGGGTGATCGTGAAGTATTGGAGTATTTTAAAGCGGTAGCCAATAATAGTAGTTTGCCAATTATGGTTTATAACAACCCTGTTGATTATAAAACGGAAGTTACCTTAGATATGTTTGATGTCTTGTTAAAATGCGAAACCATCCAAGCTGTTAAAGAATCTACTAGAGACATTTCTAATGTAACTCGTATTAAAAATCGTTTTGGGAATCGTTTAAAAATTATGACAGGAGTAGATACTTTAGCATTGGAGAGTTTATTAATGGGAGCAGATGGATGGGTAGCGGGATTAGTTTGTGCTTTTCCAGCAGAAACAGTTGCGATTTATGAACTTCAAAAAGCAGGTAAAATTAAAGAAGCACTTGAAATTTACAGATGGTTTTTACCCTTGTTAGAGTTAGATATTAATTCTAAATTAGTACAAAATATTAAATTAGCTGAAGTCGCTACAGGTATTGGAACTGAGAATGTAAGAGCACCTCGTTTGCCGCTAGTAGGAGCGGAAAGAGCTCAGGTATTAAAGATTATTGAAGATGGATTAAAAAATAGGCCTCAATTACCAGATTATAAAAATTTATAATGTTAGAAATTAGACCCACTTGTGAGAATTACAATAAAAAATTACCCTACAAGTAGCTGTCTAAAAACTCAACGAATTAATAAAATACAGAAAATGACTACAGGAGAAAATCATATAGGGAATCAGCGTTCCGCAAAAGGAGGAAAAACGTATACAACGTTCAATCCAAAATTGAATATAGAAAACGAACAAATTTTTACAGAAGCATCTTCTGAAGAGATTAATCAGGCGGCTGAGTTGGCAGCGGAAGCATTTAAATCTTTCAGTAAAAAATCTGGATTAGAAAAAGCAAACTTTTTAAGAGCCATCGCTGATGAAATAATTGCAATGGGAGATGATTTGATTGTGATGTATCAATCAGAAACTGGCCTTCCAGAAGGAAGAGCAAAAGGAGAAAGAGGCAGAACGATAGGGCAGTTAACAAGTTTTGCAACTATGTTGGAAGAAGGCTCTTGGGTAGCAGCAACAATAGATACTGCAGATTTAGATAGGAAACCAATTCCCAAACAGGACATCCGAAAAATGTTAGTCCCATTAGGACCTGTAGTTGTTTTTGGAGCTAGTAACTTTCCATTTGCTTATTCAACAGCTGGAGGAGATACGGCCTCTGCATTAGCAGCAGGTTGCCCCGTTATTTGTAAATCGCACCCTATGCATGCTGGAACTGGTGAAATGGTTTCAGATGCAATTATAAGGGCTGCTCAAAAAACGAATATGCCTAATGGAGTTTTTTCAAATTTAAATAGCTCTGGAATTGAAGTAGGGATTGAATTAGTTACACATCCAGATGTAAAAGCAGTAGGATTTACTGGTAGTATTCAAGGAGGAAGAGCTTTATACAATATCGCTGCACAGAGAGACGAACCAATTCCGGTATTTGCTGAGATGGGAAGTGTTAATCCGGTAGTATTATTGCCAAAAGCGATACAAAATAGAGGTGAAGCTTTAGCAAAAACATATGCTGGATCTATTACTTTAGGGTCTGGTCAGTTTTGTACCAACCCAGGTTTAATACTTGGGATAAAAAGTGATTCTTTAACTGATTTTATTAGCACTCTTTCTGAAGAAATAGTAAAATTAGAACCTTCTTGCATGCTTCATCCCAATATAATTGGAAATTATGAAAAAAATAAACAAATAGCAATACAGCAAGAAGGACTAACCGTTAATGCTGACTTTCAAGATAGTGTTGCAGTTAATTATGCAAGACAAGCAATTGTGACTGTTAATGGACTAACTTTCTTAAATAACACAACTTTACATCAAGAGGTTTTCGGACCTTTTTCTTTGCTAGTAGTATGTAAAGATGCAAATGAATTAAAACTGGTAATAAGTCATTTAGAAGGCCAGCTAACTGGAACTATTTTAGGAGAAGAAAAAGAGCTTCAAGAATTTCCTGAACTAATTGCCGCGCTTCAAAGCAGAGTAGGAAGAATTATATTTAATGGAGTTCCAACCGGCGTTGAGGTTTGTCCTGCAATGCTCCATGGAGGTCCTTATCCAGCATCTACAGACAGTCGTTTTACAGCAGTCGGTGTTCATGCGGTTAACCGGTGGGTTCGTCCATTTAGCTTTCAAAGTTGGCCAAATAAATTGCTTCCAAAGGAGTTAACAGATGAGAATCCTTTAGGAATTATAAGGTTAGTTAATGGTAAAAATTCAAAAGATAAAATCTAAGTATATATGAAAATCTTTAAGGGCGTAATTGTAGTGCTATTTCTAATATTCATGGGCTGTTCCAAAGACTCCAAGGTCAAGGATACGGATTTATTAAATGAAATAATTTTAGAAATAGAAGAAAGAGAAAGTTACGATGAAGATGAATATCCCTTAGGTTTATTTTCGAAGGAACACTTTAAAAAAGAGGCGGAATACGCGAAGGAACAATTAATAAGACTGCATAAGATTGATGTAATTTCCTTATCTGAAACGGAATCTATCTCCTTGGAACTATTAAAATTTCAATTGCAGGATGCGATTGATTACTTTGAATTTGAAAGGTATTTAAACCCTTTATTATCCGATTCAGGTTTTCATACCAATTTTTCATTTATGGTTCGCCCATTTCAAAATTATGAGCAAGTAAAAACCTATTTAACAAAACTGAATGCAATCCCGAGTAGGGTGAATCAGTTTTTGCCTTTATTAAGAGAAGGATTAGAAAAAGGAGTATCACAACCTAGCGTGATCTTTAATGGCTATGAGTCCAGTTATAATGACCATATTGTTGAAAATATTAAAGAAAGTTATTTTTATAAACCTTTTAATAATTTACCAAAAACACTAACATCAACTCAAAAAGATTCGGTTTTAATTGCTGCTAAAGAAGCGATTACTACTAATGTAATTCCTCAATTTAAAGTGGTTAAAACTTTTTTTGAAGAGGAATATTTTCCGAAAACAAGAACGAGTATAGGAATTTCTGAAACTCCTAATGGAAATGTATATTATCAAAATAGAATCAATTACTATACAACAAGTACTCAATATAGTGCAGATGATATTCATTCCATTGGATTAAAAGAAGTTGCTCGAATAAAAACTGAAATGGAAAAAATAATTTCTGAATTAAACTTTCAAGGAAGTTTTTCAGATTTCTTAAATTTTCTAAGAACCGATCCTCAATTTTATGCTACTTCTCCAAAACAACTTTTAATGATTGCTAGAGATATGGCAAAAAGAGCAGATGAGCAATTGCCTAGGTTTTTTAAAACCCTACCAAGAAAACCCTATGGAGTAGCACCAGTACCTGATGCTATAGCACCAAAGTATACTACGGGCAGGTATGTAGGAACAAGTAAAAACAGTACAGATCCAGGATATTATTGGGTAAATACCTATGATTTGCCCAGTAGGCCTTTGTATGTTTTACCTTCTTTAACAGTTCATGAAGCGGTACCAGGACATCACTTGCAAAGTTCTTTAAATTTAGAATTGGGAGATAGCATCCCTCAATTTAGAAAAGACACTTATTTGTCCGCTTATGGAGAAGGATGGGGTTTGTATTGCGAATTTCTTGCTGAAGAAATGGGGATGTACACTACCCTATACGAACAATTTGGTAAATTAACTTACGAAATGTGGCGGGCTTGTAGATTAGTAGTCGATACAGGTATTCATGCTAAAGGATGGACACGCGAGCAGGTGATCAACTATATGGCTGAAAACACAGCACTTTCTATTCATGAAATCAATACCGAAACCGATCGATATATCTCTTGGCCAGGACAAGCATTATCTTATAAAATAGGAGAAATAAAAATTAGAGAATTGCGTAAAAAAGCAGAAATGGAATTGGGAAGTTCATTTGATATTCGGGAGTTTCATGAGGTTGTTTTAGAACAAGGGACCGTGACACTTTCCATTTTAGAAAATAGAGTCAATAATTATATTGAAGATCATAAAAATGAGTAAAACCATTTATAAATGCATTGATGCGCATACTTGTGGGAACCCTGTTAGAGTTGTAACTACTGGTCGTCCAGATCTGTTAGGTGACTCTATGAGTGAAAAAAGACAGCATTTTTTAAAAGAATACGACTGGATACGTAAAGGATTAATGTACGAACCCAGAGGTCATGATATGATGAGTGGGAGTTTCTTTTTTGAACCTCAATTTCCTGAAAATGACTTTGGAATTTTATTCATTGAAACCTCAGGATGTTTGCCTATGTGTGGTCACGGAACGATTGGAGCAATTACCATTGCTATTGAAGAAGGAATCATAGAGCCATTAACCCCTGGAAAAGTAAGAATGGAAACTCCTGCTGGATTGATTGTAATAGATTATAAACAAACCAATGGGAAAGTAGAATGGGTAAAACTGAAAAATGTAAAATCCTATTTGGCTGCAGAAAATCTAAGCATAGAATGCCCTGAGTTAGGAGCAATCACTTTTGATGTTTCGTATGGAGGAAATTATTATGCGATGGTAGATCCTCAGAAAAATTTTAGTGGAATACATAATTTTACCGCTGGAAAATTAATTCAATATTCCCAAATCCTAAGAAAACGGATTAATGAAAAATACCCTAATAGGTTCATCCACCCAGAAAATGAAACCATAAGAGATGTAAGTCATATCCAATGGACAGGAAATCCTATCCATCCAAAATCCTCTGGACGTAATGCTGTGTTTTATGGGGATAAAGCGATAGATAGAAGCCCTTGTGGAACGGGAACTTCAGCAAGAATGGCGCAATTATATGCAAAAGGAAAATTGGCAAAAGGAGCAGAATTTATTCACGAAAGTTATATAGGCTCCACTTTTATTGGAAGGATAGAAGAAGAAACGGAATTAAATGGTAACAAGGCTATTATTACTAGCATACAAGGATGGGCAAAGATTTATGGCTATAATACTATTTTAATTGACGAAGAAGACGATCCTTATGCTCATGGTTTTCAAGTAATTTAACAATGAAAAAAGAAGTAATCATTATTGGCGGAGGAATCATTGGCTTGTGTTCTGCTTATTACCTTCAACAAGAAGGGCACCAATTAACTGTTATTGATAAAAGTGACATTACTTCTGGAGCTTCTTTTGTAAATTCGGGATATATTACACCTAGTCATATCATCCCTTTAGCAGCTCCTGGCATCATCACCAAAGGAATTAAATGGATGTTTAATCCCTCCAGCCCTTTTTATATAAAACCGCGTTTGGACAAAGATTTTTTACAATGGTCCTTAAATTTTAAAAAATCTGCTACTGCTCCTAAAGTTGAAAAAGCCATTCCGATTATCAAGGACATTAATATTTTAGGAAGAGAATTATATAAAGAAATTAAATCTTCTGAAGATTTTAATTTTCATTTTGAAAGAAAAGGCCTTTTAATGCTTTATAAAACAGATAAGGCAGGAGAAGAAGAATGGGAAGTAGGGCAACGAGCCATTAAAGAAGGGCTTAATGTTAAAAATATTTCTGCAGAAGAAGTGAGGAAAATGGAACCTAATGCAAACATCAATTGTAAAGGAGCAGTTTATTTTGATTCCGATGCGCATATGACTCCCAAAGAGTTTATGACAGAAATGTTGTCTTATTTAAAAGCGAAAGGAGTTACAATTTACAAAAATGAGAGCGTTCAAGACTTAATTGTTTCTGGAAGTAAAATTATGGAAGTTGAAACCTCAAAAAGAACATTGAAAGCAGATGAGGTTATTTTAGCTGCTGGATCTTGGAGTCCTTTAATCACTAAAAAATTAGGTATTAAAATTCCAATTCAAGCTGGAAAAGGATATCGAATTAATGTGGAAAGAGAAACAGGGATTTCGATGCCTGCTATTTTAGTAGAAGCCAAAGTTGCGGTAACTCCTATGAATGGTTTTACACGTTTTGCAGGCACCATGGAAATTGCTGGAATTAATAATAAAATCAATCCAATTAGAGTAAATACCATTAGCAAAGCTGCTTCCGATTATTATAGAGATGTGAAAATAAAACCCTCTGAAATTGAGAATGCTGCTTGTGGATTACGTCCCTGCACTCCTGATGGATTACCATATATAGGGAGAGTGAGCCAATATAAAAACCTTACAATTGCTACAGGTCATGCCATGATGGGTTGGAGTTTAGGCCCTGCAACGGGTAAATTGGTATCTGAAATTATTTCAGATAAGAAAACATCTTTAGATATAAATCCATTCCATCCCGACAGAAAATTTTAAATAGTTTAGCAAGACATGTCTGCAATAATTTTCCATTCACCGTCTATTTTCTTAAAGATAATTAAAAACACACCATTTGCATCACCTATACTTCTCTTTAAGTGATATTCACCCATCACCCAATAACTACCTATGTCAATTTTAGAGATGTCTTTAATAGTGAACTTTAAGGTTCCGGAATCCTCCTTGGCTAGATATCCTTTTTTATAATTTTCTAAGGTTTTTAGCCAACCTTTAGTAAGTCCACTACTACCATAAAACTTTAAAGAATCGTTTTTCCAATAACCCTGCATAAAGCCTTCTAAATCATTATTAGACCACGCTTTTTCTTGTAAATTCATTACAGCCTTTATAGCTTCTTTATCATTTTTTTCTGTTGTTTGTGTAAATCCAAGACTAAAGGCTAATAAAAAAAGTATTAAAAGTGATTCTCTCATAATTTTTGATTTTATAACTTATTAATATCATGCAACTATTTGTCTATAATGATCATAAAATCTTCAGCAAAAATTTTCCGTAAATAGTACATTAGTTCTTCGGCATTCTCTTTTGTAAATACAAGAGGTGGTTTAATTTTTAACACATTATGATCTGGGCCATCGGTACTCATTAATATTCCGTGGTCTTTCATTCGGTTTGCTAAATAATCGGTTTGTATAGCTAATGGATTTAAGTTAGCATCTACCAATTCAATACCAAGAAATAACCCTTGTCCTCGGACGGCTCCAATAATTGGAAATTCTTTAGAAAGGGATTTTAATTCCGACTTTAGAAATTCACCAACAACTAATGCATTTTCTTGTAATTTTTCTCTTTTAACGACTCTTAAAACTTCAGTTGCAATAGCACAGGAAACAGGATTACCGCCAAAGGTGTTAAAGTACTCCATGCCATTAGCAAATTTATCAGCAACTTTCTGTGTACAGGCAACAGCAGCGATAGGGTGGCCGTTTCCTAAAGGTTTTCCAATAGTAACAATATCGGGAACTACATTGTGTAACTGGAAGCCCCAAAATGTTTTTCCCATCCGACCACAACCGGTTTGTACTTCATCTGAAATACAAATTCCTCCAGCTTCCCAAACCATTTGATAGGCTTTTGCCAAAAACCCTTCTGGCAACTCTATTTGTCCACCACAACTAATAATGGGTTCGATAATGAATGCTCCTAAATTTCGACCTTTGCTTTGAATGTTTTTAATTTGTTTTTGTACTTCACCTGCATATTCTTCAGCGCAATACTCGCCTCTATATTTTCCTCTAAAGGCATCGGGTAAAGGGAAAATATGGGTGTGTTCCGGAGCTCCATTTCCTCCTTTCCCGTCAAATTTATACGAACTAATATCAATACACATATTCGCATTTCCATGATAACCAACTTCCGAAGCGATAATGTCTTTTTCACCGGTAACTGCTTTTACCATACGTATGGCCAACTCATTTGCTTCACTTCCCGAATTTACAAAATGCAACACATTTAATTCTGGAGCTAATGTTTCTACAAGTTCTTTTGCTAAATTATTAATGTTTTCGTGTAAATAGCGAGAATTCGTATTGATCAATGCCATTTGTTCTTGCCCTGCTTTTACAACTTTATAATTTTCATGTCCTACATGGGCCACATTATTTACAGTATCCAGGTATTTTCTACCTTGAGAATCCATTAAATATTGTCCTGCACCACGTACCATTTCGATAGGGGTTTTATACTGTAAGCTTAAACTTTTTCCTAAATGCTTTTTACGGTAAGTGATAAGGTCTTCTTGACTCGTATTTTCTTTTTTCTGTAGCGCTTCCGATATAATCAACAAACTTGGGTTTGGACAAATGCTTTTCCAAACGGCCATTTCTGAAAAATAAGCAACACCAGGATAATCTACTTTAAAATCTAAAAGAGATAATAGCACCTGAAAATGTAGATGCGGTTCCCAATTTCCATTTTCAGAATAATTTCCAAGATTTCCAATTTTACATCCTTTTTTTAGAAGGTCTCCTACCTTGTTTTTAGTAGCACTTTTCACACTTAAATGTCCATAAAGTGTGTAAAAATCAACTAATTCGGTTTGGTGTTTTAAAATAACTAAACCACCATACTCTTTATCTCCAGCATCATTAATAGCAATCATCACTTCACCATCTAATAGTGTATGAACAGGTGTTTCTGCGGGTAACCAATAATCGATACCTAAATGAATACTCCTGCTTTCTCGGCCATAATTACCTATTCGGTCATAAGCAGAAGACGTATAAATAGCTCTGGGTTCTAAATATCCCCCAGCTATTATTTTATTTGGGACTTCTTTTTGAAGTTGCTTCATTTTATACTGAAACCATTCCAAATTATTAAATTCTTCTTGATGTCCCATCCATGTACTCGAAACACTTAAATTTATAGGATGCACTTTATTTAAATGAATCGATGGGAATAATTCAGATAGTTGAAATGGATGCTTAGAAGCCCATTGATCAAATAAATTTTCATTTGGATGTGGCGTAAATCCACAAGCTTCTCTAAAGCTATACTGCGCAAAATCTGGAGAAATTAATCGCCATTTTTCCAATACCTCCCAAGCAGGTTTTTCACTAATCCATAGATATTCATTGTCTGGTTCTTCAATTTTACTCATAGCAGCTCGAGTGACAATAATCACTAATCGCATCGCAATTGCATGGTATAAATGTTCCAATTCTTCCTCCTCTAAAGGAAACGTTGAATGATATCCTTTTACAAATGCTAGGGAAGCATTCAAGGAATCGTTATGTCCCATAACACCATATGCGCAAAGAATAGCGACATCATTTATTGTTTGCGTGTACAGGGCGTCACCATAATCTATTGCCGCTTTTGCTCTTGGATGAAGTACATCTGAAGAAACAATAATATTATTGTCATTGGGGTCATTATGCACTACACTTTTCCGAAGTTTTGTATAGGAAGTTTGGATCGCTTCAAATTTACCCTGATGATGCGATAAAATCTCTTTTTTAGGACCTGAAAATAAATGCAGATGCTCTTTGGTCCAAAGAGATTGTGCAATGTCCCAGTCAAAATAGTAATGTGCTTCGGGATGATCAAAACTCTGAAGGGCCTTCGTTAATATTCCACATTGTTCTCCCAAACTAAATCGAAAGTCTTCTAATTGTGGATTTACAGAACTCCAAACCCTACCGGAAACCCAAGTTAGCATTCTCACAAATCGTTTCTTTCCAAATCCATCTGTTATTTCGGAAATGGAATCGTTATTTTTATCTGTAACGACCCTTGGAGCAATAAGATTTTTATCACTAGCTTTGATAGATTGCAATAAATGTTGCTGAAAGTCAAGATATTTTTTGTTTTCTTCTGGACGGGATATTTTTAAAATATACCCTTCTTCATTTTCAATTTTTATTCTGAAATTAAAATCAATATAACCAGGTAAAGAAGATGCTCTCCCTTTTATATTATAGAGCTCAAAAAGGATTTTTTCAGCTTCAGAAGATGATATTTTAATCGTACTATACTCCATTTAAATAGTATTATTCCTGCCCAATATAGTATTTACTTAACTTAATAAAATCAACTTTCGTTTTATTCTCAAAAGGAATCAAATAAAAACTATAGGTATGTTTATCAGTTCCTTTATATTGATATTTTTCTTGAGGTTTAGACCTCCAACTATCATCTCCAGCAACTCCTCGTTGCCCCAAATCAATATTGACTTGCACTAGGTTTTTTTCTTTTATATCGATTGTATGTTTGCTAACATTTGAATTTTCGTAGTCGATACCCTTGGTGGTGTCAAAATCTTCATTTTCCATATGGAGCGCACTAAAACTTAGTAAGTTTTTATTTCCCGTTGCAATTAATAATCCTTGTTGTTCTTTATTTGAAAAGGCAAGCCACCTAGAATCTGTTTTGTATCCATTTTCTTGTGGACGAATATAGGGTACATATTGATCCTTTACTTTTGAAGTATATACATCTACAAATGCAGCAGTATTTCTATCCTGATAATTTTCCCAAGGACCTCGACCAAAATAGCTTAAGTTTTCATATTCTTTAGGGAGTTGCATTCGCATTCCTATTCTTGGAATATCTCCTTTATAATTGCTTTCGTTTAAGGTGTTTTCAATTTTAAGTACCGCATCCCCGAACATGGTATAATTGGAAATAAACGTTGTTTGAACTCCAGGTAAGTTATAAATAACTTCAAAGTTTATAGCTCCATTATCTAATTCTTTATGTTCAAACTTTATAACTTCTGATCTTAATGAAGCGGTTTTCCATTCGATATTGTTTTTATCCATTTTGCTTCCAAAGTCATTGTCTGTAACAGCTCTCCAAAAGTTGGGTTTAAGGCCTTTTCCGTTTTTTATTAATTCAGTTTTGTTAAATTTATAAGAAACAACACGGCCTTCTTTTTTACTAAAAATCAGGTTTACATGATCATTAAAAACTTGGAAGGTTTCTTGCGAATCTTCAAAGGTTAAATTTGATTTCAAGTCATTTTTAGCAGGCTCTTTTTTAAATTTACCAGCCAAAGGAATTTGTTCGTGAGCAACTTCAAAATTTTCAGGAAGGATTCCCCATTGTTGATTTGTCTTTGCAGAAATTTCAACAAAATATTCTGTATTAGAT
>OJFK01000151.1_pt1 | contig 18917 bp, 4 predicted proteins | sample 1594101 | NCBI WGS metagenome assembly OJFK01 (sample SAMN05416723, study PRJEB24817) | seawater metagenome | isolation source: Sea water | place: Canada:Atlantic | collected 2013-07
TCCCTTCCGTGAAAACGGAAGGGATTTTTTTTTGACCATTACTACTATAAAAAAAGGTTTTATAATATTCTATTTAAGGAGCTAGAAGGTGAGAATATAATTACAGCTAACTCTATAATCCAATACCAAAATTATATTAAGCATACTTATTATGAGTTTATAGCAAGTATGTTAACTTTTAAAATATTAAATAGAGTTAACAATCCTTGGAAATCGAGATAATAAAAAAATAAGGTTATCGCTTTATATAGTAACCATCCACTAAAGAGTTTGTAACCACGGCTAATGTCAAGTTAAAAATTGCTATGATTATAACCTTAAGACAAATAAATAACACAAATAAACTCGCAAAACCTGTAAAAGAAGAAAGCGATTAATGCTTACCTAACAGATAATAATATAGTATATAGTAAATTCTTAAAATTTAAAAACCCTATTGTTTTCACAATAGGGTTTTTTTTATACTACACGATTGCATAGCATATGTTTAACAATCTATCTTTTAAGGGTAAAATGCCCACTAAATTCTTTTTTAGTATCGTTTTCGGTATACTCTACTCTAAACCAATAATCACTTGAAGGCATTGGGTTTCCATTATAGGAACCATCCCAACCTTCAGAAAAAGTGCTTAATTGTTTTAAGAGTTTACCATATCGATCAAATATATAAATTTTTGCTGTAGGGTCACCATTAGCAATACCAATAATATTCCACGTATCGTGATATCCATCCTCATTAGGGGTCATAAACTGCGGATAGTCGATCACTCCAACAGCTATTATTACACTTCCACAACCATTGATATCTTTTATGGTAATAAGGTGATTTCCTGGAGCTACATCTAAAAAGACTCCACTTTCTTGGAATGGGTTATCATCCAATTGGAATTCATAGTCGCCAATACCATCAGCAGTAGCTGTTATAGTGTGTTCTGAGGCAAATGCATCGGTTACTTCTGCGCTGTAAATTAACGGTGGTGAAGAAGTAATTACTGTCGTAGTAGCACTAGACATACAACCTGTTAGTATTTCTGTTACTGTTACCGTATAAACCCCTTCTTGTAATACCGTAATGGATGCTCCAATTTCACCCAATAACACCTCTGCATCTAATTGCCATTCAAACATATAAATACTTGGATCCAATCCAGTATCGATCACTGGTGGTGAAGCACTTCCTTCTTCTGCAGGTATTGGATTGCCAAATGCATCAACACATAACCTATAAAATTCATCCAATGCAAGCTCCGGAATTAATTCTACCTTTAAAATTACCTGTGTAATATCATAACATTCTGTATTGATATTGGTAACTCTTGCATAAATAATCTGTGGATTAATTATATTTACATAGGTAGTTGGCAGTGGAGAAACCTCTAATTCTGCATTTTCTAATGTTCCATAAAAATCTAACTGATACACCAAAGGATCCTGTGTTCCTAAAATCTCATCTAATAGGTCTTGATTTAGTAAGTCAAACTCTGCTACACCATCGTTCTCATTGTAGTAATCACAAATAGCATATGGCTCTAGTGGAGTATTTGCTACCGCTCCCTCGCGTACCTCTATATCAAAACTCTGAGTCGACACAAAACAATCGGTATCCGTATTTAAAATAACCACATATATAGTTTGAGGATTACCCGTATTAACATACGTTGTTGGATTTTGAATCGCATTAATCATCAAATCTGCCTCGGCCTGACTTTCATAAAATAATACTTCGAAAAGCAATGGATCCTGATCGTTTAAAATCTCATCAGCCTTCGTGCTTAAATCAAAAACAGCTTCCCCATCTGATGGAATCTCACAAATAATATATGGACTAATAACTGCAGTAGCATCTGGAAGAGGATTCACAATTAATTCCAATTCCACAATTTCAAAACAAGCTCTAGCATCTAAAAGATCGATAGAAACTCGCACATATACAAGCTCTGGATTCATCGAATTGGTATAAGCTGTTGGAAGCGCTATGGCAGCATTATTATCTACAGCATCTTGATAACTGGTATAATAACTTACATCCCAAGTCTCTCCATCTAATATCTGTGGCTCCCGTATCGTTAAATCAAAAACTTCCTCCCCATCTCCTGGATCATTAACATCACATAAAATAATTGGATCCGGATCTTCTGGATCTGGATTGGCAGCTACTCGCAATGTCAAATAAACCGAAGTATTAAAACAGAACGTATTGACATCGGTTACGCGTACCCATATAGTTTGGGGGTTACTCGTATTCTGATAAGCTGTATCTGGATCAATTACGTTGGTATCTGCCTCTGCCTCTGCTAGGGTTTCATAATAATCTACCCTTACTCCTAAGGCACCCCCTGTAATCTCAGCATTCTTAAGGGTTAAATCAAAAAGTGTTAGCCCATCGTTAGGTTCTCCTAAATCATCACAGCTTGTCAATGGTGTGGGTTGGATTACTAAAGGTCCCAACTCTGAAACAATATCAAAACTCCCAATTTTAATACAAGTAGTACTAGTATTCTCTAAACGTACCCAAATAGTTTGTGGATTACTTGTATTGGCAAAAGCAGTAGGGACAGCAATAGGATTAGTTGCATCTGTAGCGTCTAACTCAGAGATATAATATGTAAGGGTATAATCTGCAGGATTTTGGGTCCCGTAAATAATACCTTCTTGATCTGTTAAATCAAAAATAGAAAAACCATCTCCATCATCATCACACACTACTAAAGCTGGGATGTCTAATGGAATAATAGGTGTTGGATTTACAATTAATTCCAATTCTACAATTCGGAAACATCCTGTTCCCGTTCCTACTGGAGGCAACGGAAACTCTGCACGTGTATAAATAATCTGTGATGGACTTACAATATTGATATAAGGACTTGTTAATGCAAAAATACCTGCTTCTGCATCTAAGTAGGTTTCGTAATAACTTACCAAAACTCCTGGCTCTCCTCCTATAATCTCTATGTCCTTATCGGTTAAGATAAAGGAAGCGAATCCGTCATTGTCTACATCACATACCTCTAATGGCGTAGGAGTTACTGGTGATGGCAACGGATTGACCACTAAACTTAAAGTGATTCCTTGACTCACAATACAGCTGGTATCTAGGTCTTCTGCTCTAATAAATATTGTTTGTGGATTAGCCGTATTAATGTATGGACTTAAAAGGGCATTAGTCCCTGCATCAGCATCAAGCTGCGTCTCATAATAAGTCACATCAATGCTTAGGTTACCTCCTGTAATCTCATCGGTTTTACTCTCTAAATCAAAAGGTTCGAAACCATCATCCTGTGTTATTATATCACAAAGCTCTAAAGCGGTGGTAGGCGGAAATATCATTGGTGCTGCTACTACCCAAAGTACTAAGGTAGTTTCGCTTCTACAACCATTAGGAATGCCTTCAACCACAATATAAACAGTCTGTGGACTCGGTGGAATATTGGAATAAGCCGTTGGGTTAACTATGGAAATAGTTAATGCTGCATCTTCATAATAAGTAATGGAATAAGGCCCGCCAGCAGGATCAGCAGTACTTAATAATTCTGGTTCGCTAAGGGTTAAATCAAAAACTTCAATCCCATCTCCATCATCATCACACAGTGTCATATCTGATGGTGAGATGATTTGTGGACTGTCTAAAACAATTAAGTCTAAGGTGGTGATATTATAACATCCTGTAGTTTGATCTACCAATCGAACATAAACCGTTTGTAAAAAAGGTACATCATTTAAATAAAATACAGCCGTTGGTAATGGCAATACACCATTTTGTGCATCTTCTAATAAATAATGATAGCTTACTTGAAGGTTCCCTATTGGAACTCCTCCAGTTATATCTAAATCTGCGTCGGTTAACATAAATTCTCCAAATCCATCATTGTCCGGATCACAATACTCTAAAGGAGCTGGCTCGATGATCGTTGGAGCTTCTATTACTACTAACTCCATCGTAAAGGTACCGTAACAACCAGTTACACCACTCTCTACACGTACAAATACCGTCTCTGGATTTACCACATTGGTATAAGGTATCACTAATGGATTACTTCCTGCATCTGCATCATCCTGTGTAGCATGATAAGTAACCCCTAGTGTGGGATCTGATCCAGTAATTGTAAAATTTTGTGTATTTAAATCAAAAACTTCAATCCCATCTCCATCATCATCACACTGATCAAAGGTTGGTACTAACGTAAAGATAGGTACTAATTCTACCACCAATTCAAAACTTCCTACTTTAAGACAGTCCGTACTATTATCATCTAAACGAACCCAAATGATTTGTGGATTGCTCGTATTGGTAAATGCACTAGGATTGGCAATAGCGTTGACTCCTGTAGCTGCATCGATCGGATCGGTATAATACGTAAGGGTATAATCTAAAGGATCTTGTGTGCCGTAAATAAAATCGGCTTGATCTGTTAAATTAAATACCGTAAAATCACCATCAGCACACTCAACTAAGGCTGGCAAGGCTATATCAATAATAGGTGTGGGACTAGTTTTAAGCTCCAACGCTACCACACGGAAACATCCTGTACCACCAAGTGCTAATGAATATTCCGCTCGCACATAAACAACCTGTATATAAGTATCAATATTGGTATAAGGACTTGCTAATGCTAAAGTACCTGATTCTGCATTTAGTAAAGTTTCATGGTAAGTCACCACAACTCCCGGTTCTCCCCCAATGATCTCTAAATCCTTATCGGTCAACATAAATTCTGCAATACCATCATTATCAATATCACATACCTCTAGTGGTGTCGGGATGATAGGTGATGGCAACGGATTGACCACTAAATCTAAAGTAACCCCAAGGCTAACAAAACAAGTAAGGTCATTATCTCCATTGGTGTTTTCTGCTCTAAGAAATATAGTTTGTGGATTAGCCGTATTAATATATGGACTTACTAGCGCATTAGTACCTGCATCAGCTTCAGCCTGTGTTGCATGATACGTAACACTAATAGTAAGATCGCCTCCTGTTATTTCTGTGGTTTTACTTTCTAAATCAAAAGGTTCGAACTCATCATCCGGGCCTATTATGTCGGTTACATCACATAAATCATATGGAAGTGGTGCTGCTGCTGCTAATACCGGTGGTGTATATACCCAAAGCAGTAAAATAGTCTGACTCTTACATCCATTGGCAAGATCCTCCACTAAAATATGAATAGTCTGAGGACTTGGAGGAATGTTTACATAACCAGTCGGATTTAAAATTGGTATGGTTAATCCTGCATCCTCATAATAAGTAATGCCATAAAGTAATGGATCCAAACCGTTTAATAATTCATTTTCGCTTAAGGTTAAATCAAATACTTCGATTCCATCTCCATTATCATCACATAACTCTAAATCACTAGGCTGGATAATTTGTGGGCTATCTAAAACTACCAAATCTAAAGTCGTAATATTATAACATCCCGTAGTTTGATCAAACAATCGAACAAATACCGTCTGGTTAAATGGCACATCATTTAAATAAGGAATAGACAATGGTAATACTCCATTTTGAGCATCTTCTAATAAATAATGGTAGCTAACTTGAAGATTCCCTATTGGAACACCGCCAGTGATTTCTAAATCTACATCACTTAAAATAAACTCTCCAAATCCATCATTGTCTGGATCACAAAACTCCAAAGGAGCTGGCTCGATTATCGTTGGAGCCTCTACAACTATTAAATCCATCGTAAAGGTACCGTAACAGCCCGTTACACCACTCTCTACACGTACAAATACCGTCTCTGGATTTGTTATATTGGTATAAGGTATCACCAATGGATTACTTCCAGAGTCTGCATCATCCTGATTGGCATAATAAGTAACTCCTAATGTTGGATCTGCTCCAGTAATGGTAAGATTTTGTGTGTTTAAATCAAATTCGGTGACACCGTCCTGAACCTGGTCGTCACACTGCTCAAAAATAGGTACTACCGTAAAGGCAGGTGTTAACTCTACCTCCAGTTCAAAACTTCCTACTTTAGAACAGTCCGTACTATTATCATCCAAACGAACCCAAATGGTTTGTGGATTGCTCGTATTGGTAAATGCACTAGGATTGGCAATAGCGTTGACTCCTGTAGCTGCATCGATCGGATCGGTATAATACGTAAGGGTATAATCTAAAGGATCTTGTGTGCCGTAAATAAAATCGGCTTGATCTGTTAAATTAAATACCGTAAAATCACCATCAGCACACTCAACTAAGGCTGGCAAGGCTATATCAATAATAGGTGTGGGACTAGTTTTAAGCTCCAACGCTACCACACGGAAACATCCTGTACCACCAAGTGCTAATGAATATTCCGCTCGCACATAAACAACCTGTATATAAGTATCAATATTGGTATAAGGACTTGCTAATGCTAAAGTACCTGATTCTGCATTTAGTAAAGTTTCATGGTAAGTCACCACAACTCCCGGTTCTCCCCCAATGATCTCTAAATCCTTATCGGTCAACATAAATTCTGCAATACCATCATTATCAATATCACATACCTCTAGTGGTGTCGGGATGATAGGTGATGGCAACGGATTGACCACTAAATCTAAAGTAACCCCAAGGCTAACAAAACAAGTAAGGTCATTATCTCCATTGGTGTTTTCTGCTCTAAGAAATATAGTTTGTGGATTAGCCGTATTAATATATGGACTTACTAGCGCATTAGTACCTGCATCAGCTTCAGCCTGTGTTGCATGATACGTAACACTAATAGTAAGATCGCCTCCTGTTATTTCTGTGGTTTTACTTTCTAAATCAAAAGGTTCGAACTCATCATCCGGGCCTATTATGTCGGTTACATCACATAAATCATATGGAAGTGGTGCTACTAATACCGGTGGAATATATACCCAAAGCAGTAAAATAGTCTGACTCTTACATCCATTTAGATTGTCCGTTACTACAATATAAATAGTCTGGGGACTTGGAGGTATGTTTACATAGGCTACTGGATTTGTAATTGGTATGGTTAATCCTGCATCCTCATAATAGATAATGGTATAAAGCAAAGGATCCAATCCATTTAATAATTCTCCCTCGACCACTGTTAAATCAAATACAGTAATGCCATCACCATCCTCATCACATAGCTCTAAATCCATAGGCTGAATGATTTGTGGGCTTTCTAAAACAACTAAATCTAAAGTCGTTGTACTATAACATCCCGTAGTTTGATCCAACAATCGAACAAATACAGTCTGATTAAAAGGCACATCATTTAAATAAGGACTGGCTAATGGATTTACTCCATTTTGTGCATCTTCTAATAAATAATGATAACTTACCTGAAGATTCCCGGTTGGAATACCTCCCGTTACTTGACTGTCTGCATCCGTTAAAGTAAACTCTCCAAAACCATCATTTGCCGGATCACAATATTCTAAAGGATCGGGTTGAATTGCGATTGGCGAAATAATATCTAATATCATGTCAAAAGATCCATAACAGCCTGTTGTAGCATCTTCCACACGAACAACAATAGTTTCTGGATCTGTTACATTGGTATATGGACTTTCTAAAGGATTCTCAGGTAAGTCTGCATCATCCTGTGATATATGAAAAGTTACAATGAGGTTAAAATCATCATTTGTAATAGCAGTAATTTGACTTTCTAAATCAAATTCGGTAAAACCATCGGAAATACCATCGTCACACAATTCATACAAAGGAACTTCTGTATAGGTAGGAACAGTATTTATGATTAAATTAAAAGATCCAATAGTAGCACAACCGTCTAGATTTACGGCACGAACCCAAATGGTTACTGCACCTGCACTTGTATACTCTTCAGGTAATGGTATAAAATCCGGATGGAGTATACCCGCTTCTGCCCCAAGTATTGAAGTATAATAACTCAAATTCAAATCAGGCAATCCATTTAATATCTCCGTATTCCCCCAAAAGGTTAAATCGAAAACCTCTGTTAAGTCTTCGTCATTATCACAAAGCTCATAATCTTCTATAGGATCCGTAATTGCTGGCGCGGCGTTTACTTTAAGTATCAAAGGAACCACATCGAAACAACCAAGAATTGGCTCTTCTAGTCTAGCAAATACAGTCTGAGTATTGATATCGGTATTTTCAAAGGCTTCCGGGTCTGAAATTGCTAAAGCAGGATCAGCAAATTCTGCCTCAGCATCAGCCTCAATCTCATAATAAGTTACAAAAGCCAATGGATCGTTAAAGCTAATCTGAACATCACGATCCCTTAAATTAAATAATGCAAAACCATCGTTGGGAACTTCATCACATGAAAATAAATTATCTGGAACTACAGCCACTGGAGTAATTACTTTTAGATCCATTTCAAAAACAATGTAACAGCCTGTAGAGCTGTCAATAACACGAACATAGAGAGTCTGAGGATTAGCTATATTGGTATAAGTACTACCTAAAGAAGGAAATGTTCCTGCTTCGGCATCTGCCGGATCAAGGTGATAGGTTACCAAAAGGTCAGGGTCACCATCATCAATAATTGGAGTTTGGCTATCTAAATTAAATTCGGTAAAACCATCTAGAATGGCATCATCACATACTAAAAATTCCGGTATATCAACAAAAACAGGAACGTCTCCTGAAATTAATATAAATGAAGATACTGTTGTACAAGCAGCTAAATTCTCTGCACGCACCCAAATAGTTTCTGCACCTGCACTTGTATATTCTTCAGGTAATGGTATAAAATCCGGATGGAGTACACCCGCTTCTGCCCCAAGTATTGAAGTATAATAACTTAAATTCAAATCAGGCAATCCATTTAATATCTCCGTATTCCCCCAAAAGGTTAAATCGAAAACCTCATTATTGTTCTGGTCATTATCACAAATAAAATAATCCGGTATTGGATCTGTAATCGCAGGAGCAGCCTCTACTTGAAGTACCAGTTCAACTACATCAAAACAACCAACGGGAATATCTTCCAGCCTTGCAAAAATAATTTGAGTATTTAAGATTGTGTTTGTAAAAGGGCTAGCAAGTGCGTTTGCAGGATCACCAAGATCTGCTAGTTCCAGAGTTTCATAATAGGTTACAAAAGTGTTGGGGATTCCGTTAATAATGTCATCGTCAGCATCGGTTAGTGTAAACTCAGCCTCTCCATCATTAGGTACTTGGTCACAGGAAAACAATGGAGTTGGATTTGTTGTGGCGATAGGAGGAGCATTAAAATTGACGTTTATTTCGCCAAAAACAAAACAGGCTCCATTGACTGCCTCAATTCTGTAAAATCCATTTCCAGTAACATCTAATAAAGGATCTGTAGCTCCTGGTATTAAAGTTCCATTTAGAAACCATTGGTAATTAAATCCAGGTTCTCCAAGATCAGCATCTAGGGTAACCGTATAGCCGATACAACTTTCAATATCGGGTCCAAGATTAATGGTTTCTCCATCTAAATTAATTTCTATATCAAACTCATTATTGGTTTCGTTTTCCTCTCCTACAATTCCTAAACCAGTACCATCATCGTCCACCACACCTGTTAACGTAAATATAAAAGGAGTTCCAACGGGAATGAATAATGAAGTAGTGGCTACTTCATTTCCATTTACGGCAATTGGATTAATTGTATTTTCTGTTCCAAGGAGAACTCCATCGGCATAAAATGCTATTGGAGTATTAGCAGGAAGTATTCCTCCTGTAACCGTATTATTGAAGACGGTATAGGTGACATCTAAATTACTATCTGAACATAAAACTCCAATATTATCAATAACAATCGTTGCATCAGGTAGCGCACAAAAAATAAAGTCAATATTAAAACTTCCAACAGAGTAACATTCTGTTGTATTATTTTCGAGGCGAACCCAAATAGTTTGTGGAACACTTGTATTTTGATAGGCGTTAGGAGTCGTTATTTCAAAATCACCTAAATCGGCATCGATCGGATCGGTATAATAAGTAAGTGTGTATTCTGAAGTACTTTGAGTTCCATAAATTTGATCAGCTCTATCTGTTAAGTCAAAATCTTCAATAAGATCTAGGTTGATGTCACAAATTCCTATTGGAGTAATAGTTGTAGGGATAGTAGGAGTAGGATTGACTACTAAGTTCATGGGTACAATATCAAAGCATCCAGTAGCGGTAAATTCAGCTCGTGCAAAAATGGTTTGTATTGGGCCACTGGTATTGGTGTATGGACTTGCCAATACGGGAGTTCCTGCCTGAGCAGCTCCTATGGTTTCATGGTAGGTAATCAATACCCCAGGTTGTCCCCCTATGATTTCAGTATCTTTTAAAGCCAAATCAAAAGCTATCTCACCATCATTATCTTCGTCACACTCTATAAAATCGGCAGGTACTACTGGTGTAGGTAAAGGATTAACTAAGAGCTCCATTTGAAAGTCGCCATAACAACCTGTAATGGCGTCTTCTAAGCGTACCCAGATAGGTTCAGGATTTATAGTATTGGTATAGGGGCTTGATAAAGAAGGAGTTGTTCCTGCTTCTGCATCTGCTTCTGTAAGGTGATAGGTTACGATAAGGTTGGTGTCGCCCGCCACAATGGTTGGAGTCTGACTTTCAAGGTCAAATTCTGTAATACCATCAGGAGTATCGTCATCACAAACTTGAAATAAAGGAACTTCTGTAAAGATAGGAACGGTATCTATAATTAACTCAAAAGAACTTACCGTTACACAACCCTCCAGATTGACTGCACGTACCCAAATAGTTTCAGTTCCTGCACTGGTATAGGCAGTAGGTGTTGGTATTTCGTTAACAGGATCTCCTAGGTCTGCATCTGTTGGTGTGATATAATAAGTTAAGGTAACGTTAGTTAACCCATTTAATATCTCGTTTTCTCCCCAGTTGGTTAAATCAAAATCTTCAGTACCGTCCTCGTCGTTATCACATAGTGGATACTCGCTTATAGGATCTGCAATTGCTGGTGCTGGGTTAACGATAAGATCTAGTGAAATCGTATCATAACAATCTTCAAAACCAGGTATGGTTGATTGGAGTCTTGCAAAAATGGGTTGTATACTGCTATTGTAGGGGCTTGACAATACAGGAGTTCCAGCCTGGGCCTCTGGAAGAGTCAGGTGAAAGGTTACCGCCATATCTACTTGTCCATTTATAATTTCACCTAATAAAGTTGAATTTGATAAATCAAACTCTGCAGCTCCATCATTAGGAAATTCATCACACTCAACTAAAGGTGTTGGATTTCCAGCAATGGGCGAAATTACATTTAGCTCTATTTGAAAAGCTCCATAACATCCTGTTATATCATCTTCTACGCGTACCCAAATAAATTCAGGGTTTACACTATTGGTATAGGGGCTTGATAAAGAAGGGGTTGTTCCTGCCTCGGCATCTGTCTGTTCAAGGTGGTAGGTTACTGTAAGATCGGGATTAAAAACACCGCCAACAGTTGCAATATCGATATTTTGGCTGTCCAGGTCAAATTCTGTAAGCCCGTCTGGAGTATCGTCATCACAAACTTGAAATAAAGGAACTTCTGTGTATGTAGGAACAGTGTCTATAATTAACTCAAAAGAACTCACCGTAACACAACCCTCTAAATTGACGGCAAGAACCCATATAGTTTCTGCACCTGCACTAGTATAGGTAGTAGGTGTCAGTATGGCATTTCTACCTTCAATGGCATCGAATTCTGTATTGTAATAAGTAAGGGTAATGTCCGAAAGGGTATTGACAATCTCGTCGTATTTAGAAGTCAGATCAAAAATTTCAGTACCATCCTCGTTATTATCACAAAGAGGATACTCGCTTATGGGATCGGTAATCGAAGGTGCTGCATCTACTTGAAGCACTAATTCGATTATGTCATAACAACCATTTATTATAAGTGAATTTAACCTCGCAAATATGGTTTGATTTGTTGGAGTGGTGTTGGTATAAGAAATTGGTAAAAAGGGAGCTCCTGCTTCAGCATCTATCAACGTAAGGTGGTAGGTTACCAACATATCTGATTGTCCATTAATAATAGAGTCGTCTGCTTCAAATAAATCAAATCTTGCAAAACCGTCATTCGGAACTTCATCACAAAGTACAAAAAGATCAGGAGTTCCTGCTATCGGTGAAATCACATTCAGCTGCATTTCAAAAGCTACGTAACAACCTGTTGTAGTGGTATCTTCTACTCGTACCCAGACAGGTTCAGGATTTATAGTATTGGTATAAGGGCTCGACAAAGAAGGAGTTGTTCCCGCTTCTGCATCTGCCTCCGTAAGGTGATAGGTTACCACAAGGTTGGTGTCGCCCGCCACAATGGTTGGAGTCTGACTTTCAAGGTCAAATTCTGTAATACCATCAGGAGTATCGTCATCACAAACTTGAAATAAAGGAACTTCAGTTATCGTAACAGTTGGGATGACTAGGTTAAAAGATCCAACGGTGGTGCACCCTTCAAGGTTAACTGCGTTGACCCAAATGGTTTCACCCCCCGCACTCGTGTATGAAGTAGGTATCGGTATGGCATTCGCAGGATCTCCTAAATTTGCATCGGCCGCTGTATTGTAATAGGTAAGGATTATATCCGAAAGGGTATTGATAATTTCATTGTATTTAGAAGTTAAATCAAAATTCTCTGTGCCGTCCTGATCATTATCACAAAGGGGATAATCGATTATAGGATCAGCAATAGCAGGTGCATCATTAACAATCAAAGTTATTTCAACCGTTGCGTAACAGCCTAGAATATTTTCTTCCAATCTAGCAACTATGGTTTGAGTATCTGGAGTCGTATTGGTATATGGACTAACCAGCTCATCTAATGGATCTCCAAGATCAGCCTCAATTTGGTTCAGGTAATACGTTACGAAAACACCTGTTTGCCCATTTATAATATCAGCATCTGCATCGGTTAGGGTAAAAACAGCCTCTCCATCATTAGGAACCTCGTCACATACTATTAAGGGATTTGGAGTTCCTGGAACTGGGTTTGTAATATACTCTACTAAAATATCGTCGATCACATTACAACCTCCATAGGTCACTTCTAATTCATAAGTTCCTGCTTGGGTAACTGTTAATTGATCATTGGTTGCTCCAGGAATTATCACTCCATTAAAAAACCATTGATAGGTAGAATTTGTTCCAGCTACTCCAGGAGGTGTTAGAGAGTCGATACCAATAACTTGATCTTCACCATCACATATAGCATCACTGTTAGCTATTAATATGTCCGGATCTAAAACGACACTTAGTGTAACATCTGCTAGATTGATAATTTGTTGAAATTCATTATTGTCTTCATTGGTCTCTGTAACGGTGCTTACTCCACCTCCACCATCATCAACAACTGCTAAAACGGTAAAAGGATCTGGAACGGTACCAGTGGGTATAGTCAGTGTTATTATACCAGATTCATCTCCATTAATTGGTAAGATAGTATTCGTAACAGCTTGTCCAATTTGATTCCCCTCTAAATAAAATTTAATTGGAGTACCAGCAGGAAGTGAACCAGTACTATTGACATTAAAAACGGTATAATTAAGATCGACCGTATTATTGCAAATAAACGTAATCTCCTCGAAGCTTATGGTTGCATCTGGTAGTTCCGAATTTACCGAAGTAATAATATTGTGTATAAGCACTAAATCTGAATCTGAAGTTATTTTTATTTCAATTTCAGTATCACCTGGATCAATAACTCCATCAAGGTCATACAAATCTAGGTCCATATTATATAAATTGGTACTGTTTGTGTACGAATTAGTTCCGTTGAATTGATTATTTCCTGGATTTAAAGGTGGATCATTAATAAGTACACCGTTGATTCGTAAACTTTCATTATTAGGATTTGGAAAATCTCCTTCCCATGCTAAAAAACCAATTTTTGCCAGTTGATCTGATGCTACATCAAGAGGCCCTAGTGTTATAATAAGTTCATTTTGATAAACAACTTCTAATCCATCAAACAGGCTTATCTGGTTTAAAGGAAGCGTTGGATCTTCGTAGATAACAATAATGGACCATCCTCCGTAATCAACCGTAGATTGACAATAATCTGAACCCGGAAAAATATTCCCAGTTAAATCTAAATCGGATAAGGTATAAAGGCCATTGCCAATTGTATTTACAATATTAGTTACATCTGCAGAGGCTCCGTAAAAATCAATACCAATAAAACTTGAAACAGCATGCCTCTCGTCTGCAGAAACAGGTGTTCCATTTAAAGTTACTTGATAATCTCCAGGGTATGTATTAGAAAATTCTGCTCCAGAGCCTGACCAGTATAAACGGGCAGCAATTAAAGTTAATCCTGAATCGAGATTTAATTCTGCCTGACTTGTCGTTAGAATATTACAATCATTAGGGCCTGTATTTAATGTATTTCCTATTGCGGTAAAGTCATACCTTCCATTAAATTGCTGAAATAAACCAATATCCTGTGCCGATAAAAATGTTGAAGCTAAAAAAAATAGGCTGAATATGAATTTTTTTATGTTACCGGAAAATAAATGAGAAATGATAGGGAGTACTTTTTTCTTCATGCAGTAGGTTTCAGTAATTAAATTTAATCTAATAATTAAACAACTTAAAAGTAAAAAACCCTACTTTTTAAGGTACAATTTAAAGTATTGTTTTTAAATAAAATTTTTTAAATAAAATAAGCATCCAAATATATTGAATGCATTGCCTTTCTTTTCATATTTTTGTAAAAAATTAACAAATGTCTGAAATAAATATATCCGTACAACTTACCAATAATGAGAATATTGTAAAATTTGTAGCAAACTCTTTCCTAACACAGGCAAAAAGTTATGAGTTTATTAGTATTGACGATGCTAAACAGAGCCCTATTGCTCAGGAATTATTTTACCTGCCTTTTGTTAAAACCATTTATATTTCTCAAAATTTTATTGCAATTGAGAAGTTTCCAACTGATTTAACTCAAATAAAATGGGAAGATGTACAAAATGAAGTGGCTGAAACCATCGAAAATTACCTGAGTGCTGGAAAACCTGTTATCGAAGTGCCTGATGAAAATGAAAAAAATACTAAAAAAATCCCTATTACCATCTATGCAGAAAGCACTCCAAATCCTGAGGTTTTAAAATTTGTAGCAAATAGATCCATTGCAAATACGATGTATGAATTTAAAAATAAAAGTGAATCTATCCATGCTCCATTAGCAAATGAATTATTTAATTTTCCTTTTGTTAAAGAAGTTTTTATCAATAATAATTATGTTTCTGTGACGAAACAAAACGGATATGAATGGCAAGAATTTGCAAATGAATTAAGAGATTTTATAAGAACTTATATTGAATCGGGACAAATAATATTTACCGATGAAATTCTTCAAAAAGAAGAACAAACAAATAAATTAACAGAAGAAAGGGAATATTCAGATATCGATAAAGAAATCATTGCTATCTTAAATGAATATGTAAGACCTGCTGTTGAAGCAGATGGTGGAAACATTGCTTTTGACTCGTATCATGAAAACACGAAAACTGTAAAAGTGATATTACAAGGTGCCTGCAGCGGATGTCCATCGTCAACGGTTACCCTTAAAAATGGAATAGAAGCAATGCTTACTGAAATGCTCAATGGAAAAGTCACTACGGTGGAAGCAATTAATGGTTAGTATGTAATTTATTACGGTCATCAAGAAAGTTGAGATTAAACACATTGGGGGTTTTTAATCAAAAAAAGAATAGTGTATTATATTCTATAAGAACACCAATAGAATTAATTTAAAATAATATCAATAGCATTTTATGCGATCACTATTTTTTTTGTCATTTATAGCGACTTTATTTTTTTCTTGTAATTCTTCAAAAAAAGAAACTTTGGAAAATTCTCATCAATATACCAACCAATTAATAAATGAAACCAGTCCTTATTTACTGCAACATGCTCATAATCCAGTAAATTGGAAAGCTTGGAATACAGAAACACTTCAACAAGCAAAAGATGAAAAAAAACTAATAATAATTAGTGTAGGTTATTCCGCTTGTCATTGGTGTCATGTCATGGAAAAAGAGAGCTTTGAAGATTCTACGGTAGCTTCTGTGATGAATAAAAATTTTATTTCGATTAAAGTAGATCGGGAAGAACGTCCTGATGTTGATCAAATTTATATTAATGCGGTTCAGTTAATGACTGGAAGTGCTGGATGGCCACTTAATGTTATCGCACTTCCAGATGGGAGGCCAGTTTGGGGAGGCACTTATTTTAGAAAAGAAGATTGGATCAACTCCTTAGAAAAAATACAAAAACTTTATGGTGAAAATCCTCAAAAATTGATTGATTATGCTGATAATTTAGAGGAAGGTATTAAAAGTATGGATTTAATTGAGGTAAACACCAATGCACTAAACTTTAATGAGTTCCCTACAAAAAGTATTTTAAAAAACTGGAGTGCCACCTTCGACAATAAATATGGTGGCCCCAATCGAGCTCCTAAATTTATGATGCCAAATAATCTTAATTATTTATTGCGGTATGGCATTAAAAACAATGATAAACAAATTCAAGATTATGTTTATTTAACCCTGGATAAAATTGCTTATGGTGGGGTTTATGATCATATTGGAGGAGGATTTTCGCGCTATAGTACCGATATAAAATGGCACGTTCCTCATTTTGAAAAAATGCTTTACGATAATGCTCAATTGGTAAGTTTATACAGTCAAGCATATAAAATAACTAAGAACCCATTGTATGAAGAGGTAGTAAAAGAAACGTTGGCATATATTAAAAGAGAAATGACCAATAAAGAAGGTGCTTTTTACTCTTCTTTAGATGCCGATAGTGTTTCTGAGGATGGAGAGTTAGAGGAAGGTGCTTATTATGTATTTAATAAAAAAGAATTAGAGTTTCAGTTAAAAGAAGATTTTCCCATTTTTTCAGAATATTACAATGTAACTAATTATGGGAAGTGGGAAAAAGAAAGTTATGTGTTAATTAGAAAAAAAAGTGATCAAGAAATTATTACTGAATTTTCTATTTCAGAAGAAGAATTAAACCGAAAGAAGAAAAATTGGAAACAACAACTTCTAGCGTATAGAAACAACAGGCCTAAACCTAGGTTAGATGACAAAACCTTAACTTCATGGAATGCCTTAATGATCAAAGGTTATGTAGACGCTTATAAAGCCTTTCAAGTTATAGAATATTTAAATGCAGCTCAAACAAACGCTCAGTTTTTAATCGATCATCAATTGCAGAAAAATGGTGCTTTAAATCACAGTTATAAAGACGAAAAAAGCAGTATTAATGGTTACTTAGAAGATTACGCTGCAGTTATTGATGCTTTTATCGCTTTGTATGAAGTTACTTTAAATGATAAATGGATAAGCAAGGCAAATGAATTAGCCGAATATACCTTCGATAATTTCTTCGATGAAGAAAAAAGCATGTTCTATTTTACTTCAAAAGAAGATGAGAAACTTGTTGCTAGAAATTTTGAATACAGGGACAATGTGATTCCTGCATCAAATTCTATGATGGCTAAAAACTTGTTGATTCTTTCACATCATTTTGATAATGAAAAATATTTAACTACTGCATCTAAAATGTTACACAATATTCAACCCGAAATTGAAAGCTATCCTAGTGCTTATTCTAATTGGTTAGATTTAATGTCAAACTTCCAAGATAATTTTTACGAAGTTGTAGTTGTTGGTAAAAATGCTTCTAACAAAATAGCTGAATTAAACGCGCGCTATCTTCCAAATATTCTTGTTGCCGGAAGCACTTCTGAGAGCAAAAAGCCATTACTAAATTACAGGTATATTGACGGAGAAACTTTGATTTACGTTTGTGTCAATAATAGTTGTAAACTTCCAGTATCGGATATTTCAGAAGCATTAAATTTTATTAAATAACAAAAATATCAATGATCATATATCAACTATTTTGTTAAAGCTTATTTTTTTATAATATTTAACAATTTATTGACTGATATATTATTATTTATAAAATATCTTCGCAAATTGAAAAAAAACTTCATTATGAAAAATAATTTACTAGTAGCTTGTTCAATCATTGTTTCATTTTATTCAATTAATATTAATGCTCAATCTTTATACAATGATACCGATATTGACAAGCATATATCTAAGAGAAATGTAGCCGTATATTTGGAAGCTGATTTTACTGGAACTCCATACCAAAACAAAGCATTTCAAAACGGTACTGTTTTAAAAAATGGAGTTGTTATTGCTCGAAACATAGGTTTAAGATACAATGCTGCAAAAGATTTGTTTGAAATTAAAAAAACAGCTGTATTAAAAGACGATCAAGCTAAGGTGTTAATTAGCTCCAAAGATATTTCAATAAATTTAGGTGACGAAAAATATGTATTTTTAACTCCTAATGAAAACAATAGTGCTCAAGGGTATTTTATTGATATATATTCTGGAGAAAAAGCAGCTCTTTATAAAAAAATTAAAAAAGTTTATATCCCAGAACAAAAAGCATATACATCCTTAGCTAGTAATGTTGCAGCTAATTATAAAGAAAAGATTATTTTATATCTTTATAAAAAAGATGGGGCATTAGTTGAATTACCTAATTCAAAAAAATCTAAAATAAAAGCCTTTGGAGATCAATCTAAAGAAGTTAAAATTTATGTAAAGGAGAACGACGTAAATATTAATAAAGAAGCTGGACTTATTGAAGTTATAAAATATTATGACACCTTATAACTAGCATTCAATTTTAATTAAAACTTGAACTATGAAAAAGACACTTTATAATACCATTATATTCCTATTTATTGGTTATTCATTCGCTATAGCACAAAACATAAACTCACAACGTCAAACAGAGTTGTTTGTTCGTAATGCTGATAAATATGACACAAGCACCATCTATGACCCTGCTAATCCTGAAAACTATAAAGGAACACCATACCATTCAGACAACTTTCTAACAGGAAATGTTTATATCTGTCTCTTATACACATCTCCGAGCCCACGAGACAGGCAGAAATCTC
>OJFK01000154.1_pt1 | contig 18775 bp, 19 predicted proteins | sample 1594101 | NCBI WGS metagenome assembly OJFK01 (sample SAMN05416723, study PRJEB24817) | seawater metagenome | isolation source: Sea water | place: Canada:Atlantic | collected 2013-07
TCTGCCTGTCTCGTGGGCTCGGAGATGTGTATAAGAGACAGAAAGAATATTGTCAAAAAATTGAAAAAGATGGCAAATTTAATTTATTGTCTCACTTATCAATGTCAATACCTATATTAAAAAACACTACCATTCATTTAGAATATCCAAATCATACCATTAAGATTGAAGTAGAAAGAGTTCAATACGATATTCTTTCCTATATGAAGGAGAAATTACAAAACTATGACATTGATCTTGAAATCGTTGTTAATGAAACTGCTGAGAAAAAATATGCTTATACTCCTTTAGAAAAATACGAAAAATTAATAGAAAAAAACCCTTTAATTGATACCCTTAGAATAGAATTAGGTTTAGAGTTATAAATGTTATAAAAATATGTTAGGACTTAAGTTACCGACTGACCCACGTTGGATAAATATTGTAGAAAAAAATATTGAAGAAATACTTACAGATCATGCTTTCTGTGAAATAAAAGCTGCTTCTACTGCAATATCATTAATGATATCATTTCCTGAATACACTGAATTAGTACAAGAAATGCCAACTCTTGCAAAAGAAGAAATGTGTCATTTTGAACTGGTACATACAATTATCATTGATAGAGGTTGGATTTTAGGCAGAGATCGAAAAGATCATTACGTGGTTAAATTACTAACTTTTTTTCCTAAAGGAGGCAGTAGATCCACTCAGCTAATTCATCGTTTACTTTACGCTGCATTAATTGAAGCAAGAAGCTGTGAACGTTTTAAAATATTAGCTAATAATTTAAAAGACGAAGAGTTATCAGAATTTTTCAGAAGTCTTATGGCCAGTGAAGCGGGTCATTACATGCTGTTTTTAAACTTTGCAAGAAAGTATGGTGAAAGAAAAGAAGTAGATGAAAAATGGCAACAGTTATTAATATTTGAAGCGGAAATTATGAAAGATTTAGGCACAAAAGAAACCATTCACGGTTAATAATTAAGAGTTTAATTTTTCATTATACAAACTTCGTATAATACCATCTGACAAACCTACCTTAGGAACATAAATACATTCTGCCCCACTCCATTTCATGGCAAAAATATAAATCTTTAATGCAGGAATTATTACATCTGCACGATCAGGGTTCATATCTAACTCAACTATTCTATCATCATATGAAAATGCTTTTACTTTATTAAAATAAGCAATTAAGTACTTGTAATTTAATGGAGTACCTATTTTTTTTCCACTATACTTATAAGTGCTATTTATATTTCCACCCGTACCTAACAAGGTAATATGGCTATACTTTTGAGTGTTATTCTTTATCCAATCTTTCATTTGGTCCCACATTTTATCATCCACCAAGTTATTAATTAGTCGTACAGTTCCCATTTTAAAAGATTTTGACGCTACTGTCTTACCTTCTGAATAAATAGTTAATTCAGTGCTTCCTCCTCCTACGTCAACGTATAAAAATGCTTTATCATGAACCAGGTATGTTTTTAAATCTGTTGAAGCTATAATTTTAGCTTCTTCATTTCCATTAATAATGTTTATTTCAATTCCTGTTGCATTTAAAAGTCTTTTTACAACAGTTTTACCATTTTTTGCTTCACGCATTGCAGAGGTTGCGCAAGCCCTGTATTTAAAAACATGATGTGTTTTCATTAATAACTGAAAAGCTTTAAAAGAATCGACCATTCTTAAATAACTAGCTTCTGAAACTTTTCCTTCAACAAAAACATCTGTCCCTAAACGAATAGGAACACGTATTAAAGAGGTTTTTTTAAATTTAACCTCTTTACCTTCTTGCTCAATAACGGTAACAATAAGCAAACGTATTGCATTTGAACCTACATCTATTGCTCCGTACTTTTCAATATGTAACATAAATTATTAATGCTTAGTTTTTAGATCTCTTGGGAAAATAATGTTTTTGGTTTTTCCATAATTAATATATTCCCATTTTTCAACATTAAATTGAATTTCCACAAAACCGCAAGTTGGAATATTGATAATACTTATATCACCTAACATATTGGCTAGTGAAGTTAAAGCGTGATTATGACCTACAATTAACACACAATCTAAAGAGTTGCTTATATTTTTAATAACTTCTAAAACTTTTTTACCTCCAAAATCATACAAAGATTCATTTGTAATAAAGTTTTCATCCGAAACATTAAATGATTTTTTAAAATAATTTGCAGTAGTTTCTGCTCTTGTAGCATCGCTACTAATTATTTTTTCAGGAGGTTTAATCATACTCTTTGTGTGTTCAGAAACCAATAAAGCATCACTTTTACCTCTTTCTTTTAAGGGCCTTTTATGATCATCGCTGGGTAGTTCCCATGATGACTTAGCGTGTCTAAGTAAATATAAATTTTTCAATTTTATATTTTTATAATTAATTACTATACTGCACTTTATATAATATTAATTAAAGTTTAAGTTAAGGCGATAATCGTTCAATCACCCAATCGTATTCTTTTAAAGTGTACCGAATTCTATCGTGTAATCTATTTGGCCTTCCTTGCCAAAACTCCATAGAAATTGGAGCTACTAAAAATCCTCCCCAGTGAGCTGGTTTTTTAATTTCTTTTTCTGCATACTCTAACTCTAAAAGGGTTAGTTTTTTTTCTAAAACTTGTCTATTATCAATAACCTCACTTTGACTAGATACAATTGCGCCTAATTTACTGCCAAATGGTCTTGAACTGAAATAATTTTCAGAATCCTCCTTTGAAGTTTTTGTTGCAATTCCTTTAATAATTATTTGCCGTTCTAAACTAGGCCAAAAAAAAGATAAAGAGACTTTTTCATTATGCATTATAGATTTTCCTTTTTCACTTAAATAGTTGGTGTAAAAATAAAAGCCATATTCATCATACTTTTTTAATAGTACCACCCTGCCTTTTGGAAACCCATCTAAACCTAAAGTTGTTAATGTCATTGCATTAACCTCAGCTACTGTTTCGGATAACTTTGTGTCAGAAAACCAAGTCTGAAATTGCTGAAGAGGATTCGGATCAACAGCGTTTTTCGACAACTCCCCTTTTTCATAGTTTCGCCTGTAATCTTGTAGATTTTGAGACATCATGTTAATTTATTTGCAAGTTACAAATTTGAATAATAAACTTGGATTTAAAATTTCAAAAATATTAAATAATGAATTTTTTACCATCTTCTGCTAACTCAACATTATCAAATACCTGCTTTGCTTCAGCTTTAAATTTATCTATGCTTGGGTAACGTGTAGAATAATGCCCTAAAATTAATCTATCAACAGTTGCTTCTTTTGCTATTAAAGCTGCTTGTCTTGCGGTACTATGCCTTGTTTTTACACACAAATACTCATGTTCATCTAAAAAAGATGACTCATGATATAAAACGGTTACATTTTTTATGGTTGGAATACATGCTGGATAATATTGTGTGTCCGAACAAAATGCATAGGACTTTGGCTTTTCAGGGTCGAAAGTGATTTGTTTATTTAAAATTAATTTACCGTCATTATTTTCAATATCCCTGCCCTGCTTTATTTTTTGCAAATAACTCATGTCAATATTATTATCCTTGACAGCTTCAATATTTATTTTTCGTTCTCCTAATTTTTCCTTAAAAACGAATCCATTGGTATACACCCTATGCTTTAAAGGAACTGTTATAACAGTAACCTTGTCATCTTCAAAAATAATTTCAGATTCTTTACACTCCAATTCATGAAAGCTTATTGGATAATTAAACCAAGCTTTTCCAAGCTTTAACTGAAGCATTATCACTTTTTTTATACCTTTTGGTCCATAAATATTTAACTCAGCTTCTCTACCAAGAAGTATAAATGTAGATATCAACCCAATTAAGCCAAAATAATGATCTCCATGTAAATGTGAAATAAATATATGCTTGATTCTAGAAAACTTCACCTTATAGCGCCTTAATTGTACTTGTGTCCCTTCGCCACAATCAATTAAAAAAAGATGGTTCTTTATGGATAAAACTTGAGAAGTTGGATGTGTTTTTGGTCTTGGCGTAGCAGAATAACAACCTAATATAGTTAATTCCATTGAACAATTTAAAATTCTAGTTCACGCTCTATTTCTTCCATTTCTATCATATCTTCTGCTTCTTGAAGAGTAGGGACAACTATTATTTCTTCTGGCAAAGAATTAGCGTTTAAAGCATCATTTACAATTACAAATGATTTATTAGCTACTTTATAAGCATCAGATATATTTTGAAACAACAATAAATCTTTAAGAGACATTAATTTATTATCTAATAAATCTATTATTAAATTCTTATTTTTTAACTGGAAAGGCAATAAAGATTTTAACAAGAAAACAAAATTTTCTAAATCATTGCTATTTTCTTTAACAACAACAAAATTATCGTGCGCATTAATTTTCATTTCTATCAATTTTTGAAGCTAATAAATACAAAACTGCCATCCGAATAGCGACTCCATTTTCAACTTGATTTAAAATAATAGCTTGTTTACTATCAGCAACATCACTTGTCATTTCCACACCTCTATTAATAGGTCCTGGATGCATTATAATAATCTCCTTATCTAAGGAGTCAAGTATTTTTTTATTGAGCCCAAATTGTTGTGTGTATTCTCTAGTCGTAGGGAAATAACTAATATCCATTCGTTCTTTTTGCACTCGCAACATATTCGCTACATCACACCATTGCAATGCTTTTTGAAGATTTGTTTCTACACCAACTCCAAGCGAATCAATAAACTTAGGTAATAATGTTTTAGGTCCACAAACTTTAACATTAGCTCCTAATTTTTTTAATGCAAAAATATTTGACAATGCAACCCTAGAATGAAGAATATCACCTACAATTACTACATTTTTTCCAGCTACATCTCCTAATCGTTCTCTAATAGAATAACTGTCCAATAAAGCTTGAGTTGGGTGCTCATGAGCACCATCTCCAGCATTTATAATGCTTGCGTTTATGTGTTTAGACAAGAATACTCCTGCGCCAGGGTTAGGGTGCCTCATCACCACCATATCAACTTTCATAGAAAGTATGTTGTTCACAGTATCTACTAATGTTTCTCCTTTTATTACGGAAGAAGAAGAAGCAGAAAAATTAACAACATCAGCTGATAACCTTTTTTCAGCTAACTCAAAAGACAATCTAGTTCTGGTACTATTCTCAAAAAAAAGATTTGCAATGGTAATGTCTCGAAGTGATGGAACTTTTTTAATAGATCTATTAATAACTTCTTTAAAATGATCTGCAGTTTCGAAGATCAATTGTATATCAGCTTCGGTGATGTATTTAATTCCCAGTAAGTGCTTTACACTTAATTCACTCATAATTGTTCTTTAAAAAATGCTATAGGCTCTATACTTAATGCTTTAGACTGCCTATTGCTAATAGTCAAAAGCTTACATCGAAAATAATTTTAACTATTTATCAAATAAACAGTATCCAATCCATCGTTTTCTTTCCAACAAACCTTAACCTTTTCATTATTAATAGCATCTACTTGCCTTCCTCGATAATCTGGTTGAATTGGTAAATGCCTACTAAATCGTCTATCAATAAAGGTTAGTAGCTCTATTTCTAATGGTCTTCCAAAAGACTGTATTGCAGTTAGTGCAGCTCTTATGCTCCTACCAGTATAAAGAACATCATCTATAAAAACAACTTTTTTGTTTTCAACTATAAAGTTGATATTAGTCCTATTTGCTTCAATAAGCTTATCGTTTCTTCTAAAATCATCTCTATAAAAAGTGATATCTAAATATCCTAACTCAATATTTTTAACCTTATATTCTGTTTCCAGTAACGATTTAATTCTTTCAGCTAAAAATATACCTCTAGGCTGAATTCCTATTAAAACTGTATTTGAAAATGTATTGTGGTTTTCTATTAATTGACAAGCCAAACGATGAAGCGCTATATTTACTTCGGTTGCGTTGAGTAACACTTTTTGGCTCATAAGTAGATTCTAAACTATTGTTCAGTTCACAAAAATACTACTTTTTTTGCGTTTACCTATTTAGTAATACAAAAAAAGCCTCTCTTGAAAAAGAGAGGCTTAAATATTTAGCTTAAAACGAACTTATTTTTTTCCGTCCATTTTATCTTTAAGATCTTGAAGCGTTTTATTTGCATCCCCAAGAGTTGGCTTAGCTTCATCAGAAGCTTTAGCTTGTTTCTTAACAGCTTGTTTAACAATTTTAGCTTCTTCTTCTTTATGAATTGTCATATGAGAAGCAACTACTTTTTTGAATTCTTTATTAAATTCAATGATTTCGAATTGTGCTTCTTCACCTTTTTGAAGTTTGGTACCATCTTCTTTTTCTAAATGACGCGTTGGAACAAATGCTACAATTTCATCATTAAAGTTAATAGTTGCACCTTTATCTACAATTTCAAAAATTGCAGCAGTATGTTTGGTGCCTAAAGCAAAATCTTTTTGGTGTTTATCCCAAGGATTTACCGTAGTTTGCTTATGACCTAAACTTAATTTACGCCCTTCAACATCTAATTCTAATACTACAACTTCTAATTCATCACCAATATTTGTGAATTCACTTGGATGCTTAATCTTCTTAGTCCAAGATAAATCACTGATGTAAATTAAACCATCAATTCCTTCTTCCATTTCAGCAAAAACACCAAAGTTTGTGAAGTTACGTACAATACCTTTATGGGTTGAACCTACAGGGTATTTTTTAGTAATATCAGTCCAAGGATCTGGAGTAATTTGTTTGATACCTAATGACATTTTACGAGTATCACGATCTAAAGTTAAAATCACTGCTTCAACCTTGTCACCTACAGTAACAAAATCTTGAGCACTACGTAAATGAGTTGACCAAGACATTTCACTTACGTGAATTAATCCTTCAACACCATCAGCTACTTCAATAAAGGCACCGTAATCTGCAATTACAACAACTTTACCTTTTACTTTATCTCCAATTTTCACTTCTTCACCTAAAGAATCCCAAGGATGCTTGCTAAGTTGCTTAAGACCTAATTGAATACGAGATTTATTCTCATCAAAATCAAGAATTACAACATTTAATTTTTGATCAAGCTCAACGATTTCATTTGGATGGTTAATGCGAGACCAAGAAAGGTCTGTAATATGCACCAATCCGTCAACTCCACCTAAATCAACAAATACACCATATGAAGTAATGTTTTTAACAACACCTTCTAATACTTGTCCTTTTTCTAATTGACCAATAATTTCTTTTTTCTGTTCTTCGATATCTGCCTCGATAAGTGCTTTATGAGAAACAACAACATTTTTAAATTCGTGATTAATTTTCACAACTTTAAATTCCATTGTTTTATCAACATACACATCGTAATCACGGATAGGTTTCACATCTATTTGAGATCCTGGTAGGAATGCTTCAATTCCAAAAACATCTACAATCATACCACCTTTAGTACGGCATTTTACAAATCCATTAACAATCGTTCCTTCATCATGTGCTTTATTAACACGCTCCCAAGCTTTAATTGTTCTAGCTTTACGGTGTGAAAGAATTAATTGACCAGTACTGTCTTCACGTACATCAATTAAAACCTCTACCTTATCTCCAACTTTTAAACCTGGATTGTAACGGAATTCGTTTAATGAAATAACTCCCTCAGATTTTGCATTGATATCGATAATTGCATCACGATCTGTTACAAATACAACTATTCCATCAACCACCTCATCATCAAGCGTATCTACAAAGTTATCTGCTACTAATTTTTCGAACTCTTCTAATTTACCATCATCAATAGGGTCAATTCCCTCTTGATAATTGTGCCAGTTAAAATCATTTAAAAATGCTTCTGGATCTCTTTCTTTAAGAGAACGTTCTTTTTTTGGTTCTTCTTTTACAGCTTCTGTAGTTTCTATAGCTACTTCAAGAACTTCTTCTTTAGCTTTCTTTTTTGGAGTATCTTTTTTTGTCGCTTTTGGAACTTTCTTTTTAGCTACTACAGCAACTTTCTGTACTTCTTCTTTTGTTTCTTTTTTAGCCATTTGCTAATAATTTATCTTCAGTTTTAATTAATTACTGAAAATCTGGGTTTTGTATTCTGTGGTTTTACAAGTATTAATGCGACATTGACACAGAAGTGTTTATTGTTTTTTTCTCTTTTCTCTTTTGATTCTTGTTTTGTCGCCAAAAGGAGTGCAAAATTACTGCTTATTTATTGATTTTCAAAAGGTTTCTTATAAGAATTGTTTTTATTAAATTTATAGGACCATTGAGAAAGATCAAAAATAAAAATTAAACCCTCTTATACTTGCAAAAATGCATTCAGATAAAATTACCATACGTAGGACCCAATAAAACACCTACTACTAAACAAAGAAAAAAATGGATAAAAAAAGTTGGTTCTAATATATTTAATCTTAATCTGAAAAAAAACCAGTATCAACCCGCGAACCGACACTACCATCCATATGCTAATTTCGTCTTAACATGATTGAGTACCGGTATAAATTTTGTTAGCATTAATCATAGTTACAGTGCCAACAATGAGAAATTTCACAGTTAAATTGAAGTAATTATAATATACGTAATCCGTTTTGTGTTTTAAAATTAGGCTGAAGCAGGTTAACTTCTTTACCATTTACAGCACCTAAAATTAAGCATTCACTCCTGAAATTTCCAATTTTTTTTTTTGGGAAGTTTACAACGGCAACTACCTGTTTATTTAACAAATTCTCCTTTTCATAAAGGACAGTCACTTGTGCTGAAGTTTTTCTTATCCCAATTTCTTCACCAAAATCGATTGTTAATTTATAGGAAGGGTTTCTTGCTTCTGGAAAATCAACAACAGCTATAACAGTCCCTACTCTCATTTCTACTTTTTCAAAATCTGACCAACTTAAATTATTCATTATATAATTGTAATTTTATAGTGTTAAATAAACGAATATAGAAAATTAATTAAATGTCATTAACTCCATCAAAAATGTTGCCTTTAGGCACTAAAGCGCCAGATTTTGAATTAATAAACCCAATTACTTCAAAACAACTAAAACTAAGCGATTCTAGAGGGAAACAAGGAACAGTCATTATGTTTATTTGCAATCATTGTCCTTTTGTAAAATATGTAAACAATGAACTTGTTGCTATTGCTAACGAATATTTAAATAAAGGTATTGGTTTTATCGCTATAAATAGTAATGATGTCATAAACTATCCTGAAGACGCTCCATTAGAAATGATTAAAACAGCCAAGATAAATAACTACCCATTCCCTTATTTATTTGACGAATCCCAAGAGGTAGCAAAAGCTTATGATGCAGCTTGTACACCTGACTTTTACTTATTTAACGATCAACTAAAGCTCCTTTACAGAGGTCAATTAGATAGTTCAAGACCTGGAAATAACATTCCAATCACAGGAATAGATTTACGTCAAGGAATTGACCATTTAATAAACAATACCTTACAACAAGTATTACAAAAACCAAGTATAGGTTGCAATATTAAATGGAAATAAAAAAGCAGTCAATTTAATAATTGACTGCTTTTTTATTATTTAGTTACTCTGAATACTATTTTATATCCATCAATTCAACATCAAAAACTAACGTTGCATTAGGAGGAATGACTCCACCAGCACCAGCTTCTCCATATGCTAAATGAGATGGTATTACAAAACGAGCTTTATCTCCTTTATTTAACAATAAGATACCTTCATCCCAACCTGGAATAACATTCCCCATTCCTATTGGAAATTCTATTGGGTTTCCTCTCTTATAGGAATCATCAAAAACTCCACCTTCAGTAAACATTCCTTTATAATGGACAGAAACATTTTGACCCTTTTGAGGTTTTGAACCATCACCTTTTTGAATAATTTTATAACGAAGACCACTTTCTGTTTGATCAAAACCTTCAGATAATGCTCCCAATAAATCATCTTGAGCTTTTTTTGAAGCAGTTTCACGTTCAGCTTTTGCTCCGGTAAATTGACGAAATGTTTCTACAGAATTCCATTTTTCAGCATCCTCTCCTACTCTAATAATAGTAACTTCTATCATAGAATCTCCTTGCTCAATTTTATTTACTACATCCATTCCTTCTACTACATTTCCGAAAACAGAATGCTTATCATCTAACCAAGGTGTTTCCACATGAGTAATAAAAAACTGACTTCCGTTTGAACCAGGACCTGAATTAGCCATAGATAGGACACCAGGAGCATCATGACGTAAGTCAGGATGAAATTCATCATCAAATTGATATCCAGGGCCACCTACTCCAGAGCCCTGAGGATCACCTCCTTGAACCATAAAATCTGGGATTACTCTATGAAATTTTAAACCATTATAATAAGGAGTTCCTTGAGCTATTGCATTGTTTTCAAGGTTTCCTTCTGCTAATGAAACAAAATTACCAACTGTTCCAGGAGTTAATTTATAAGAAAGGCTGATTAAAACATCACCTTTTTCTGTATTAATTTTCGCGTAAATACCGTCTTGCATGACTAATTTTTAAAATGAGGTGCAAAGGTACATATTCAAAATACTATTTCATCAATAATCGATACAGTAATAATAATTTAATTAAAAAGTTTTTAATTCGCTATGTCACTAAAGAATTTAATTCGATATAAGCGCAATTCTTCTTCTTCATAATCCCCATCAAACTCTTCCATTGCAGCATCTATATCAGGTGTTTCAGCATCTTCAAGGAAATATTCGTGGATTTCTCCCTGTTGATCTTCGTCTAAAATTTCATCTATCCAATAATTGATATTAAGTTTGGTTCCACTATTTACAATAGCTTCCATCTCTTTTATCAAATCATTCATTTCCATTTTTTTTGCATCTGCAATGTCAGCTAATGGAAGTTTTTTATCAACATTTGTAATCACGTATAACTTTAATGCACTATTGGCACCCGTGGATTTTACAATAAAATCGTCTGGACGCATCACATCATTTTCTTCTACATGGTCTTGTATTAATTTAACAAAAGAGGCACCATACTTATTCGCCTTTCCTTCTCCTACTCCATGAATGTTAGCCATTTCTAATAAAGTCAACGGATACTTTAAAGCCATATCTTCTAAAGATGGATCTTGAAATATTACAAATGGTGGAAGATTTAATCGATCAGCCACTTTTTTTCGTTCTACTTTTAATATTCTAAATAAATTATCATCTGCTGCAAAACCTCCACCTTTTTGATTGGTTATGATTGTATTATCATTCGCTTCTTTAAAGGAGTGATCCTCAGTCATCATAAAGGAAATAGGTTTTTCCAAATAACCCAAGCCCTGTGGAGTGATTTTTATTAAACCATAGGTTTCAATATCTTTTCTTAAAAAACCTGCCACCAATAACTGACGAAGTAATGCCATCCAATAGGGTGCTACATGTTCAGTTCCTGAACCAAAAAATTCTTTATCCTCAGTTCTATGAGACTTAATTAAAGCATTGGAATGGCCAATTAAAACATTAACAACCTCCTTAGACTTATATCGTTCATTAGTTTCCTTAACAACATGCAATACCTTAACCGCCTCGTTTTGCGCCTCGTTTTTGTTTTTTGGAAAACGCATATTATCATCCAAATCTCCTCCTTCACCTGTTTCATTATCATATTCTTCTCCAAAATAATGAAGAATAAATTTCCTTCTAGACATAGATGTTTCTGCAAATGCTACTACTTCTTGTAATAATGCATGGCCAATTTCTTGCTCAGCTACAGGCTTACCACTCATGAATTTTTCTAGTTTTTCAATATCCTTATAGGAATAATAAGCAAGACAAATACCTTCACCACCATCTCTTCCTGCTCTTCCTGTTTCCTGGTAGTAACTTTCTATACTTTTGGGAATGTCATTATGAATTACAAACCGAACATCAGGTTTGTCAATCCCCATACCAAATGCTATGGTTGCAACCACGACATCGATATCTTCCATTAAAAACATATCTTGATGCCGTACCCTGGTTTTTGAATCTAATCCTGCGTGATAAGGAACAGCTTTTATACCATTAACCTGTAATGCTTGGGATAATTCTTCCACTCTTTTACGACTTAAACAATATATAATTCCGCTTTTACCTTCATGTTGTTTTACAAACCGAATAATATCTCCATCTACATTTTTGGTTTTTGGTCGAACTTCATAATATAAATTAGGGCGATTAAAAGAGGCTTTAAAGGTATTGGCATCTTGAATCCCTAGGTTCTTTAAGATATCTTCTTGTACTTTTGGAGTTGCTGTTGCTGTTAAACCAACAATTGGAATATTATCTCCTATACGCTCAATAATTTTTTTAAGATTTCTGTATTCTGGTCTAAAATCATGTCCCCATTCACTAATACAGTGAGCCTCATCAATTGCTACAAAAGAAATTTTAACAGATTGTAAAAATTCAACATTCTCATTTTTAGTTAAAGATTCAGGTGCAACGTATAATAATTTTGTAATTCCAGAAGTAATATCACTTTTCACTTGTTTTACTTCTGTTTTATTTAAAGATGAATTTAATACATGAGCAATTCCTGTTTCCGAAGACAAGGCCCTTAAAGAATCTACTTGGTTTTTCATTAAAGCAATAAGTGGAGAAACTACTATCGCTGTTCCTTCTTCAATAAATGCGGGAAGTTGATAGCATAATGATTTTCCTCCTCCTGTAGGCATAATCACAAAAGCATCTTTTTTATCTAAAACACTTTTAACGACTACTTCTTGTAACCCTTTGAATTTAGTAAATCCAAAATATTTTTTTAACGCTGCGTAAATATCAATTTCTGTCAAAATTATGTGTAAAATTAAATTTGTTGCTTCCTTAAAATAAAAATTGTAATAACAAACTAACAATTGTAATTTAGCATCCGTAATAAGAAATATGTTTCTTATTTTACAATGTGTATATTATTGTGTTTTTTGCAGTTTAAATATAATACATTATGAAATAGTTACCACTAAAAAACATCAAAATTTTGAAAAATCGAAATCAGATAATTTCAGTAGCAAAAAAGACTATTGATACCGAAAGTAAAGCCATTAAAAACTTGATAGATTTAATAGATGATTCTTTTGCAGATGCAATAGAATATATTTATAATTCAAACGGAAGGGTTATCATTACGGGTATAGGTAAAAGTGCAATTATAGCTACTAAAATTGTCGCTACACTAAACTCTACAGGTACGCCATCTATATTTATGCATGCTGCTGATGCAATCCATGGAGACTTAGGGACAATTTTAGACGACGATGTTGTTATTTGTATTTCAAAAAGTGGAAACACACCAGAAATTAAAGTATTGGTTCCTTTAATAAAATCCAGAGGTAATAAGTTAATAGCTATTACATCCAACAAAGAATCTTTTTTAGGCGAACAAGCAGATTTTATTTTAAACGCCTATGTTGAAAAAGAAGCTTGTCCAAATAATTTAGCACCAACAACAAGTACGACAGCACAGTTAGTGATTGGTGATGCTTTGGCTATTTGTCTATTGGACTTAAAGGGTTTTTCTAGTAAAGATTTTGCAAAATTTCACCCAGGTGGGTCCTTAGGTAAAAAATTATACTTACGAGTAAGTGACCTAACAAAAATGAATAAAAAACCTGAAGTACAATTAGATACCGATATTAAAAAAGTAATTGTTGAAATTTCAGAAAACCTGTTGGGGCTAACTGCTGTTTTAGATAATGGTAAGGTTGTTGGGATTATTACAGATGGTGATTTAAGAAGAATGCTTGTAAAAGCTGATAGCTTTCACGGTTTGACCGCCAAAGACATTATGTCTGAAAACCCTAAAACTATTTCAAACAATGCGATGGCTGTGGAAGCTATAGAAATCATGGATACGAATGGTATTACACAAATTATAGCTGTGGAAGAAGGTAAATATTGCGGAATTGTACACATTCACAACCTTACTAATGAAGGTATTATATAATGATTAAGAAAAGAAAAAAACAGACTGAAAAAGAGATGTCTTTTCTAGATCATCTCGAAGAATTAAGATGGCATTTAATTCGGTCTGTATTAGCAATTGTTATCTTGGCTTCTATAGCCTTTCTTGCTAAAGATTTTATTTTTAATGTATTAATTTTTGGACCTAAACAAGCAGATTTTCCAACCTATAAAATACTTTGTAAAATAGCTCAATTTATAGGTTTTAAGGATAGTTTTTGTTTTACTGAACTTCCTTTTAGAATACAAAGTAGAACCATGGGAGGCCAGTTTTCTGCACATATTTGGACTTCGATAACCGCTGGTTTTATAGTAGCGTTTCCTTATGTCTTACTCGAAATATGGAAGTTTATTAGCCCAGGATTAAGACTTAAAGAGCGTAGCTCAGCCAAGGGATTTATTTTTATAGCTTCTCTATTATTTTTTATTGGAGTATTGTTTGGATATTATGTGGTAACCCCTTTATCTATTAATTTTTTGGGAACGTATCAAGTAAGTGGACAGGTTCATAATGATTTTGATTTAAGTAGTTATATCTCCTTAGTTAGAGCTTCGGTGATCGCTAGTGGTTTAATCTTTGAGTTACCGATATTAATTTACATCCTTACAAAAGTTGGTGTAGTAACTCCAAATATGTTAAAAAAATATAGAAAAATATCACTTGTGTTAGTATTAATTCTTTCAGCTATAATAACTCCCCCAGATATAGCTAGTCAAGTAATTGTTTCTGTACCTATCGTAATATTATATGAAATAAGTATATTTATTTCGAAAGTAGTTATTAGAAAAAAAGAAAAATTAATAAAAAAACAAACTAAATAGCAATGTAATTAAACTATATTGGTAAGCATTATTTATAAGAACACATATGAAGTTAAGAGCTGAAAATCTAATAAAATCCTATAAAGGCCGTAAGGTTGTAAATGGGATTTCTATTGAAGTAAATCAAGGTGAAATTGTTGGTTTATTAGGCCCTAACGGTGCTGGAAAAACTACATCATTCTATATGATTGTTGGCCTTATAAAGCCCAATGGTGGCACTATTTATTTAGACCATAAAGAAATCACTAAATACCCAATGTACAAACGTGCTCAACATGGGATTGGTTATCTTGCTCAAGAAGCTTCTATTTTCAGAAAATTAAGTGTTGAAGACAATATATTAAGTGTATTGCAACTAACTAAATTTTCTAAAAAAGAACAAAAAGAAAAAATGGAATCGCTTATAGAAGAATTTGGTTTGGGTCATATTCGAAAAAATAGAGGAGATTTATTAAGTGGTGGTGAACGAAGAAGGACAGAAATTGCGCGAGCACTTGCTACAGATCCTCACTTTATTTTATTGGATGAACCTTTTGCAGGAGTAGATCCCGTTGCAGTAGAAGACATTCAACAAATTATCGCAAAATTAGTAACAAAAAACATCGGAATACTTATTACCGATCATAATGTTCAAGAAACATTGGCAATTACCGATCGCACCTACTTAATGTTTGAAGGAAGCATTTTAAAGCATGGAATTCCTGAAGATTTGGCAAATGATGAGATGGTAAGGAAAGTATATTTAGGGCAAAACTTCGAACTAAGAAAGAAAAAAATTACTTTCTAATTCTCATTAATAATTAAAACAATTTTTTAAAGCCATCTAAAAAAATGTAACATTTTTTTAGATGGCTCGTCTTACTTTTATCTAATCAACAAAACAATTATTGTGCAAGAAATTCTCACATTAAATAATCTTACTAAAAAGTATGGTTCACTCACAGCAGTGAATAATCTTTCAGTAACTATTGAAAAAGGAAATGTATATGGGATCTTAGGCCCCAATGGTAGTGGAAAATCAACAACTTTAGGCATCGCATTAAATGTGGTTAATAAAACAGATGGGAAGTTTCATTGGTTTGATGGAAATGGAAGTACCCACGAAGCTTTAAAGAAAGTCGGCGCTATTATTGAACGCCCTAACTTTTATCCTTATATGACTGCAGCACAAAATTTAAATCTTGTTTGCATTATTAAGGATGTACCTAAAAAAAAAGTAAATGAAAAACTTGAATTAGTTGGATTATTAGATAGAAAAGACGATAAATTTAAAACGTTTTCATTAGGTATGAAACAACGTTTAGCTATTGCTTCTGCCTTATTAAATGATCCGGAAATATTAATTTTGGATGAACCCACAAATGGATTAGATCCTCAAGGAATTCATCAAATAAGAGAAATTATTAAAAATATTGCTGCCGATGGCACCACTATTTTATTAGCCTCTCACTTATTAGATGAAGTAGAAAAAATATGTACGCATGTGGTGATATTAAGAAAAGGAAAAAGTTTATACTCTGGAAGTGTCGAAAATATGATTGCTAGTCATGGATTTTTCACATTACAATCCGATGATTTAGATCAATTATCAAAAATTTTAGAAGAACATCCAAGCATTGGAACTATTAAAAATGAAGGAATTCAGTTGGTTGCTTATTTAAAAGAACCACTAAACGGTTCCGATTTAAACAAATTACTGTATGAAAAAGGAATCAACCTTTCTTATTTGGTTCACCGAAAAGAAAGTCTTGAAGAGCAATTTTTAGAACTAACTAAAACTAAATAATTCAATCCTAAATCAACAACTATGTTACGTTTACTAACTATAGAACTTCATAAACTTAAGTATAACAAATCGGCTAAAGTAATCTCGATTGTTTATTTTATACTAATCACATTTATTGCTTTAATTTCATCCATCGAATTTAATTTTGGAGATTTTCATTTTAGAATTGCTGATCAAGGAATCTTTAACTTCCCATACATTTGGCATTTCAATACCTATATAGCAGCTATCCTTAAGCTATTCTTAGCTATTGTTATTGTTTCAATGATGGCTAATGAATATAGCAACAGAACCCTTAAACAAAATTTAATTGATGGATTAAGCAAAAAAGAATTTGTCCTTTCTAAATTTTTAACTGTTATATTATTTTCAGTGATTTCTACATTATTCGTATTTGGTGTTTCTTTACTATTAGGATTAATGTTTTCAGATTATAATGAACTAGGAATTATATTTAGTGACATAGAATACCTTTTTGCTTATTTTATAAAACTTACTGGCTTTTTCTCTTTTTGTTTATTTTTAGGTGTATTGGTTAAAAGGTCTGCTTTTGCATTAGGGTTTTTACTAATTTGGAGTATTACTGAAGGAATTATTTATAGTGTTTTTAAATGGAAAATATTTAAAGATACGGATATAGCAGAAAGTATAATGCAGTTTTTTCCATTAGCAGCTATGTCAAATTTAATAAAAGAACCTTTTTCAAGGCTGGGCGCTGTTCAATCTGCTGCAAATCAACTAGGAGAAGCTTTTGATAAAGACTATAGCGTTCAACCCTTAACGATTCTAATCGTTTTGGCTTGGACTTTCTTATTTATTTATGGGTCTTATTATATTTTAAAAAGAAGAGATTTATAGGGGTTTTAATTTATTAGTTTTATTTAAAAACTCGTATATTGAAACCTATATTTCAATATGAGGAAGCTGAAGTACCTATTTAGAGTGTTTGTTTTTTTATTTTCAACAATACTTTTTGCTCAAGAAGTCACTTTATTTCAACAATTTAATGGTCGATTTGATTATTTATCATTTGGCAACACTTTAAATATTGGAGAAAATGGAAGCACTAACGACTGCACAATTTTATCTGAAAGTAGCGCTAACTTTCAATTACAGACAGGGCAGCAAGTTGTTGCTGCTTATTTATATTGGGCAGGATCTGGTAACGGAGATTTCGAGGTTTCTTTAAATGGGAATCCTGTAATTTCAGAAAGAGAGTTCAATTTTTCTTTTATAAACAACAATAATATATATGATTATTTTGCAGCTTTTGCAGATGTCACTTCCATAGTAAGTGTTATAGGTAATAATATATATACATTGAGTGACTTTGATTTATTAGATGCAATTCAACCTTTTTGTCAAATTAATGGTGGAAATGCAACTAATTTTGGCGGATGGGCAATAACTTTAATTTATGAAGATGCAGCACTTCCTCTCAACCAAGTTACTGTTTTTGACGGCTTAGAAGTAGTTTACACAGGCAACAACACCATAACAATCGAATTAAACAATTTAAATGTATTAGACAATACAGGAGCAAAAATTGGCTTCCTCTCTTGGGAAGGAGATTCTAGTATTGCTAATAACGAAACCCTTAGAATTAATGGAAATACACTAAGTAACCCACCGCTAAACCCACAAGACAATGCTTTTAATAGCACCAATAGTTTTACGAATTCTAGTGAGTTATATAACATGGATATTGATTTTTACAACATTGAAAATAATATCAATCCAGGAGACACGAGTGCTACTATACAGTTAACTTCCAGTCAAGATCTAGTAATGGTAAATAATATCGTTACTGTTTTAAATACTGAATTACCAGATGCTACTATTGAAATTGATTTTTTAACTGGTGATGAAGAATGTGGAAACAGAGATTTAAATATCAATTATACGGTCTACAATGTAAATAGCACCGCTACATTACCCCAAAACACACCTATTTCTTTTTATGCAGATGCTATTTTAATTGGTCAAACAGAAACGAATGCAGAAATACCGATAGATAGCAGTGAAAATGGAGCTATAACACTTAGTATTCCCGTAAACATTCCTGTAGATTTTTTATTAATAGCTATAGTTGATGACACAGGAGATGGAACAGGAATTGTCAACGAATCCAATGAGCTTAATAATAAGTTTTCTATAGAATTTCATTTATTATTAGTTCCAGAATTTGAAAGACCAATAGATCTGTCTCTTATACACATCTCCGAGCCCACGAGACAGGCAGAAATCTC
>OJFK01000161.1_pt1 | contig 17525 bp, 17 predicted proteins | sample 1594101 | NCBI WGS metagenome assembly OJFK01 (sample SAMN05416723, study PRJEB24817) | seawater metagenome | isolation source: Sea water | place: Canada:Atlantic | collected 2013-07
ATCTACACAGAGTAGATCGTCGGCAGCGTCAGATGTGTATAAGAGACAGTCCCAACACCACAAATACATGAAAGATAGCATGGTTGTATTTAACTTTTTTTATGGAATATAGCAAAGCTCCTATAGTATAAAAAACACCTCCTGCAAATAATAATTTTAATCCTTCTGGTGAGAAACTATCTATTAGAGGCTTTATAACTAAGATAATTTGCCATCCCATTAAAACATACATCATTGTAGAAAGTTTGTCAAACCTTCCAGTATAAAAAAGTTTCAAAACAATTCCTATCATTGCAAAAACCCAGGTAAACCCAAAAATAAACCAGCCTAATGTTCCTTCCAGTGTAATAAGTGTATATGGTGTATAAGTTCCCGCAATTAAAACATAAATAGCCGCATGATCAAAAATATTTAATTTCCTCCTTAATTTAGGGTCTTTAGAAGCATGGTAAAAAGTTGATGCAGCGTATAATATAAGTAAACTTGCTCCATAAATAATAATACTCATTGGTTTCCAAAATCCATCATAATGAAATGATTTTACAACTAAAAAAGGCAACCCAATGATGCTTAATAAAAGCCCAAAAGCATGCGTTAGTACGTTTAATTTTTCTTCACTTTTAGAATATTGGGGGTTTGTTTCTTCTTTCATTTAGTTCTTTTAGTGTCTTTCATGTACAACCAATCAGATGATAACTCATTGTATAGGACTTGAAATGTTTTTTCTTTTAGTTTTTCAGCATCTTCAAATTGTAATCCTTTTGTAGCTATAAATTGATGCTGACGAATTCTGAAAGTTCCTATTCCTCCTTTTAAAAAATCCCAAGAAAATAATCTTTTACAATCATAATATGTTTGAGGCACTATTGGAATTTGATGTTGTATGGCCAAACTAAATGCCCCATTTTTAAATGGTGCTAGAATAACATCTTCTGTTGGAACTAGGCCTTCTGGGAAAATTCCAATACTAGTTCCACCTTGAAGTCTCTTTTTTGCCATTGCAAAGACTCTTTTTCTACTTTCTGGACTACTTCTATCTACCATAATTACAGAACGCCTATAGAAGAATCCAAAAATAGGAATTTTCACTAATTCTTTTTTTCCAACAAATACAATTGGGTTTTTGCTTAAAACTATCAACACAAAAGGATCCATTAATGAGGCATGATTAGGGCAAAACATATAACTCTTCTCTCTATCTAGAACCTCATCTATTTGTTTATCAATTCTAAAACCCATTCCGTATACCAAGACATGGGCCCATCCTCGGATCAATTTCCAAAAAGCTGGATAGTAACTCTCTTTTATTGTTAAAACGAATAAAAAAGGTGCCATTAATAAAATGGTGCAAATTATTAAAATGTAAAACCAGAGCCTCCAAATTAGTAAAAAAGGTATTTTTAATAAATTCATGATAACGAATGTAGTAATATTCTTTTGTTTGATTCAGTTTATATTGAAAACTGTATTTTTGTTTTAACAAATTTAGAACAATGTCTAGAATATTAACAGGTGTTCAAAGTACAGGAACACCTCATTTAGGAAACCTTTTAGGGGCTATTTTACCAGCGGTAGAGATGTCTAATAAGCCAGAAAATGATGCATTTTTATTTATTGCTGACATGCATTCTCTTACCCAAATTAAAGATGGAAATGAATTAAGAGAAAACACCTATAGCACAGCAGCAACTTGGCTAGCTTGTGGGCTTAATATTAATAAAACAGTATTTTACAGACAAAGTGATGTGCCAGAAGTAACAGAACTTACATGGTACTTAAGTTGTTTTTTTCCTTATCAAAGATTAACCTTAGCACATAGTTTTAAAGACAAAGCAGATAGACTGGCTGATGTAAATTCTGGGCTATTTACCTATCCAATGTTAATGGCTGCAGATATTTTATTGTATGATGCAGAAATTGTACCTGTAGGAAAAGATCAGCTTCAACACCTAGAGATGTCTAGAGATGTAGCCAACCGATTTAATACCGTTGTGGGCGAAACTTTAATACCACCAAAAGCAAAAATTCAAGAAGAAACAAAATTAGTTCCTGGAACTGATGGTGAAAAAATGAGTAAATCTAGAAACAACATCATAAATATCTTCTTATCCGATAAAAAATTAAGAAAACAAGTGATGTCTATAAAAACAGACAGTAAGTCTCTTGAAGACTCCAAAAACCCCGATACTGACACTATCTTTGCACTGTATAAATTAATCGCTTCTAAAAGCGAAATAGCAGAAATGAGAATTAAATATGAAGGAGGGAACTATGGATATGGGCATGCAAAGCAAGAATTATATGAGCTTATTATAGATAAGTATGCCATTATTAGAGAACGCTATTCTTATTTTATGGAAAATAAAAATGAAATTGATAAAGCTCTCGAAATTGGAGCACTAAAAGCAAGAAAAGTTGCCGGTAATGTTTTAAAAAGAGTCCGAACAAAAATAGGATACTAAAAAAGGCTTCACAGATGTGAAGCCTTTTTAGTGTTTTTAGCTATTTTTTAATTACCACTGACAAATAATTCCTCCCATTAGAGCCATTGTAACCACACAATATCCAGCATTAATAGCCACATATTTAACTGATTTTCTTTCAAATATTGATTGACTTGCTAGTATTGGCAATACTAAAAACAAACCTGCTAAAACTCCGTGAAGAGCTCCGTGCTTAAATGTTCTGTAATTTGCACCGTATTTAGCCATAAAATCTGTGTAATAGGCTAAGGTATCTCCTGAAAGCTCAGTTGCTCCAGATTCTAACATACTAGCATAAACTCCTGTTTGATGAATAACAATAAATTGTAAGAAAAAGGCTATAAAAAAACTAAATACATAAGATAGCGTGAAAATTAATATAGTATTTCTTTTTTTTAAAGAATCATTTTTTAACCCTAATTGTTTCGTCCATGGTTTTTGAAACAATAATGGCCCGTACCAAATAAACCCTATTATTAAAGGTATTAAAGCTGCGAGTGCAATTGTTAAAAAATTTGTTTTCAAAATGCAATGTATTGGTTTACAGTCAAATATACCAAAATAACTCGTTATTTAAAGCTATATCAAAGAAAACATTCGTACGTAGTCTTTATTTTTTTAAACAACCCAATACCTTACTAGTTAATTCTAAGTGATTTAGCAATTGCTTCTAATTCAAAAAGAAATTCTCTTTTATTTACAGAAGGTGCATAGGTAAATCCTTCAACAACTAAAAGTCTATCATTTTTTTGATCAATAATGGCATAGTTTACAAAAGGACCCGCCATAAAATCATTTTTAACCTCCCACTTTCCTCTAGTTTCAAATGCATTATTTCCAAGTATTTCTGTTTTTACAGTTAAAGGAGTATAAGCCGCTTCAGTAATCATATACATTCCTTCTTTAGATCCTGGAATGTACTGTTTACCAATAGCATCTCGCATAGAAATAATATTATCTGCTAGTAAGGTCTGTTCATTTAACGGCAATGAATACACCAAAATATTATTATTTCCGGTGCCTCTAGCAATACCACTTTGTAAATGCTGTCTTATCCAAAGAAATTCTCCTGTATCATCTACTGTTTTAAATTCTTTTGGAATTGTTAATGAGATATTTAAATTTTTAAGCGTTTTATACATAGAATCATTCACTCTTTTTTTGAAAAAAACTCGTTGTAATAGCTTAATGTCTGAATCTTTAAAAGTCTGCATCAACTCTTTCATATTATTTTTTAGAGCTGCTAATAGCCCTTCTTTATCTTTTGAAGAAACATAGACTATAGTTTGTGGACTAGCATATTTGTTGTAGGTTTTTGTATAGCTTTCTTTATCACTTAACTCAACTATGAGAATATTTCTATTACTTCGCATCATTGAAGTAAAACCATTTGGAGCCACATGACCAACAGATAATGTACTTTCTGGTTGAGGTAAGCCCACCATTAGTTCTCCAAACGACTTTCTAATTTCGTCTCCAGCATCACCAGCCCATAAAGATCCTGTTGCCACCACTGTAACTTTATTGAAAGCTCCTACAGACCTTGGCAATACAACTGTATTGTCTAGACAAGAAACAAACAAAGAGGTGATAAATAGTATTGTAATTATTTTTTTCATGTGATTAACTTTTAAATATTTTGAGTTTTTTTCCAGGCTGAATAGTTTTACCACTCCAAATATTGTTCCATTCTTTAATTTGATTCACAGAAACTTTTTTAAATTTTTTTGCGATGGTCCAAAGAGAGTCTCCTTTTTTAACAATATAAATTGTTGGAGTTTCTTTAGTTGTATTATTAATAGCAGATGTTTTTGATGATTTTGGAACACGTAATCTTTTTGGGTATATGCTTAGTCGCTGTCCTATTTTTAAATTGGTGTTTTTAAGCCCATTCCATCGCTTAATATCACTTACCCTAACCCCATATTTATAGGCTATTTTACCTAAATAATCACCATTTTTAACCCTGTAACGGATTCGCTTATCCATTTCAAAATATTGCGGCAATGGCTTCTCTCTTCTTGCCGCATCTGCATCAACTAAAGCATAGAGCTCAGTCTCATTTTTTAAAAAGATATCTGCTTGCTTTTTTGGAATTCTTAAGGTGTATTCTTTTCCCTTAATAAAGGGTATAATATCTAATTTATATTCTGGATTTAAGAATTGTAACATGGCTGTTTCAATACCTGTTTGCTCCGTAATTTGATCAAAACTTACTGTTTTTTTTATGTGAATTGTATCTGTTTCAAAAAAATGAATTGATGGAGCACTTCCAGTCAACTGGTGTTCTTGTGCATAGGTAAATAAATACATCGTTGCATAAAAAGCTGGTACATAACCTGCCGTTTCTCTTGGTAAATAGGGTCTTATATTCCAATAGTTTTTATATCCTCCAGAACGTCTTATTGCCTTACTTACATTTCCTGGTCCAGAGTTATATGCTGCAAGGGCTAAATCCCAATCTCCAAATATTTTATATAAGTCATTTAAATAGTTACATGCTGCAATGGTAGCTTTAAGAGGATCTTGTCTTTCATCTACATATGAGCTTACTTTTAATTTGTATTGTTTCCCTGTTGGGTACATAAATTGCCATAGACCAGTGGCACCAACTCTAGATTTTGCTTTTGGTTTTAGTGCAGATTCTACCAAGGCAAGATATTTCATCTCTAAAGGAATATCATATTGGTCTAGATACTTTTCAATCATTGGAAAATAATACGCCGCCCTTGCCATAAAATTTGGATAATATTTTCTTCTGTTTTTTAAATACGATTTAATTATTTTTTCTAGCGCAGGGTTGTAAGCAAGATGAAAAGGAGTTGTTTCATTAATTTTAGCGAGTCTTTCTTTTAACAAGGAAGCACCTAAAGCTACTTCTGAAACATCTGTAGTATCTGTATTAGAGATATAGTATGCTCTAATTTCATCCATAAAAACAGATTGAAGTTGGTTTTCTAAAACCAAACTATCTATAAGTGCAATATCTTTACTTGTATACAAGACATCTTGTTGTACTTGTTTTACAGAATCTTTAACAACAGTAGTGCTGTCTTTTTTCACTTGTGAAAAAGCAAGTGTTGATAGTGTAAAAAGAACTAAAAAATAAGTTTTTTTCATTGATTAAAATTGTAATTCTACTCCAATAGGACAGTGATCTGAGTGTATTGCTTCTGGCAAAATAAATGCTCTAGAGATATGGTCTTTTAAAGGTTCCGATACCATATTATAATCTATTCTCCAGCCTTTATTATTAGCTCTAGAATTTGCTCTATAACTCCACCAGCTATAATGATGTGCTTCTTTGTTTAGATGACGAAAACTATCTATAAAACCACTATTTATAAAGTTACCAATCCAGTGTCTTTCTTCTGGCAAAAAACCTGAAACACCTTTCATTTTTGGGTTGTGAATGTCTATGGCTTCGTGACAAATATTGTAATCTCCACAAACAACTAGGTTAGGTATTTCTTCTTGTAAGCATGTTAAATAGTCTTGGATTTCCTTCATATAATTGAACTTAAAATCTAATCTTGCTTGATTGGTTCCGGAGGGTAAATACATACTCATTACAGATACCTGATCAAAATCTACTCGAAGATTTCTTCCTTCAAAATCCATGGTTTCAATACCTGTTCCGTACTCAACATGGTTTGGTTTTTCTTTGCAAAAAATAGCCACTCCAGAATATCCTTTCTTTTGTGCAGAAAACCAATATTGATATGGGTACCCTGCTAAGTCAAAACCTTCAGAAGGTACCTGATCTTTCTGTGCTTTAGTTTCTTGAATACAGATAACATCTGGATTGGCAGCTTTCAGCCAATCTAACCAACCTTTTTTTATGGCTGCTCTAATTCCGTTTACGTTGTATGAAATGATTTTCATGTTTAATTAATAATCTTAGATTTCTTATAAAACAACCAAGTTACTTGTTCTCTTCTTTCTGTTTGAGCGTCTAACGTTTTTACTCTTGGTGATAAAATAAAAGCAATTCCTATATTTGTAATGATAGTGTAAAAGTTAGGCTCATATTCTAAAATTTCATAAATAAAGAATCCTATTAAAACAATTAATAGTGGGAAAATTAAACTGTAATATTTAGTGTATTTCATTGATTTGGTATTAAATATCCATCTCTGGAATGTGCCCCTCAACAACCAACGTTCCTTCAGTTGCTTTTTTAATTTCTTCTACAGAGACTCCTGGAGCTCTTTCTAATAAATAGAACTGATTGTTTTTAATTTCCAAAACAGCTAAGTTTGTGACTACTTTAGTAACACAACCTACTCCTGTTAGTGGTAAAGAGCATTTTTTTAACAGCTTAGATTCTCCTCGTTTATTGGTGTGCATCATGGCCACTATAATTGTTTCTGCCGATGCTACTAAGTCCATTGCGCCGCCCATTCCTTTCACCATTTTCCCTGGAATTTTCCAGTTAGCTATGTCTCCATTTTCAGAAACTTCCATAGCTCCTAAAATGGTTAAGTGAACATGTTTGCCTCGTATCATGGCAAAACTAGTAGCAGAATCAAAGAAACTTGCCCCTGGCAAAGAAGTAATGGTCTGTTTTCCTGCATTTATTATATCTGCATCTTCTTCTCCTTCAAAAGGAAAAGGCCCCATCCCTAAGACTCCGTTTTCACTTTGAAATTCTACATCAATATCATCTCTAACAAAGTTGGCTACTAAAGTAGGAATACCTATTCCTAGGTTTACATAAAACCCGTCTTGTACTTCCTTTGCAATTCTTTTAGCTATTCCATTTTTATCTAACATAACTAACTTCTTGATCTTACGGTTCTTTGTTCTATTCTTTTTTCAAACTTCTCTCCTTGAAAAATACGTTGTACAAAAATTCCAGGTGTATGAATTTGATTAGGATCTAATACTCCTAAAGGAACCAGTTCTTCAACCTCTGCAACAGTAATGGTTGCTGCTCCACACATTAATGGATTAAAATTACGCGCAGTTCCTTTAAAAATTAAATTTCCTGCGGCATCGCCTTTCCATGCTTTTACAAAAGCAAAATCTGCTTTGTAAGCCATCTCTAAAACATGCATTTTACCTTCAAAATTTCTTGTTTCTTTTCCTTCTGCTACTTCGGTCCCATAACCTGCTGGGGTGTAAAATGCAGGAAACCCTGCCTGAGCAGCTCTACATTTTTCTGCTAAAGTTCCTTGTGGGGTTAGCTCAACTTCTAATTCTCCAGACAACATTTGGCGTTCAAATTCGTCATTTTCTCCTACATAAGAAGAAATCATTTTTTTAATTTGCTTGTTTTGTAATAAGAGTCCTAATCCAAAATCATCAATCCCTGCATTATTAGAAATACAGGTAACATTTTTAACACCTCTTCTAACTAATTCTGCTATAGCATTTTCTGGAATTCCACACAAGCCAAAACCTCCTAACATAAATGTCATGTTATTTGAAACACCTATTAATGCCTCTTCAACATTGTTTACTTTTTTATTGATCATTTTATCTTTTTTATGAGATACTAAAACCAGTTAAGCTCCACATTAACGATGTTAAAAATCTGTATCGTCATCTATTGGTGGTCTTTTTTTAATTTTATTTTCTTTATTTACAGGCTCTTTGCCACAATTGGTATCTATACCAACATATTCCGGTTTTTCAAAATCTTCTTGACTTATATTTAGCGTTGTATCTGCATACACTTTCTTCATAAACAATGCCCAAGTTGGAAGAGACATAGTTGCTCCTTGACCTTCGGCTATTTTTTCAAAATGAACAGCCCTATCCTCACCACCAGTCCAAACGCCTGTTGCTAAATTTGGCACAACTCCCATAAACCATCCGTCTGTCTGATTTTGGGTTGTTCCAGTTTTACCGGCTATCGGATTTGTAAATTCGTACGGAAATCCTGTAATAATATCTTTGTAGTAATGTGCTGAAGTTCTTAACCTAACCCCAGAACCTGCTGTAGTAACACCCTTTAATAATTCTAATACCACATAGGCAGATTCTTCACTCAGCACCTCATTAGTTTTTGGCGTAAAATCTGCTAAAACAGTTCCGTTTTTATCTTCGATACGCAATAACATATTTGGTTCTACTCGCATTCCTTTATTTGCAAAAGTTGCATATGCACCTGTCATTTCCATTAGAGACAATTCTACAGAACCAAGAGCTATTGATGGTGATTTAGGGATCCTACTTTCTATCCCTGCAGATTTTGCCAAACGAGCCACATTTGCTGGTGTAACCATATCTATTAATCTTGCTGATATAACGTTTACAGATTTTGCTAAAGCTTCTTTTAAAGAAATTTCACCTCCATATTTTTCGCCAGAATTTTTGGGAGTCCAAGCCTTAGGAATACCAAATCTTCCTTTTGGAATTGTGTAAGGAGTGTTGGAAAATTTTTCACATGGAGACAAACGCAACTGATTAATGGCCGTTGCATATACAAATGGTTTAAATGTAGAGCCTACTTGTCTTTTTCCTTGTTCTACGTGATCGTATTTAAAATATTTATGGTTAATACCGCCAACCCAGGCTTTAATATGACCTGTTTGTGGTTCTATAGACAATAAACCAGATCTTAAAATGGTCTTATAATACTGAATAGAATCGTTTGGAGACAGAATAGTATCTACTTCTCTTTGAGCATTCCATGAGAAAACTCGCATGTCTGTTTTTGCATCAAAGGCAGAATCTATTTGTTTTTTAGAATAGCCATTCTTTTTCATTTTTCTATAACGCTCAGATCTTTTTCTAGCTCTTGTGTATATAGAAATAACTTGTTCTTCTTCTAAATCATAAAAAGGTGCTGACTCATTATTTTTCTGTTCTTTAAAAAAGTAGCTCTGAAGATTAGACATATGTTCTTGCACTGCTTCCTGCGCATATTGCTGCATTCTAGAATCTAGCGTTACAAAGATTTTTAACCCATCTCTATTAATATTGTATAATTCGCCATTGGGTTTTGGATTGTTTTTAGTCCATTTCTTAAGATAGTCTCTTAAGTATTCTCTAAAGTAGGTAGCCAATCCATCATTATGACTTTCTGGGGTGAAGTTTATTTTTAATGGTAACTGTTGTAATGAATCTTTTTCTTGTTGGGTGATAAATTCATTTTTAGCCATTTGAGCAAAAACTACATTTCTTCTAATAAGTGATTTCCCTTTTGAAATTTCTCTGTTAGGATTAAACTGCCGTGGGTTTTTTAACATGGCAACTAAAATAGCAGATTCTTGAATATCTAAATCTTTAGGCTCTTTGCCAAAATATATTCTTGAAGCAGACCTAATTCCAATAGCATTAAAGAGGAAGCCTTGCGTATTTAAATACATGGCTACAATCTCATTTTTAGTATACTGCCGCTCTAACTTAGTAGCTACTATCCACTCTTTTACTTTTTGCGTTAATCTTTTTACTGTACTGCTAGATCCTCCTTTATTAAATAAGTTTTTAGCTAATTGCTGGGTAATTGTACTAGCTCCTCCACCTTTTCCTAGTTTTACAACTGCTCTTGCCAATCCTCTAAAATCTATTCCAGAATGTTCATAGAAACGTTCGTCTTCAGTGGCAATTAGTGCATTTACAAGGTTGTCTGGAAGATCTTTAAACCCAACAGGAGTCCTATTTTTAAATGCATATTTCCCTAAGGTTACTCCATCTGAAGAGATTACTTCAGTTGCTAAATTTTTTTCTGGGTTTTCTAATTCTTCAAATGTGGGTAGCTCACCAAAAACACCCCAAGATGCTAATAGAAACACCAGTAAAAAAGCTATAAAACCTCCTAAAACGACCATCCAAAATCGTATGATATATTTTTTGAAATTTGTTTGTTTCTTTTTTGCCATTCTAATTTACTTTTTCAATCCTAAGACCAACATCTGTAATTCCTTGTAATTGGTTAATTCCATTAATACTTCCATTATTTCTCATAGCTTGCCAAATTGAGACAGCGTATGTTCCTGAGATTGGAAAAATACTATTTTCTTTTAAAATAAGCTTACTGTGCTTTATTTCTGAAATTCCTTTTCCTAAAAATTTTCCATTTTTATCAGCCATTTCATATTGAAGAGTATCTACAATTTTCTTGCCATTCGGAAAAATAACGTTGGTAATTAAGAATAAATTACTGTATGGGTACAATTTATTATTTCTAATAGTAACATACAGGTTATTTCTAGAGATTGTATCTGTAATTTCAGCCTCGAAGTTTATTGGCTCAGCTTGTGGCCAACTATTGTTTTCAAGTGATTTATATTCATCAAAAACTCTATTAGAATCGCAAGAGACAAACACAAAAAACACCCCTAAAATAAGAATTAATCTCTTACTGTTGTTGGTTATTATTACCATTTGGCTTAGGTTTTCTTCTTCTCTTGTTTTGTGGCTTATTCTGACTACTATCCCTTTTCTGATTGCTTGAACTACTGCTATTGCTACTTGACTGGCCAAGGTTATTCGATTTTTGTTGACTCTTTGCATGGGCCGGTTTAGCACCTGTAGCTACTTTTTTCCTATTATTATTCCTATTTCTTCTTCTACTCTTTTTTGGAACATCAAAACGTGTTAGGCTATCTTGGCCTACAACATTCTCAAAATCAACTGTTACAACCTCTTCTATTTCAGATTCATATTCTTCTAACGGAATTGAAACTTCATCATTTTTATTTAATTCTATTATTTCAAGTACTTGTTCTAGGTTTAATTTAAACCATTTAGATCTATTTTCTTTGTAGGTATACCAAAGTGTTTTTTTAAAGATGTCCATTTTTACAAACTCTGCATCTCCTTTTTCTGTTTTTAAAATCTTTTCTTGTTTTGGAAAATCATTTAAAGCATCTAAGTAAGTATCTAATTCAAAATTTAAACAACATTTTAATTTTCCACATTGACCCGCTAATTTCAAAGGATTTAAAGATAATTGCTGATAACGAGCCGCCGTTGTTGTTACTTTTCTAAAATCTGTAAGCCACGTAGAACAGCATAGCTCTCTACCACACGAGCCAATGCCTCCTAAACGAGCGGCTTCTTGTCTTGCGCCAACCTGTTTCATTTCTACTCTAATTGAAAAAGCACCTGCTAAATCTTTAATTAGTTGTCTAAAATCTACTCGAGTATCTGCAGTGTAATAAAACGTTGCTTTATTTCCATCTCCTTGATATTCTACATCAGAAAGCTTCATTTTTAAACCTAATCTTCCTAAAATTTCTCTGCCTCTTTTTTGAGTTTCTAATTCTCGATTTCGAGCTTTTTCCCAAACTTCAATATCTCTTTGAGAAGCTTTTCGATAAATTTTCTTTACCTCTTCGCTGTCAAAAGATACTTTCCTTTTTTTCATTTGTACTTTCACCAATTCTCCGCCTAAAGAAACAATACCAATATCGTGCCCTGGAGATCCTTCAACTGCAACAACATCTCCCATTGAGATGGTTAATTTTTCTGTATTTTTAAAAAAGTGCTTTCGTCCGTTTTTAAAACGAACTTCGTAAATATTGAAAGGAGTTTCATTACTTGGTAATGTCATGTTAGACAACCAATCAAATACCGATAATTTTTCACAACCTCCTGTTGTGCAACTTCCATTGCTCTTACACCCTTTTGGTTTACCGTCTTCTCCAGTACCACAACTTCCACATGCCATAACGTAATATATTTTGAGAAGCCTAGGCTTCTTAGAGTTCTTATTAATTTTTAGCTAAATAGTATTCTATTAGCTTGCTAAAACATACCTTAACATACTTCATAAATTGTCTTGGTATAAAATTTTAGCAGTATTAAATAACGAGTAAATATACGGAATCTTACACAATGAATAAATTGTAAAAACATAAAAAAATTGAACTGAATTTATACGCGCTATTTGTTCTTCTTTACTTTTTAAACTTCAGTTTTTCTGATCTCCCTTTTTTAAAAATTTTATTGCTAGCATGAGTTCCTTTTCTGAGTTCTTTCTGCTCCTCATATGACAATTGAATGACCTCTTTACATTCTGTAGAGCAGGTAGTCTCCATCTTTTCTGAGCAGTCATTACACTGAATAAACAATAAATGACAAGCATCATTTGCACAGTTTACGTGGTTGTCACATGGGTTGCCACATTGATGACAACTGGCAATCACATCTTCTGAAATTTTTTCTGCTCTTCGATGATCAAACACGAAATTTTTTCCAATAAATTTGTTTTCTAATCCTTCAGATGTGACTTGTCTTGTGTATTCTATAATTCCGCCTTCTAATTGAAAAACATGTTGAAACCCTTTGTGTTTATAATAGGCCGAAGCCTTTTCACATCGAATTCCTCCAGTACAGTACATCAATAAATTTTTGTCTTCTTTGGTGTCTTTTAACGATTCTTCAATGACGTCTAAAGAATCACGAAACGTATCTACATCTGGTGTAATAGCGCCATCAAAGTGACCAATTTCACTTTCGTAATGATTTCGCATATCTACACATATGGTGTTAGGATCTGCCAACATATCATTAAATTCTTTGGCATTTACATGCACTCCTTTGGCTGTTACATCAAACGTTTTATCATCTAAACCATCAGCAACTATTTTGTCTCTGACTTTTACTTTTAATTTTAGAAATGATTTGTTATGATGCTCAATAGCTACATTCAGTCGAATTTCTTTTAAAAAGGAAATTGCATCTAATTGACCTTTTAATGCTAAAAAATTTTCTGAAGGAACAGATAATTGGGCATTAATACCTTCATAAGAAACATAGGTTCTTCCTAAAACATCTAATAAATTCCATTCTAGGAATAAGGTATCTCTAAACAATTCTGGATTTTCTATCTTGTAATATTGATAGAATGAAATGGTGATGCGGTCTTTACCAGCCTCATCTATTAATGCAGCGCGTTCTTTAGCGCTTAACTTATTGTACAGTTGCATGCTATACTAAATTCGTTAAACAATCTATTTTTATCTTCTACAGACAAGTAGCCACAAAATTACTATTATTTTTTGAGCATAGTTAAATTTTCAACATTTCCTTTGTATTCGATAAATTTTTAACTTTTAGCAATTTCTTAGGGCAATTGATAGACGTTTTTTTTACATTTTTTAGCATCTTTGTGGCTTATTAATTAATGCCTAAAAATCAGTCACTTGAATACTGTTCTGTGAGCAAATTATTAGGGAAGATTAAAATAATATATTATGAAAATTGCTTTGGTTGGTGCTACTGGAATGGTAGGAAATGTAATACTTCAAGTATTAGCAGAACGAAATTTTAACATCACTGAATTAATTCCGGTTGCATCTGAAAGATCTGTGGGAAAAGAAATTTCTTATCAAAACAAAAAATACACCATTGTAAGTTTACAAGATGCTGTAAATGCAAGACCAGACATGGCCTTATTTTCTGCTGGAGGTGATACATCTTTGGAATGGGCTCCAAAATTTGCCGCCGTTGGAACTACGGTAATAGACAATTCTTCTGCTTGGAGAATGGATCCTGAAAAGAAATTAGTTGTGCCAGAAATTAATGGAGATGTGCTCACTGCTACTGATAAAATTATTGCCAATCCTAATTGCTCTACTATTCAATTAGTAATGGCGCTCTCTCCACTTCATTTAAAATATAAAATGAAGCGCGTAGTTATTTCTACCTATCAATCTGTTTCTGGAACCGGTGTAAAAGCGGTTCAACAATTAGAAAATGAGGAAGCAGGTATTAAAGGTGAAATGGTGTATCCTCATCCTATTGGAAGAAATGCACTACCTCATTGCGATGTTTTTTTAGAAAACGGATACACCAAAGAAGAAATGAAATTGGTAAAAGAGCCCAAGAAAATTTTACGTGACAATACTTTTTCTGTGACTGCAACAGCGGTGAGAATTCCAACAGCAGGAGGGCATTCAGAAGCTGTAAACGTACAGTTTATAAATGATTTTGAGATAAATGACGTGCGTAAATTATTAAGTGAAACACCTGGAGTTGTTGTGCAAGATGATGTGAAAAATAACCTATATCCTATGCCAATTACTGCGCATCAAAAAGACGAAGTTTTTGTTGGTAGAATTAGACGAGATGAATCTCAAGAAAACTCCTTAAATTTGTGGATCGTTTCTGACAACTTAAGAAAAGGTGCAGCAACAAATGCTGTACAAATAGCAGAATATTTAGTAGAAAATAAAATCGTATAAATACATGAGTGCATTTCATAAATTATCTATTAAAAACTACATACAAGAAACCGCAAATGCGGTTTCTATTGTTTTTGATGTTCCTGAAAATTTAAAAACTAATTTCTCCTATAAAGCAGGACAATATATTACACTAAAAGCAACTGTTAACGGCAATGAAATACGTAGAGCCTACTCTATTTGTTCTGCTCCTGAAAGTGGTGAATTAAAAGTAGCCATTAAAGCAGTTGAGAATGGTGTTTTTTCTACCTATGCAACTTCTCAACTAAAAGTAGGTGACCTAATAGAGGTACATGAGCCTGAAGGGAAGTTTATGCTAGAACCTACTAAAAGCAATAATTACCTAGGCATTGCAGCTGGTAGTGGCATTACCCCTGTATTATCAATGATTAAAGCGGTCTTGCAACAAGAGCCCTCTTCTTCGTTTACCTTAATCTATGGTAATAAATCTTCAGATGAAACCATGTTTAAAGCAGAATTAGATGCTCTTTCTGTAAGCTATGATACCAGATTTAATTTGCACTATGTCTTTAGCAGACAAAATGAAGAAGGGTCATTATTTGGAAGAATTGACAAGGGTCATACAAATTATTTTATTAAAAATATTTACAAAAATTGGTCTTTTAAAACAGCTTTTTTATGCGGTCCAGAAGAAATGATTAAAACTGTTTCAACTACATTAAAAGAGAATCGTTATAAAGAATCCCAAATTTTATTTGAATTATTTACTGCTTCAGTTAATGAAGAAAATAGCTCTCAAATTAAAGAAGGTCTAACAGAAGTTACTGTTTTATTAGATGATGAAGAGATTGTTTTTACCATGAAGCAAACAGACGATATTTTAGCAGCAGCATTAAGAAATGATGTTGACGCTCCTTATTCATGTCAAGGAGGAGTTTGCTCTAGTTGTTTAGGAAAGGTAACCCAAGGAAGTGCTGTAATGGTCAAAAATAATATTCTTACAGACGAAGAGGTAAATGACGGATTTATTTTAACCTGCCAAGCACATCCCACAACATCAAAAATTTCAATTGATTATGATGATGTCTAAAAAAAAGTATCTTTAACACATGGATATTTTCGACATAAAAAATGCAATCTTTTTCGGGTTCTTTCTTTCTTTCATGATTGGTCCTGTTTTTTTTATGTTAATTCAAACTAGCATCGTAAAAGGTGCAAGAGCTGCTATTGCTTTTAATCTGGGGGTTATTCTAGGAGATGTGGCTTTTATTGTGATTGCCTACTTTGGAAGCAGACATTTACTGGAAAGAATAAAAGATGATCCGCGTTTGTTTTTTATAGGTGGCCTTATATTAATTGTTTACGGTGCTATTACTTATTTAGATAAAGCTAGGAAAAAAGATATTGAAGAGTCTCTAAAGTTACCTACCAACAATAATTATTTTAAATTAATTTTAAAAGGATTCTTTTTAAATTTCATTAATGTTGGTGTACTTGCTTTTTGGCTAGGTTTAATTGTAGTAATTGGGCCAACTCTAGACATGAATCCTACTCATATTTTTTATTATTTTAGCATTATTATTGCTAGTTATTTTATAACGGATCTAGGAAAAATTGTCTTAGCAAAACAATTAAAAAACAAGATGACTCCTCTTGTTGTTTACAGAATAAAACGAATTATGGGTATCTTATTAATTGTTTTTGGTGTGGGTTTAATGCTAAAAGGATTTCTTCCAAAAGACAACAAGATTAATACACTACTAGAGCAGGTAGATAAAAAATAAAAACGACGTAAAACGTCGCTTTTATTTTTTAAAGATACTTGTATTCTTTTACCTACTTCTTGTTATCGGCTGGGTAAATATCTGCCATCAATTTAGACGGATCTATTTCTACAGAACTAATTTCTTTTGAAACCTTAAATCTATAGACAGGGTGAGACCAAGACCAATCCTTTAAAACTGTAGCTGTTGTTGGCTTATTGCCTCTCATCATTTGTAAAGGAATCGTGAAATCTTCTAATGTGCCATCTTTATAGGTAACTCTTACATCTATAGGCATTGGCATTTTACCATGTCTTTGTAATATTATTTGTTTATTACTAATGCTTCGTACACTATAATCTATTGTATGTGTTGTTTGTGTCCATTCGTTTAAATACCAATCTAAGTGAATTCCAGAAACTTTTTCCATAGATCTTTTTACATCATTTGGTGTAGGGTGCTTAAAGCTAAAATCTGCAAAATATTTTTTAAGCCCTTTCTGTACATTTTCTTTTCCGATAATATATTCTAATTGAGATAAGAATATATTCCCCATACTATAACTTGCTGTACTGTAGGATGAATTTAAATGAAATCTATCTGCATGAGTTGCTAAAGATTCTTCTGTTCTATAAGAGATCATTTTAAAATATCTGTTATAAGATCCTGTATGAGGGTTTTCTAAGTTTTTATCTAAAATTTTATTCCCTGCTATATTAGAAATATAGGAGGTAAACCCTTCATCCATCCATGGGTGCTTGCTTTCATTACTGGCTAACAAAAACTGAAACCAAGTATGAGCCATTTCGTGGGATGTAACTCCAAACAAGCTATTGAAACTTCTTTTACCAGTAATTAACGTTGACATTGCGTATTCCATGCCACCATCTCCCCCTTGTATTACAGAATATTGTTTGTAGGGGTACTTGCCAATGTTTTCGCTAAAAAAACTCATTAATTGAGCTGTTTTGGGCTGAAGGTCTTTCCAGTTTTTTAAATACTTCTCTTCTAAGGTCTTTTTGTAGAAGAAATGTAAATCTATTCCAGTGGCTGTTTTTAAAATGTCATGAGTATAATCTGGATCTGCTGCCCACATAAAATCATGAACATTTGGTGCTTTAAAATGCCAGCTTAATTTCTCATCTTTTGATTTTTTTAATTTTTTAGATTTATCT
>OJFK01000165.1_pt1 | contig 17213 bp, 16 predicted proteins | sample 1594101 | NCBI WGS metagenome assembly OJFK01 (sample SAMN05416723, study PRJEB24817) | seawater metagenome | isolation source: Sea water | place: Canada:Atlantic | collected 2013-07
TGGGCTCGGAGATGTGTATAAGAGACAGATTACTGGTATTCCAATTTTCGGTAATTTTTCCATTTTGTTTTTTTTAGTTTATTTATGATTTTTATAGGAGTCCGTTATACTTTCGCAGAAACCATTCTGTTGACAAAGATAAGATTATTAGGCCTAATAAGTATATCCATTCTATAAGAGGTTCAATTTTTTCTTCACTTTTCTCAACTTGCTTAAAAGTATCATCCTTAATAAGAGAATCTATTAATGACGAAGCATCAGAAATATAATAGTTCTTCCCTTCTGTATTTCTGGCTACTCTTGATAATTTTGCTACATCCGCATTTAAAAATTGTTGTTCTATATTAAAATCTAGTATCGTAAATGCTCCATTTCTAGTTAATACAATTTCATCATTTACGGAAACTTTAAATACATATTCACCTGCCTCCAAATTGCTTAAATCAATTTCATAATAGTTTCTTTTCAATAATAATGGATATTCAGAGCTTTGTTTAGTATCCATATTTGTAACTAAAATGGATAAATTTGCATTGGAATTAAATACAAAGTTTTTATCAAAATATTGAGCTGAAACACGAATAGCATTATTGTTATAGTAAAAAATTTCATAAGAAACTTCTAAGCGGCTCCTCTTTTTATTAGATGCCAAATACTGAATCACTTTTCCGAAAAAATTATCAAATTCTTTATAGTCTTTAGATTCAATAAATGATTGTGCTCTCCATTTCCAAATACCTTCTCCATCAAAAATTGCATTTCTAGCACCATTTATTTCGGTGGTGGCCAGCAATGGTGTTTCTGTTTCGAATCCATCGATAGATTGTCTTAATATAATATCATGAGGAACTAGTATTTCTAAAGCTCCAAATAAAGTAATTAAGGGTCTGTAATCTGAAAAATCAAGCTCATCAAGTGCAAAAGCACCATAATTTTGGTTTAAAATACCCACAACATTCTCAGATTGATTGGTCACTTCTTTTATATAATTATCCTGAATGCTATTCAGAAAATACCAATCTGTTTGTTCTCCAGTAAAGACCAAGGTGTTTTTATTTAATTTATCGAGTTTAGAATAAATTTTAGCAAAATTTCGATTGGGTTGATAAAGGATTATTAATTGATGATCACTTATTAATGATAAAGCTTCAGAAGGTTTTTTAAAAGTAACTTTTCTTTGTTTATTGCTTTCAGCAGACCTTTTTATAGCTCCAATATCCGGGTGAACAATATCGCTTACTATAAGTATATTTGTGGATTGATCAATGACTTCTACGGCAAATTGTTTGCTGTTATTTATTTTATTTTTTTCTTCAGAAATTGGATTAATTTGTGCTGTATATTTTTGAAACCCAACATTAGAAGCTGGCAACGTAAAGTCTAATATTTTGGTATTTTCATTTTCTGTAAATGAAATATTCTTTTTATACACAGTTGTTGTTGCTTTTTTAACTTCAAATTGCGCTCTTATATTTTTTGCACCTTGGTAAACCACGATTACTTCTACTGGAAAATTATTCTTTAAAAACGCATAAGAATTACTGTTTAATTGCGCTATTTTTAAATCTAAATATTTTACGGAATCACCTATAACTACAGGGTATATTCTGTTTTTAAAGTTTATTGAACTAAATTCATAATCATTACCTAAGGTTTGATTTCCATCAGTAATTAATACTGTTGGAGCAATTTCATCTTTAAATAATTGATTGATGAATGATAAAGCTTCCGAAATATTAGAATTTTTTTCATTAAAAGTTAAGGAGTCATTAATTTTAAATTCATTCCCAAAAGTATAAAATGAAAGATCAAATTTTTTATTTAAATCTTCATTAGCTTTAAGAGATGCGACAAAATCAGAAACGTTTGTGGCTTGATTTAATTCAGATACAGATTCAGAATTATCAATTAAAACAGGAAGCTTAGGTTTTGTGATAGCATAAGTCTCCGTTTTAAATTTAGGGTTTATCAATAATAATAAAACTGAAAATAGGGTGACAAACCTTAAAGAGCCATAAATCCATGCAGTACTTTTTGAAAATTTAGTTTTATAGCCATACATAAAAACTGCCAATACAATTGAAATTATAATGGCAATAATGATATATAAAATAGTTTGTGTAGTCATTTAATTATTTGTTAAGGCTTATGACCACTTATAAAAATAGGTAAATATTAGAATTTAAATTTAGTCACTTTACGTAAGCATACCGCCGTCAACATTTAAAACTTGACCCGTAATATATGCAGACATATCACTAGCTAAGAATACACAGGTGTTTGCAACTTCTTCGGGAGTCCCTCCTCTTTTTAAGGGAATAGTTTCATAATATTTTTTAATAGTTTCTTCACCTAATTTTTCTGTCATTTCAGTAACAATAAATCCTGGTGCAATAGCATTACTCCTAATATTACGAGAGCCTAATTCTATTGCCATTGATTTTGTAAAACCTATAACACCAGCTTTTGAAGCTGCATAATTACTTTGACCTGCGTTTCCTTTTAAACCAATTACAGAACTCATATTAATAATAGACCCTTTACGCTGTTTCAGCATTACACGTTGAACTGCTTTTGTCATATTAAAAACAGATTTTAAGTTAACTTGAATAACACGATCAAAATCTTCTTCACTCATTCGCATCAAAAGGTTATCTTTTGTAATCCCAGCATTATTTATTAAAATATCTATAGACCCAAATTCTTTATGAACAGCAGCAGCTAAATTTTGAGCATTATCAAAATTAGACGCATCACTTTTATAGCATTTTACCTTTACTCCTTCTTTAGAGACTTCAGCTGCAATAGCTTTTGCAGATTCCGCAGATGAGCTGTATGTAAATGCTACATTAGCACCATGTTTTGCAAAAATTTCAACAATTGACTTACCAATTCCTCTACTACCTCCAGTAATAATTGCTGTTTTACCTTCTAATAATTTCATGTGTCTTTCTTTATTTTTTTTTAATGGTCACTTGCTATTCGTTATTAATCATCCCCTTGAGTATAAACTATTTTAACATGCTCGTTCCAAAATAATATAATTAGCTTTTAAAAATTATAAGCACTAATATAATAAGTTATTAGTCCAATATGGACTAAAACGGATGAATTTTATTTTTTTCAAAAAAATAGTATCAAAAAAATATGAGCATGGGCTTAGCAATAAAGAAAAAGATAGAAAAATAGAAATTTGACATAAAAAAAAGAGCTAATAATTAGCCCTTTTTTATATTCTAATCTTTATAATTTTAACCTAAAATTTCTTTTACTTTTTTTCCGATTTCAGCAGGAGAATCTACTACATGAATTCCATGTGCCCTCATTATTTTCTTTTTTGCTTGGGCTGTATCATCACTTCCCCCAACTATTGCACCTGCGTGTCCCATAGTTCTTCCTGCAGGAGCAGTTTCTCCAGCAATAAAACCAATGATAGGCTTTTTGCTTCCACTCTCTTTATACCATTTAGCAGCATCAGCTTCTAAGTTTCCTCCAATTTCACCAATCATGACGACACAATTTGTATCTTCATCATTGATTAACATCTGTACTGCGTCTTTTGTGCTAGTCCCAATAATTGGGTCTCCACCAATTCCAATAGCTGTTGAAATTCCATAACCTTGTTTTACAACTTGGTCGGCAGCTTCATAAGTTAAAGTACCTGATTTAGATACTAGACCTACATTTCCTTTTTTAAATACAAAACCTGGCATGATACCAACTTTTGCTTCTTCTGGTGTTATAACTCCAGGACAGTTTGGTCCAATCAATCTACAGTCTTTATCTTTTATATAATCTGAAACCTTAATCATATCAGCAATAGGAATACCTTCTGTAATAGTTATAATTACTTTAATTCCAGCTTCTGCAGCTTCCATTATAGCATCAGCTGCAAATGCAGGAGGCACAAATATAATAGAAGTATCAGCTTCAACTTTTTCAACCGCTTCTGCAACCGTATTAAAAACTGGTTTTTCTAAATGAGTTTGTCCACCTTTTCCAGGGGTGACTCCACCAACTACGTTGGTTCCGTAATCTATCATTTGACCCGCATGAAAAGTTCCCTCTCCACCAGTAAATCCTTGTACAATTATCTTTGAATCTTTATTTACTAAAACACTCATTTATATGAAATATTTATTGATTTTTTATAAGTGCGAATATACTTTTTTTATAAAAGTTTTAGCGCATTTCACACTTTAAATTATGGTAAGATTCTGTAGTGTCATCCATTTCAGTAACGGGTTGACTAAGCAAATGTCCACGATACATTTTATCATCTTTAACCTCCCATATACCTATAAAATTAGAGATTCCAAGTTCTTCCTCTGGATTCTCAAGAGTGCTAGCATAATATTTATATCGAATTGTAACCTGGTTACCGTCTTGTAACAAATGACTTATTTCTATTCTTAAATCATTATAAGTTCTTCTAATTTCTAAAAAAAATGCGATTAAATCGTCATAATACATAATGGACAACCCATCTGCACTATTCCAAATTAAAACTAGATCTTTATGAAAATAGTTTTCTAAAATGGTTTCATCATTAATAATATTCGCTTGATAAAAATTTTTTACAACTTGCTTTGGAGAGGTACTCATTTTAATTTATCTAATTTATCCATTATTTCAGGTATCAACCTAATAGCAGCTATTTCTTTATATTTTTTTCTAAAATCATCAGCTGGAGTACCAAAATAAGATTTATGACCTTCTAATGATTTACTAACACCACTTTGAGCAGAAATTACTGCCTTTTCACCAATCGTAACACCACTTGTAATACCAGCTTGACCCCAAATAGTAACAAAATCTTCAATGATGACACATCCAGAAATTCCAACCTGTGAAGCAATTAAACATCGTTTTCCTATTACAGTATCATGACCAACATGTACTTGATTATCTATTTTAGAACCTTCTCCAATGGTTGTTGAAGCAGTTACTCCTTTATCAATAGTACATAAGGCACCAATATCTACTTGATCTTCTATAACCACATTTCCCCCACTTAAAAGTTTGTCAAATTTCTCAGGTCTATTTTTATAATAAAAAGCATCAGCTCCTAATATGGTTCCACTATGAATGGTTACATTATTTCCAATGATTGTATTATCATAAATACACACATTAGAATGGATGATACAATCGTTACCAATTTTAACATTATTTCCAACAAATACATTGGGTTGCAAAACCGTATTATCACCAATAATTGCAGATATTGAAATAGTTGCAGTAGCTGCAATAAAGGGATTAAAATGATTGGTTAATTTATTGAAATCTCTAAAAGGATCATCAGATATCAATAAAGACTTCCCATCAGGACAGGATACTTCTTTATTAATTAATATGATCGTTGCTTTAGATGCTAGGGCTTTATCATAATACTTTGGATGATCAACAAATACTATATCTCCCGATGCTACCACATGAATTTCATTCATTCCAAGAACAGGAAACTCAGCATCACCAATATAATCACAATTTAAAATTCTTGCAATACCTTCAATGGTTTGGGGAGTAGAGAATTTCATTTATATCTATTCTATTATTCTTTTACACGTTCTTGATAGTTACTCTTATCAGTATCTATTCTAATTTTATCTCCTTCATTAATAAAAAGAGGAACATTAATTTTTGCTCCAGTTTCAACAATGGCAGGTTTTGTAGCATTAGTTGCGGTATTTCCCTTAATACCTGGTTCAGTACTTGTTACCTCTAAAATTACGTGAGCAGGTAAATCTACTGAAAGCGGCATATCATCATCCGCATTAATTTGAATGGTAACCGTTTCTCCTTCTTTCATTAAATCGGAATTATCTAAGGTATCTTTTTCTAGTTGAATCTGAGAATAATCTTCATTATTCATAAAATGATAGGTACTCCCTTCATTATATAAAAATTGGAATTTATGAGTTTCTACCCTGACTTCATCAATTTTATGTCCAGCAGAAAAAGTATTATCGATTACTTTTCCTGAAGTCACACTTTTTAATTTTGTTCTTACAAATGCAGGCCCTTTACCAGGTTTAACGTGCATAAATTCTATAATTTTAAATATATCATGATTATATTTAATACATAAGCCTTTTCTAATATCTGAAGTACTCGCCATAATTATTTTAATTTATTAATTTGAAAAATAACCTTTCATTATTCCTCTTTTTGAGTTTTTGATAAACTGTAGGATTTCATCTCTTTCGGTTGTTGCCTCCATATCGGCTTCAATAAGTTGAACCGCCTGAGTATTGTTAAATCCTTTTTGAAATAAAGTTCTATAGATATTCTGAATTTCTCTAATTTTTTCAGACTTAAACCCTCTTCTTCTTAAACCAATAGAATTAATCCCAACATAAGACATTGGTTCGCGAGCTCCTTTTACAAAAGGAGGAACATCTTTTCTAACCAAAGAACCTCCAGTAATAAATGCATGTTTACCTATAGTGCAAAATTGATGAACTGCTGTCATTCCAGCTAAAATAACGTAATTACCAACAGTAACGTGTCCTGCAAGTGTACTGTTATTTGAAAAAATACAATTATCACCCACAATACAATCATGAGCTATATGGCAATATGCCATTATCAAACAATTTTTTCCAACCACTGTTTTACCTCTATCAACTGTGCCACGATTAATGGTTACATATTCACGTAAGGTTGAATTATCGCCTATTATAACGGTAGTTTCTTCGTCTTGAAATTTTAAATCTTGTGGTATCGCAGAAATAACACATCCTGGAAAAATATTACAATTTTTTCCAATACGAGCACCTTCCATTATGGTTACATTAGATCCTATCCAAGTACCTTCGCCAATAATTACATTATTGTGTATTGTTGTAAATGGTTCTATTACAACATTTTTAGCGATTTTAGCTCCCGGATGTACGTATGCTAAGGGTTGATTCATCTATAAATTTTTAGTTTTAACAATTTTTGCCATTAATTCTGCTTCTGCAACTAATATTCCATTTACATAAGCTTTTCCAGTCATCATACAAATTCCTCTTCTCATTGGCTCGTCTAAAACAAGATCAAAAATTAAGGTATCTCCTGGAATCACTTGTTTTTTAAATTTAACGTTATCCATTTTCAAAAAGAAAGTTAAATAATTTTCTGGATCCGGCACCACACTTAATGCCAATATCCCACCTGCTTGAGCCATTGCTTCAATTATTAATACTCCTGGCATAACAGGTGCTCCTGGAAAATGACCTACAAAAAAAGGTTCATTCATGGTCACATTCTTAAGACCCACTACATGGGTTTCAGTAAGTTCCAAAATTTTATCTACTAATAAAAAAGGAGGTCTATGAGGCAATATATCCATAATAGCATTGACATCCTTTACAGGCTTTTTAGTTAGATCAAAAACAGGTACTTTATTTCTTTTTTCAGTTTTAATAATTTTGGATAGCTTTTTTGCAAACTGAGTATTTACATAATGTCCTGGTTTATTTGCTATTATTTTTCCTCTTATTCGAGTTCCTATTAATGCAAGATCACCAATAACATCCAATAATTTATGTCTTGCTGCTTCATTAGGATGATTTAATGTAAGGTTGTTTAAAATTCCATTGGGTTTAACAGCTATATCGTTTTTAGCAAAAGCAACCCGAAGTTTATCCATTGTTTCTGGAGACAACTCTTTATCTACATAAACGATAGCATTGTTTAAATCTCCACCCTTAATGAGGCCATGATCTAATAACATTTCAATTTCATGCAAGAAACTAAAAGTTCGGGAATCAGAAATTTCTTTTTTAAACTCTGAAATTTCATTGATAGAAGCATTTTGAGTCCCTAATACATTAGTTCCAAAATCAACCATGGCTGTTAGTTCGTATTTTTCTGATGGTAAGATCATGATCTCACTACCAGTTTTTTCATCTTTATAGGAGATTATTTCTTTTACTACATATTCTTCTACAAAAGCTTCTTGTTCAATAAGACCAGCTGTTTCTAAAATTTCAATAAAATATTTTGATGAACCATCCATTATAGGAGGCTCTGAAGTATTTAGTTCGATAATACAATTATCAATTTGCAAACCTACTAAAGCAGCTAATACATGTTCTGAAGTATTTATATTGACTCCATTTTTTTCAAGATTTGTACCTCTTTCTGTAGTAACCACATAATTAGCATCTGCTTCAATAACTGGTTTTCCTTCTAAATCTATTCGTACAAATGCATATCCATAATTCTCTGGAGCAGGCTTAAAAGTCATGTTTACAGATTTTCCAGTATGCAATCCTACACCTGATAGTGTAACTTCTTTTGCAATTGTTTTTTGTTTAATATCTAGATTAGTCATTCGTAATATTTTTCTCTATAGTATTAAGTCTATTAATTATTTTAGGCAGATTTTTAAAATGCACATAGCTTTTGTTATAATCATTATAAGTGAATGCAGGTGACCCCTGCAATGTCTCATTATCCTTTACATTTCTACCTATTCCACTTTGCGCTTGTATTCTTACATTGTTTCCAATGGTTATGTGACCTACAATTCCAACTTGCCCACCAATCATACAATTTTCTCCTATTTTGGTAGATCCTGCAATTCCAGTTTGAGCTGCAATAACAGTGTTTTTTCCTATTTCTACATTATGAGCAATCTGAATTTGATTATCTAACTTCACTCCTTTTCTGATAATTGTAGACCCTAAAGTAGCTCTATCGATAGAAGTAGCTGCACCAATATCAACATTATCTTCAATAATCACATTTCCAATTTGAGGAACTTTTATAAATTCACCTTTTTCATTAGGTGCAAAACCAAAGCCATCGGCTCCAAGAATAGCACTACTATGAATAACACAATTATTGCCTATTTGTGTATCGGAATATATTTTTGCTCCAGAAAATAAAGTGACATTATTACCAATTGTTACATGATCACCTAAATAAACATTTGGATAAATTTTTACATGATCACCTATTTTTACATGATCACCTATATAAACAAAAGCACCAATGTAAATGTTTTCACCATAATTAGCACTTTCAGAAATAAAAACTGGTTGTTCGATTCCTGTCTTATTCATTTTCACTTGATTGTAGTACTCTAGTAATTTTGAAAAAGACTTATAAGCATCATCAACTCTTATTAAGGTTGCACTAATTTTATTTTCAGCTTTAAAATTTTTATCTACAATAACAGCAGAAGCCTTAGTGGTATAAATATATTGTGTGTATTTTGGGTTAGAGAGAAAACTTAAACTTTCTGGTATTCCTTCTTCAATTTTAGAAAGCTTAGATACCTCTACTTCTGGATCACCTTCTACTTCACCTTCTAAAATACCTGCTATTTGAGCTGCTGTAAATTTCAAATTTTATTTGTTTTAAGAATATTCATTTCCATGCAAAAATAGAAAAAAAGGTTTATTAATTGGTTTTTGGGAAACACATATAATTTTTAATCACTTTTTTAGACAATGCTTTTAAGTTAAATTGATCACTTGCTTTTGCCACATCAATCACTTTTCCGCTTTTTGTATATAAATTAATGGTCTCTTTTTCCATACTATATGCTTGATTAGTGATTTGTCCAGTAAAAACAAAATAAGAAGCTTCACTTTCATTGATATTGTATTTTGACATTAAATCTTTTTTTGCATTTTTAATTTTATCAATCGAAAATTCTTGATTCTGGATTTCAATACTCAATAAATCACGATTTAGTAACATTTGTGAAATAGTACTCAACACAAAATCCTCTTCAGATTGCCATGATTTCATAGCAGATATAATATCATAATCATCTAACTTAGCAAAAACATCTAAAATTTCATTATTTATATTCCCTTTGGTTACAGTTGAGTTTAAAAAATAGATTAAAGCGGTACTTGCTTCTAATTTTATTCCTTCACTGCTAAGCTCTTTTGCTCTTTTTAAAAGTCTAGTAACTAACTGTTCTGCTACAAGACTAGTTTTGTGCAAATAAACCTGCCAGTACATCAACCTTCTTGCTAGAATAAATTTTTCAACTGAGTAAATTCCTTTTTCTTCAACTACAATTTTGTCTTCAAAAACATTTAGCATACTAATTAAACGTTGTGAATTTATGGATCCTTCAGAAACACCAGTGTAAAAACTGTCTCTCCTTAAATAGTCCATTCGATCCATATCCAATTGTCCGGAAATTAATTGATAAAGGAACTTCCTAGGGTATTCATTCTTGAAAATTTGAATAGCAAGCGTTAATCTAAAGCTAAATTCTTTATTTAATACGTCCATAAAAAGCAACGAAATAAACTCATGATCTATGTTTTCAACAATACTATGCTCCATCGCATGCGAAAACGGACCATGCCCTATATCATGAAGTAAAATAGCTATATAAAGAGCTTCAGACTCTTCTTCACTAATTTCAACACCTTTAAAACGAAGTACTTGAACCGCTTTTTGCATTAAATGCATGGCGCCTAAAGCATGATGGAAACGAGTGTGATGGGCTCCAGGATAAACCATATACGACATACCCATTTGTGAAATTCTACGCAATCGTTGAAAATATCGATGCTCAATTAATTCAAAAATAAGTGGACTTGGTATCGTAATAAAACCATAGATTGGATCGTTTATTATTTTGAGTTTGTTTTGCGAATTCAATCTTTAAATTTTTTTATTAATAAAAATTATTTTAATAGGTACTTCGGAATTATTTTTGCTGTACACATTGAAACTTGTTTTTAAAATTTCAATTAATTAACAAATATACATATATGAGCGAAATAAAAGTACTTTGGGTTGATGACGAAATAGAATTATTAAAACCACACATTATATTCCTTGAAAAAAGAAATTATAGTGTTACAAAAGCCCTAAGCGGTATGGAAGCTCTAGAAGAAATTAAAAAACAAAATTTCGATATTGTTTTTTTAGATGAAAATATGCCAGGCCTAACTGGTATTGAAACTTTAGCGGAAATTAAAGAACATCAAGCTAATCTTCCTGTTGTAATGATTACTAAGAGCGAAGAAGAGTATATTATGGAAGAAGCTATAGGCTCTAAAATTGCAGATTACCTTATTAAACCTGTTAATCCAAATCAAATATTATTAAGTTTAAAAAAGAATTTAGACCATTCAAGGTTGGTTTCTCAAAAAACAACATCTTCATACCAACAAGAATTTAGAAAAATAGCAATGGATCTATCCATGATCAACTCTTATGAGGAATGGATGGAAATGTATAAAAAACTTGTTTACTGGGAATTGGAACTAGAAAACATAGATGACTCTGGGATGTTTGAAATTTTAGAATCTCAAAAAAATGAAGCTAATATTCAGTTTTGCAAATTCATAGAAAAAAACTATCCAGATTGGTTTAATAGTAATGAAGATTCACCAACAATGTCACACACGTTATTTAAAGAGAAAGTTTTGCCTGTTATAGAAACACAAAAAACACTATTCATAGTGGTAGATAATTTACGATATGACCAATGGAAAGCATTCGAGCCTTTTTTAAATAGCAGTTTTAAGAAAAGCAGTGAAGAGCTTTATTATAGTATTTTACCTACCGCAACTCAGTATGCAAGAAATTCAATATTTTCAGGATTAATGCCTAGTGAAATGGAAAAACTTTATCCTAATTATTGGCTAAATGACACTGACGAAGGAGGGAAAAACATGTTCGAAAAGGAATTTTTAGAAACTCAATTAAAAAGATTAGGAAAAAATTTAAATTGGAGTTATCATAAAATTACAAGTTTAAGACAAGGCAAAAAATTATCAGCCAATTTTAAATCACATAAAAATGAAGATTTAATCGCGTTGGTTTATAATTTTGTAGATATGCTTTCACATTCAAAAACTGAAATGGAAGTGATAAAAGAATTAGCTTCCACAGATAAATCTTATAGATCTTTAACACAAAGTTGGTTTAAAAACTCACCATTACTTGATATTATCCAACAAGCTTCTGCCTTAGGGTTTAAATTAATTATCACTACAGATCACGGAACTATTAATGTTAAAAACCCAACTAAAGTAATCGGTGATAAAAACATTAGCTCTAATTTAAGGTATAAAACAGGAAAAAGCTTGTCCTATGAAGAAAAAGACGTATTGGTATCTAAAAACCCTAAAAACATATGCTTACCCTCTATTAACATGAGCAGCTCATTTATTTTTGCAAAAGGAGATATGTTTTTTGCCTACCCCAATAGATACAATCATTTCGTAAACTACTTTAGAAATACCTATCAACATGGTGGCATATCTATGGAGGAAGTTTTAATTCCATTTATTGTTTTAGACCCAAAGCAGGCATAATTAATTTTTTAAAAAAATAATGCTCCTTACTGATATTTTTTGTTAATTATCTGTATTAATTTGTATGTTTGTTTTTAAGTTTACTATGGAATATATTTTTAATTTAAAAGATTTGCCATCAGTTGCAAAACAAGTGCTAACAGAAGTCCCTAATAAGATTCTCCTTTTTTATGGAGACATGGGAGTTGGAAAAACAACACTTATAAAGGAAATTGCAAAACAATTAGGAGTAAAAGGAGTAATTAATAGTCCAACATTTGCATTGGTAAACGAATATGAAATTAAAGATGATAAGGTCTATCATTTTGATTTTTATAGAATTAATAATGAAGAAGAAGCTATGGATATAGGAATTGAAGATTATTTTTTTTCAAGCCATTGGAATTTAATAGAATGGCCTCAAAAAGTAACTAATCTTTTACCTGCAAATAGCACCAAAATACAACTAACTAAAAATCAAAACGGAACTAGAACATTAAATATGATACCTGTGAAATAGATTGCGATGATTAAAACCCTTTAAAGAGCAACGCTCTCAAAAAAGAGTCCCTATCAACAAAGCAAAGATTTATTTAGATAATCATCTAATTTTCTAATTGACATTTATTTACGTAATTTAGTACTTCTAACAATTCACAAATGTCTAAAATAAAATCTCCTTTTACCAAAGCTCAATTACTGCCTCAAGAAGAAACTCTTGAAATTCCGAAAGAAAAAGGTGAATTATTTATCGGAATTCCGAAAGAAACTCATTTTCAAGAAAAAAGAATATGCTTAACTCCTGACGCGGTTGCAGCAATAGTTGCCAATGATCATCGAATTTTGATAGAAAATGGAGCTGGTGAAAAAGCAGGTTTTACAGATGCTGATTATAATGAAGCTGGTGCTGAATTAACAAAGGAGACTAATAAAGTATTTGCTTGTCCTATCATATTGAAAGTAGAGCCCCCTTCTATAGATGAGATAGCACTCATCAATCCCAAAACGATTTTAATTACTGCTCTTCAATTAAAAACAAGAACTAAAGAATATTTTGAAGCTTTAGCAAAAAAGAAAATTACAGCCTTAGCTTTTGAATTTATTAAAGATGAGGCCCATAGCTATCCAGCCGTAAAAGCACTTAGTGAAATTGCTGGAACCGCATCTGTTTTAATCGCTTCTGAATTAATGGCAAATAATGAAATAAGCAACGGAATGCTATTTGGTAATATTAGTGGTGTTCCGCCAGTTGAGGTTGTTATTATTGGAGCTGGAACTGTGGGTGAATTTGCAACCAGATCTGCATTGGGTTTAGGTGCAAATGTCAAGGTATTTGATAGCTCCTTAACTAGATTAAGGAATTTACAAATAAAAGCTGGAAGACCATTATTTACCTCTACCCTACAACCAAAATACCTTATGAAAGCACTTAGGAGATGTGATGTAGCAATTGGTGCCTTAAAAGGCTCAAATAGATCTCCAGTAGTAGTAACAGAGATGATGGTCGAAAAAATGAAAAAAGGTGCTGTAATCATTGATGTTAGTGTAGATATGGGTGGGTGTTTTGAAACTACCGAAGTGACTAGTCATGATAATCCAACAAGGATTAAACATGGAGTTATCCATTATGGTGTACCTAATATTCCTGCCAGGTATCCAAAAACAGCTTCTATATCTATAAGCAATATTTTTACTCCATATCTATTAAATATTGCCGAGTCAGGCGGATTAGAAAATGCCATACGTTTTGATAGTGGTTTAAAAAATGGGTTGTATTTTTACCGTGGCATTTTAACCAATAAAGCTGTTGCAGATTGGTATGGAATACCCTATAGTGATCTCAATATTTTAATATTTTAGAGATAAACGAATCACATTTAAATTAATTATTGAAACCCTGATCATCAAATGAGTCTTTTAAAACGATTTGCATTCTATTTTGGCGGATTTGCCATTGGTCTTATTCTTTTATATTTTTTTATTGGCGGAAGTGGAGCATCCTGCGAATATGATTATGGCCCTAATTCAAGAACATTAAAAAATATTAGACTAAAGGAGCGTGTATATACAAATGAAGCTTTAGATGCACTAAAAAACAATCAAATAGATACTTCTGATATTTCTAATTTATTATTGAAGGGTGATGTTTTATTCTCTCAAAGCAATACAAAGCTAGATTCGTGTGATGTTTATGTAATAGAAGGAGCTCATAAAGGAAAGCCAAAAGAGAAACTGAAAATTTCAGTTGAAAATTGCAACAAAATAGCGACTATTCAAAAAATATCGATCATCAAGTAATTTATACTTTTCTTCTTTCTTTTTCCCTTTTCAATAAAGAAAGCTCCCTACTAGTTTGACCAGCAACAGAAGTGTTTTCTTCAGCTCGTCTTATTAAGTAAGGCATCACGTCTTTAACTGGTCCAAAGGGGATGTATTTAGCAATATTATAACCCAAAACCCCTAAGTTAAATGATATATGATCACTCATACCGTACAATTGCCCAAACCAAACTCTAGAATCGTTAATTGCAATATTTTTTTCTTTCATTAAGTCCATTGCTAAATATACACTCTCTTCATTATGTGTTCCAATAAATAATTCTATATCACCTATATTGCTTAATATATAATTTAAAATCTTATTAAAACAATCATCGGTAGCTTGTTTACTTTTATGCATTGGAGATGTATATCCTTTTTCTTCTGCTCTATCATTTTCTTTTTCTAAATAAGCCCCTCGAACAATTTTATAACCTAATTTATAAGCACCTTCTTTTGCTTTTCTATGCGCTTCTTTAAGATAATCGAAACGATCCCATCTATAGCACTGTAATGTGTTAAATACAACTGCACGCTCTTTATTATAGGTGACCATCATTTTTTCACAAAGTTGGTCTGCAGCATCTTGCATCCAAGATTCTTCAGCATCTATTAATAATGTAACATTAGCATTTAAGGCTGCATTACATGCTTTATCAACTCTATTTACAACTCGCTCCCATTCTTTAACTTCTTCATCAGAGAGTTCAATATTTTCAGAAATTTTTTGATACAATTCAAAACGACCTAAACCGGTTGGCTTAAATACAGAAAAAGGCATTGCTTTTTTAGTTTCAGAAAAGGCTGTCAACTCCAATATTTTATTTAATGTTGAATCTAATTGATCATTCCCTTCTTTACCTTCAACAGAATAATCCAATACCGAAAATACTCCAACATCATAAAGATTATCGACAACTGGCATACAATCACTCTCATTAACTCCGCCACAAAAATGATCAAAAACCGTAGATCTAATCAAGCCTTCTACTGGTAAATGCATATTTAATGCGAATTTTGTAGCGGCGGTACCGATTTTTACCAAGGGCTCAATTGATATCATTTTAAAAAGAAAATAAGCGCGTTCAAGCTCAGAATCACTTTTAAGTCTAAAAGCAGTCTCTGTATTGTCGAAAATAGAATTTGCAGCCATAAGCGTATGTTATATTTAAACATCAAAGATAACTAATTTTGCTTTTTGTTAATTTACAAATTAGCTATAAAATTGCAATTTAAATAATAAAAGTAGATGGCGATTTTATCAATTTATATAATTAGATTTGAAATGAATATATATTTCAATTTCTGATTATATGAAAGAAATTATTAAAAATAAAGGAGCTGTTTATTGTAGCTCAAATAATTGGGATTCTCTAAATAATAAAATTAAGGAAATAAACCCTTCTAATATTTTTATTATAGTAGATACCAATACTAAAAAAGATTGTTTACCGCTTTTTTTCAAAAAAATAACATTTAATGAATCATTTGAAGTTTTAGAAATTCCAGAGGGTGAAATCAACAAAAACATACATACCTGTTCTCTTCTTTGGAATGAACTTTCTGAAAATGGAGCAGACAGAAATAGTCTAATCATCAACCTTGGAGGTGGTGTTGTTACAGATTTAGGCGGATTTGTTGCCTCAACTTTTAAAAGAGGTGTGTTTTTTATAAATATTCCAACAACACTTCTTGCAATGGTTGATGCTTCTGTAGGAGGTAAAAACGGGGTTGATTTAGGTTTGCTTAAAAATCAAATAGGAATTATTAATCATCCCGAAATGGTTCTAATTGATACCGGTTTTTTAAAGACATTGCCTGAAAATCAACTGACATCAGGTTATGCAGAAATGATTAAACATGGCTTAATCCATTCAAGAGAATATTGGGACAACGTGAAAAGTTTTGACATTTTAAGAATGGATAAATTGGAAGATTTAATTTGGGAATCTGTATTGATTAAAAATGACGTTATTACAAAAGATCCATTTGAAAAAAATGTAAGAAAAACATTAAATTATGGACACACCTTAGGTCATGCAATTGAATCTTATAGTTTAGACCAAAATAAGTTTCCTGCTTTATTACATGGTGAGGCAATAGCCATTGGCATGATACTAACAACTTATATTTCCTTTAAAAAATTGGGTTTTCCAGAACAAACACTATCAGATATCAGCCTTCATATTATTAAAAAATTCAAGAAATCTCTATTTAGCAAGGAAGCAATTAATGCCATAATTAAATTATTGAAATATGATAAAAAGAATTATAACGGCACGGTTTTATTTGTTCTATTAACCGATATTGGTAATTATAAATTAAGTTGTGAAGTTTCTAATTCATTGATTTTTGAAGCTTTTGAATATTATAAAAACTATAAATAACGCTGCCCTATTACTTCTTTATGGTGAGTTTCGTGACCGCAAATTAAAAATCCTGCTGCCCTAACCGATAAGGAATTATCATTAGCTTTTCCAATTCGTTTCAAACTGTCTTCTGAAAAGTTTTTAAACAATACAATTGAAGCAGCTCTAACAATGCTATATTCTTCCAAAACACTATCAATAGTCCCTGTCTCTTATACACATCTCCGAGCCCACGAGACAGGCAGAAATCTCG
>OJFK01000169.1_pt1 | contig 17060 bp, 16 predicted proteins | sample 1594101 | NCBI WGS metagenome assembly OJFK01 (sample SAMN05416723, study PRJEB24817) | seawater metagenome | isolation source: Sea water | place: Canada:Atlantic | collected 2013-07
AATGCGCTATATGGCAAGCCCTGACGCAACTGCAGCCGATCTAATTGCAGGTTAAACATTCCCACAACCGATACTGGCGCGAAACGGCTTAATAGATTTGCGGCCAGCTGGGCCTCCACGTTGAATACCTCTAAATCTTTCTGACCACGTAACACCAGTTCGCCCGCGAATTTCTGATTCCCCCACTCACTGCTCACCGTGAGATGCGGCGCCAACAGCAGCAAGGACGCAGCCTGCAGTGACCACTGCACCGCGCCCAGCTGTAAATACCCCTGTGGCAGGCGCACCAGGACACTACTGGCACTGCCTTCCCAAACAGTGCCCGCCAACCCGCGCAGCAGCAACTGCTCACCCGGAATGACATGACTCAACAGACGAGCGGGGGCCGACATCACAAGACTGACAAAGAACAATAGAGCCAGAGCTGCAGCCCACAGAAGACCGGACTTATTCACTTTATCCGGCCTCTGCAATTCGTACTGTGATGTTGACACGACCGGCAGAAGCAGCCGGGGTCACGGAGACCTCGCGCACCAGCAGACTCTCGGTATATTCCATCTCGTTTAGCCACTTCAATACGTCGTTGAAAGAAGCGTTTTCAATACGCACCTGAATTTCGCCACGACTGTTAGGTTGAAGACGCATAACGGGCAACTGCAGGCGAGACGTGGACTGATTGATCACTGACGTCAGATTACGCTTTGCTCCGGCCTTGGCCCCGCCCTGACGTAACTGTAACAACTGCGACACCATAGCATCTACGCGGCCCTGAGATTGGGTAACGGCGCTGTTTTGCGCTATCAGTTGCTCTCGCTGGCTCTCCAGCGGTGATAACACCAGTATATAAAGCAGATACAGAAGCAACGCCAAACCGAGTAAAAGTAGACTCAGCTGCTCGCGTTGGTTCAGTTGGGAAAACCACTCCTTCACGATTTCTCCTTGACTCGCAAGCGTGCGCTGACACGATCACCCTTAGTGTTACTGCTTTCCGTCACCGCTTCTAGTCCAGCTTCATTCATTCGACTACGCAACTTCTCCACACCTTCAAAATCGGCGGCAACAATATTAAGGCGCATTTCCCCACCCTTGTCATTGTAGTTAATACTCGCGATAGTGGTGCCCGGCATCCCGGCAATCGCATCGCCAACACGTTCCATCAGACTAACAAAACCAGCGCCCTCACCCGTTCCTCCCAGCGCATCCAGCTGCCGACGCAGCTGTTTCTCTGCATCCACCACCACTCCAGTGGGAAACACCGAGCGATAGCTGTCCTGAACGGCACTGCGCAACGCAATATTTTGCGCTGACAGACTGCGATATTCGGCATAAGCCGCACCCAATTGCAGGACAAATGCTGCGGCCAATACCGCGGCAACGGCACGCCACTGTCGCCACCACAGCCCGACTGGCAAGCGCGAGGCAAAGTCCCCACATAAGAAGTTGAGGTTTATCTCTTCGGTTTTACTCAGTAGCATCGCTGCGCTCAGGTTGCCGCGACGCCACTGCACCCGCTCGCGCAATTCAACTGGCAGCATATTCGTGTCGACCTCCTGATCCATACCGTAAACAATCACCGTAGCAGGCGGACCAACCTCGCTCAGCATGGCCTGTACCAGTACCTCTACCAACTCTTTTTCAGCAGTGAATCCCTTACACTGGCCAACGCGAAAAATGACGCTATCTCCCTCGAGCAGAAGACACCACTCATCAGGCTGCCATGGCAGCAGCAGCGGCTCCGGCAGCCACCGCTGGATACCCGGAAAATCTGCGAGCAATAACTGCCACTGGGCCATTTTCTCCTTTGCTGTAATAGCGACGGCAAAGTCATCCTCCTGCAGTGGGCTATAGGCAAAGTGCAAGGTGTCGACATCCGCTGCAACCTGTTCCTCCAGCATGAAGGGCAAGGATTTGCTGATATGCTTTTTTTCGTCACGCGTCACAGACAGCGTCAGCAGGAGCGCGTCCTGACCTGGCACCGCAAAACAGACTTTTATCCGCCGCTGGGCTAGCGTCGCACGCAGATGTTCCCGAGCAGCGTCATCGTCCAGCCACTGAGGCTCAGCGCTGGCACTCGGGGGATACCAAGCGAGGCGTCCCCCGACCAAACGTACTATGGCCATATTGCGCAAACCTGTATCTTCCCCACTAAGGACTTCTCCGGATGTCTCTAACCTGTTGAGCAATGGTTCATCTACAGACTACCACTCGCTCTAGCGATAGTAGCAATATTACGGTTGCTGCGACTTAACACACTGTACAAGCGCATGTTCCTGCCGGCAACCTCCACCTCCGCCCGTAGTAGAAAGTAAGTGCTGTTTTCTCCCAGCAGCGCCGCAACCTCTTTCATATCATCCCTCTTCCCGTCAAATACCGGGTTGGCTTGAAAATCAGTCTTATCCTCGAAGCCTGTGTCCTCGCGATACTGCACAAGCGACTCTCCTTCCACTTCGGTGAGTGGACTGAGAATCCCTTTAGCATTGATGCTGCGCAATACCGTCGCAGGCGCCGTGTGTATATTCAGCGTTGCCGGCTGCTCGGGCCAAACCGTGACCCAGGGTAATAACGCCCGGTAGATCTCGGGCGTCATATAGGCGACAGCACGCAATTCACTGACACTGGACATACTGCGATTGGCAGTGCGATACGCCGGCGTCTGCCCAGAATAATAGTCGTCCTCTGCCCCGTCCAAAGAAGTCTCCCGATCGGCATCAAGCCAATCACTGACGGACTCAGTAAGCGTGATTGCCTCCTGCTCACTCACGGCCGGATCACCCAGTGCCTGTAATAATCGAATAAACTGTTCTTGCGATGCGGTAAACCGCTTTTTTGATCCAGCTGTTGCCTCGCTAGGCACCCTTGTTGCCAGCGTATTTAGATTGAATCGTCCCTGCAAATCCTCCAACGAACCGGACATCCAGCCAGTTCCATCAAGCGCATAGGTGGGCGGAGGATTACCCGGTTTGGTCCACCATATCTCATTTAGATCGTCTCGAAACAGTCCCGCCTTTTTATCCATATCGTAGTCGGTCAGAAGCAATATCCCGGCAAGATCCTCTGCACCCCGCAGATAGGCCTGGGCCTGTCCGTCCAACAGAATATTGCTACTGCGTTGATAGAAGCGCTCAAACTCGCCCTTCATAGCCACAACCAATGCCGTGGCCAGCGCAAAGACCAGCATGGCAAAAATCAGGGCGGCACCGTGCTGACGAGCAGCAGGGACGAAGAATCTAGAGCGGAAGCAATGCATACAACCGCCTCATCTCGCCCCAGCCCTGCAGCTGCAGACTGATTTCAACGCCAACCGGACTATTCAACTCAGCATCCGGCGCACTGGCATCAACCACCCAACTGTTTGCCCAGTTGCTGGTGTCCAGCGCAGCACTGCGCGACTCGGTCTGCAGGGCCTCCACTGAACCCAAAAAAGCCAGCTGCATGTCGTCTACACCGTCGAGCAACAATATGCTGTAAGGCTCAGTATCAGATGCCCGATCCAATACCGGATAGCTGTCTCGCCACAGGGCCTCATCTTCAAGACGATAATTAACGCGTTGCAGATTACTGCGCGGGTGCGCATTGGGATTGTGCCAGCCCGCCCGAGTAAAACTCAGTGCAAAGCGTGCCAGCGGCCCTCCGAGAAGGGCTGGCTCAATCTCTCCAAATTCGTCGCGCACAGGCCGCTCCACAAAGTGGCGCAGATCCCGCGAAATAATCATCCAGGCGCGATTTACTTCATAGGTTCGGTCTGCAGATGCGCGCAGACTTTCCACACCGTCTAGCACCCTAGACAAACTGGTGGTGGCGATTAGAGCCACAAAAGCCGTAATGGCCATTGCAATCAACACCTCCAAAAGCGTAAAACCCTCTGCCGGTTTTTTAACCATCAGGCTCATCCGGAAGGTCGCCCTCAGTGTCTGTCTCTAGCTCGCCTGTCTCTGCGTCGCCTGCTTCTAGATCGCCTGACATAAAGGCGCTCAGCGTGTACAGTGGCTGTTCCTGCTGCTCCTCCTCGAGCGAGACAGTGATATCAACGCGGAAAAACTTTTCCACCTCTGTCGTTTTAGTTTCCACCCACCAATACCAATCCCGATCTGCCATTGACGCGAGGCCACTGTCCTTTCCGGCAGAAAGATTCCGTGTCGAGCTGATTACAAGGCGCATCTCTGCCAGTTTATTCTCGGCCACCATGTAGGCGAGCGTCTTATCACGCAAGTAGGCGGTATCGTCTATCTGCTGGTAAAGCGCCATCAACAGTGCAGGCAAAGCGATCGCGACAATCGCCAGGGCAACCATCACTTCCACCAGCGTAAAACCTCTGGCACGCACTAGTATTCCACCTCCGCCTCGCCCCGCCGTAGCACGTCGAAACGGCCAAACAGGTCCCATTCGATGCGCCACAGTAATTCACCGTCTTCCACTTGAAACACATTAATCGTACCTACGGTTGCCTCACCGCTGGCATAAAAAACCACCTGAGGGCTGATAATCTCCGCCTCGCCATCATCATCCGGCGACAACTCAACGAACGGCGCATCCTCCAGCTCCAGCTCAAGCGCGATACCCGGCGGCAGTCGTTGCTCCGCGAACAGCTCCCTACCGCTGACCGGTGCGCCCCAGCCATCGAGACTGAGTTCCAACCATTGATAGCTATAAATCGTCTCCCCCGCCTCCTGATCTTCCCGTAACAGGAGACCATAGTCGACGCCGGTCATCTGAGCCTCGTCCAACGCGTATCCTGCCACATCTGCGAGGTTGTACACCGTGCTTTGTAGCTGAATATCCTGCCCTCCGGAGTTGACAGTAAGGTTTGCTAGGGAGGTGAACAACACAACGACAATCAGCGCTACCAGCAACTCCAGCAGACTAAAACCTCGCTGGCGCCTCAGCACCGTGGCAAATACCGGTGGGCCGGTTGTCGCCACGGAGCGGTTACACATGAAAGATCAGCCCTCTTCTTTCCAATTGCCAATGTCGGCACGCTGACCCTCGCCGCCCGATAAGCCATCTGCGCCCAGTGAATAGATGTCCACCTCACGGTACTCACCCGGGCTCAGATAGAGATAGGGGCGCCCCCACGGATCAATCGGCAGCTCTTCGAGATATCCCCCGGCTTTGAAGTTTCGCGGTTCCGGGTCAAGGGTGCTGGGCTCTACCAGTGCCTGGAGCCCCTGCTCGGTTGTCGGGTACACGTAGTTATCCAGCCGATAGATTTTCAGGGACGTCTCTATTGCCTTGAAATCAGCCTGCGCTTTCTGCACTCTGGCATCGTCAGCGCGGTTAAGTACCGTGGGCGCAACCACACTAATCAGCAGCCCCATAATGACCAGCACCACCAAAATTTCTACTAGAGAAAATCCCGCATTACGTTTTGCTTTCATCGTTTACTTCACCATTGTATTAAGATCGAATATGGGCAACAGGATAGCGAGGACGATCGTCAGAACCATCCCCCCCATGAACACTACCATCAGCGGTTCAATCAAACTCATCAGGGTACCGAGTGTCATTTCCAGCTCTCGCTCCTGGTTGGTCGCTGAACGTCCAAGCATGGTTTCCAGCTCACCGCTGGCCTCACCACTGGCCACCATGTGCACCATCATAGGAGGGAAGCGCCCACTTTCGCGCAACGCGCGATTCAAACTAGCCCCCTCCTGCACGTGTTCCGACACCGCTTCACTGTCCTCGCGCAGTACCAGGTTGGTTAACACTTGTCCGGCAATACGCAGGGATTCGAGCAGAGGCACACCGCTGGCCATAAGGATACTGAGTGTGGAAGCAAAACGTGCAGTATCCATAGAGATCAACACCCGCGACACACCGGGTATCCGAAGTAGTACGCTATGCCAGCGTTTTTTGCGCCCCGGATCGCGCAACAAATGTCGCAGTATAAAGAACAGCGCGAATACCCCCAGCACCAGCCAGAGCCCGTACTGCTGAAAAAAATCACTGGTAGCAATAAGACCACGCGTCAGCGCAGGCAATTCTCGATTACTGTGAGCAAAGATACCCACCAGTTCGGGCACGACAAAAATAAGCAACAGAAGCACCACTGCAATCGCCACCCCGACCAGAATAAACGGATAGATCATGGCCATCTTTAGCTTCTGGCCGGTATACTGACGCTGCTCCGTGTAATCCGCCAACTGCTGCAACACCGGCCCCAAATAGCCCGCGTGTTCGCCAGCATTTACCATGGCACGGTACATTTCATTGAATACACTGGGAAACTCGGCCATCGCATAGGCCAGTGTGTGTCCCTCGGCAACCCTAGAACGCACCTGCAACAACATGCCTTTGATGCGACTGCTGCGGCTTTGCTCTGCTGCCGCTTGAAGCGCCTCATCCAGTGGCAGGTTAGCCTCCACCAGCGTGGCCAGCTGGCGGGTAATCAGCGCAAGGTCACCGACACTGACACGGGAAAAATAGAGTGAGAGGTCCCATCCGGGCTTGCCGGACTCCGCCGTGTTGTTGGCCTCGGCGACCTCCACCGGTCGCATATCCTGACCACGCAACTGCGAGCGAACCTGACGCTCGGAATCTCCTTCGAGCACACCCTTGATGAGCTTTCCCGCGGCGTTAAGCGCTTGATAGCGATATGCGGTCACAATTCAGCCTGCGCAGATCAGACGATGGAAGTCACACGCATGACTTCCTCAATACTGGTTTCACCCGCCATTATCCGGCGCCGACCATCGGTCTCTATTCCCGGGTAATGCTGGCGTGCCAGATGCAAAATATCCTGCTCATTGGCGCCGCCGTAGATCATTTGCCGCATGGCATCATCGATCTCAATTATTTCATAAATACCCGTACGCCCACGATAACCGGTGTATTTACAGCTCTCGCAACCCTTGGCCTGACAGACGCTCTGGTGATCCTCGGCAGGCTCAATGCGCAACAATTCCCGCTCCGCGGGGTTTAACTCAGCGGCCTCCTTACAATCGACGCACAGCAAGCGTACAAGACGCTGAGACATCACTGCTATCAGACTGGATGACAACAAGAACGGTTCGATGCCCATATCCTTGAGGCGAGTGATCGCGCCTATGGCCGTATTGGTGTGCAACGTGGACAGCACGAGATGGCCAGTAAGGGAAGCCTGCACCGCAATTTCTGCTGTCTCCCGATCACGAATCTCACCCACCATCACCACATCTGGATCCTGGCGCAAAATAGCTCTCAATCCACGCGCAAAGGTCATATCAACCTTGGTATTAACCTGTGTTTGACCGATGCCCGGCAGCATATATTCGACAGGATCTTCAATGGTAAGAATATTACGTGAAGTCTCATTGATATCACCAAGCCCAGCATACAAGGTCGTCGTTTTACCTGAACCGGTAGGGCCGGTGACCAGAATAATGCCATGGGGGCTGTGTAGGTGCTTTTTATAAGCAGCAAGGACCTGAGTATTCATGGCCAGCTGCGTCAACTCTAATTGTCCAGCCGCTGTATCCAGCAGTCGCAACACCACCCGCTCGCCGTGAGCAGAAGGTATAGTCGACATGCGGATGTCCACCGAGTGACCCGCTATCTTCACTGAAATTCTACCGTCCTGCGGTATGCGCTTCTCGGCAATATCCAGCCTCGCCATCACCTTCAAGCGCGATACTAACAACGGCGCCAGCATGCGCTTAGGCGACAGCACTTCCGCCAAAACCCCGTCAATACGATAACGGACACTCAGCCGGTCTTCGAACGTTTCAACGTGAATATCCGAAGCCTTCTCACGCACGGCTTGCGACAATATGGCATTAATCAGCCGGATGATGGGGGCATCATCTTCCGTGTCCATGAGATCGCTGGAATCAGGGATGGCATCTGCCAGGCGACTAAGATCAACGTCAGCTCCGATGTCTTCGGCCATTTGCACGGCTTCATTGTTGTTGCGCTGGTAAGCCAGCGTCAGGCGCCGCTTGAAATCACTCTCTGACACGTCTTTAAGTGCAAAGGACCCACCCAGAATACGACGCAACTCGCTCAGCACCAGCACCGGTGGCTGTCCGTTATGAACTACTACGGGAGAGCCGTCGTCGGCTGCATCCAACAATACTCTGTACTGCTGAGCAAAGGTAAACGGCAGGCCGGGGGCTACTGCAACATTGGCTATGGGTACATCCGCGGACGGCTGTTCAACCTGCGTATTCGTATTCACCGGCCATCTACCGGCGATGCGGGCGCACCAGGCCCATCAACATCAGACGCCTTGATGGCATCCAGTTGCTGCATTTGCGCTTCCCACTCTGCCATCACAGGTAGACTTGCATCGCCTAGATACAGCAATCCTTTTTCCTTACGCAGCGCTTGTTGATCGCGGATATAGCGGTATTTCTCCGCGCTGGCACCCACCAGCTGCTCGTTGTCGCGAATAATCGTAGTGCGTATAAACACCATTAAGTTTTGCTTTTTTACCTGCTCTGCATCGCTGCGGAATAATCTACCCAGATAGGGAATATCACCCAATAAAGGCACTTTTTGCTGCGCGTCCTGCACCTCGTCCTTGATCAAGCCACCCAGAACGATTACCTGACCATCCAGTGCCAATACCTTGGTCTGGATTTTACGCTCATTAGTGATCACATCTGATGCGATCACTGACACACTACTGATACTGGAAACCTCTTGCATAATATCAAGCACCACCGAATCACCGTCATTGATATGCGGCGTCACCGTTAGGGTAATACCGACATTCTCTCGCTCGATCGTCTGAAAAGGATTCTGTGCACCATCGCCACCCGCACCGGTATTGGTGAACGAACCGGTCACGAAAGGCACCTGCTGGCCCACCGTAATGTAAGCCTCCTGATTATCCAGCGTCAGTATACTAGGCGTGGACAGAATATTCGTATTCGCCGTTTCTTTAAGTGCATTGAGAATGACGGTCATGGATAAACCCATACTATCCAGTTGAGCCCAACCAAGGGACACGCCCCCCGTTCCCGCCAGGGCAGCAGCCAAACCGCCTAAATCAACGCCGTCTGGCGTATCCCCACCGCCCTCTGATAGCTGTGAGCCCGCAATACTCCCCAGCCGAGAATCGTTTCGAGTAATATTACTGCCAAACACACCATCGTTATCGGCAAACAACCATTGTAACCCCAACTCTTGGCCGTCAATCACTTCCATTTCTACGATAATGGCTTCCACCAGCACCTGAGCGCGGCGAATATCCAGGCGCTGAATGACCGCCTCCAGAGATGCCATCTCGTCCGCATCGGCGGTGATAATGAGAGCATTAGTGTCTTCATCTGCCTCTATGGTCGCGGACTTGCTACTTCTGCTTTTTGCTTGCGCTCCGTCCGCGGTATCCAACTGACTGATATTTTTCATTACTCGGGTCAGAACTTCGGCAAGGTCCGTGGCCTCAGCATATTGCAGATAAATAACCTTAACATTGCCACTTTGCTCCAAAGGCGTATCAAGATACTCAATCAGGTTTCGCAGTCGCGCACGCTCTAACTCATCACCGCTAACAAGAACGCTGTTGGTGCGCGCATCAGCCACCAGCAGTGTTTCTTGCTCACCACCGGCCTGCTTGGCCGCCGACTTGTTAAGCTGCTCCAGCATCCTCACCACGTCTTCCGCCACGGCATAGCGCAGCTTGATAATATCCGTCTTCTGCACAGCAGATTTATCCATGCGCTCGATAATGTCCCTGATCTTGTCAATATTGGCCGAGACATCGGAAATAATAATCGCATTACTGGGTGCATAAGCCGCCATATGCGCCTGTTGCGGCACCAAGGGTCTCAAAACAGGGATAAGCTTGGCCGCTGAAATATTCTCCAGCCGAATAACCTGCGTCATATACTCATCCGAAGTCATGCTGGATCTATCATCACTCACATCAAGCGGCGCGGAGCGAGCATCCTTGCTGGGTATAACACGCACTATGTCACCCGAACGCACGGCGGTGTATCCATGAACATCTAAAACCGACAAAAACAGTTCATACAGTTCATTTGCCGATACAGGATTGGAGGAGATCACTCTGACCTTACCCTTAACCACAGGGTCGACCACGATGGTCGTACCGGTTGCATCGGAGACAAATTGTATGAGCTCTCGAATATCTGTATCTTTCAGATTGATCGTATAATCCTGTGCTTGCAGTGATCCGCTGCCCAGCATTAAACCAAACAGCAATACAATCGCAGTCAAAGGGTAGAACCGAGTTGTTGCTTTCACGAAAAATTGTATCCTTTCAAGAAGTTTCACTGAGCGCCACCACCGTCTAAATTGACACTCAGCGTGAGAGCCTGTCCATCACGCTTCAACTCAAATACCGCTTCCTTAGCTGAGCGCATGTCATTGAAAAGGACCATAGTATTGGTAGGATTATCGAGACTTACCCCGTTGACGGATGTCACCACGTCACCCATTTTGAACCCCAGCTGCGCAAATTGTTCCTGATCCTTCCCAGGGCTTACCCGATAACCCAGCAGCGCTCCATTTTCGCGCACGGCGCTGACATTAACCACCTCTGCTAGCGATTGAGGATTCTGATATAGGCGCTGTCGATAGCTCTGGGCCAACCGGGTAGCCTGATCATCACCGCGCTTATCGATGTTCTCGCTTACTGCAGGCGCCGCGGTCTGAGCAGACATTGGCTCCGCAGTGCTAAAAGTGGATTCTTCAAACAGCACCAGCAATTCATATGTCCCGCCATTGTCCAGCACAACCTGTCGCGGCATCACCTTGGCCAATACTACATTGCCCCGAACGGGCAACTTGTCTTCGACCATGTAGATAGCCTGCTGATTCGCATTCTCAATAATGGCATATCCGAGGCCGTCCTCCGTAGACGCCACGATACCGCGCAATTTCAGCTGCAGGTTGGTTTGCCGAGCGCCATCCTCTATACCCTCACGGGAATCAGTCTCGACTTCCGTTGCTGCCTCAATAACGGCCTGTGCCGTCGCGCCGGCCTCCCCAAATAAATGCCAGGCTACCATGCGATCGATATCAACAGGCGCAACGATAGCCCTGGAACTGCTGGCTGACAGTGGATTAATCACAGTGGGCGGCGCAACATTGGTGTTTTCAGCATTGGGGACTAGTGCCCACAGTAGCCTCGTGAGCGACAGCAGCATCCATACAACAACGAGCAACAAGATAACTTGACGTATCCGACGCGCGCGACGCGGCTGTGCCATCGCGTTCAGCGCACCCATGAGAGCGACACCTGCTCGCCCTGACACCGCACTAGCATTACCGAGCCAATCAGTTGGCACCAATTACTCCCTTGAGTCCACCGCAACCACGATCCACGGAGCTCTATTAATAACGACGATTATAGGGTGAGCCGCTCAAAGTTGAAACTCCTGTGTACCTAACAAACTGCCGAACGCGGCGCGCGCTCAACGGAACCGAACCTAACAGACCTTGACCTGCACCATAGAGTGTGGGTAAATTTTGACTCTGCCTCATCAATACCTATCTTATGACCTCTAAAACTAAACTTTGTTCACTTGATCGTGTCTGTCCATGCGGGCGATCGATCGAACGAAAGAGTCGGACATCACTACAAACAGCCCCCCGAACCAGCGAGCCACACCATGATGAATTTTGATATCCCTGAATACTTGATGAACTACCTACAGGACCTCGATAACTTTATCGAAAGCGAAATTCTGCCATTGCAGATGCAAGATGATAACAATCGATTCTTTGACCATCGGCGCGAGGATGCACGCACAGACTGGGATAGGAATGGGCTACCCAACGAACAATGGGAAGAGCTGCTAATAAAAGCCAAGCAGCGGGCTGATGCCGCAGGACACTTTCGCTTCTCTTCCCCCAAAAAGTACGGGGGTAAAGACGGTAGCAATTTGGAAATGGCAATCATCCGTGAACACCTTGCCTGCAGGGGGCTCGGACTACACAATGATTTACAGAATGAACACTCCATTGTCGGTAATAATGTTGGATTATTGTTGATGATTCAGTACGGATCGGCACAGCAAAAAATCGACTGGATTGATGATCTGTGTGAAAGTCGTCGCTACTTCACGTTCGGCATTACAGAGACGGCTCATGGGTCAGATGCAACGCATATGGGAACCTTTGCCATACGCAACGGCGATACCTGGACAATCAATGGCGAAAAGTCTTGGAATACCGGCATTCATCGTGCAGGTCACATACTAGTCATTGCGCGAACAAGCGGCGACGCTGGCGACGCTGGTGGCCTCACAGCTTTTCTCGTGCCGACTGACACGCAGGGATTTAAAATCGAAGAGATGTTGTGGACATTCAATATGCCAACGGACCACGGCAGGGTGTCTTTTACGGAGATGAAAGTGCCGCAAAGCTGCATTCTTGGCGCTGAGGGCAAGGCTCTACAAGTGGTTCAGCATTTCTTTAATGAAAATCGCATTCGCCAAGCTGCCTCCTCACTAGGCGCAGCTCAATACTGTATTAACGAATCCGTGAACTATGCAATGCAGCGAGCGCCCTTCGGCAAACCTCTGTCGAGTAACCAAGGGATTCAATTTCCTTTGGTGGAGCTCCAAACGCAAGCAGAAATGCTGCGCGCCCTCATACACAAAACGGCTTGGCAAATGGACACTAAGGGCGCTTTTTCGGTATCCGACAAAATATCGATGTGCAACTTTGTCGCCAATCGACTGTGTTGCGATGCCGCCGACCAAGCCATGCAGGTACATGGCGGGCTAGGCTATTCTCGTCATGCTCCTTTCGAGCATATTTATCGCCATCACCGCCGCTACCGGATTACCGAGGGGACGGAGGAGATACAGAAGCGCCGGGTAGCCGGCTATATGTTTGGATTTATGGATAGGAAAGCGCCCAAAGGGGTCAGCATCTAGCCGACATATTGGAGAGACTTCTCATTATATTCTGGCGACGGGTTAATACAGCGAGGTCACAACGGTTGCCGGCATCAAATTTCCAAGCAATAAGAAACCCGCCTCGGCGGGTTTTAATATCTGATGTTCTTCTAAACTTTTTTGCGTCTCGCCACTCCCACCAAACCGAGCAAGGCCGACCCGAACAGCCAAACCGCCGCGGGGACAGGAACGCTGCTGACTTCATAGGTATAATCCAACTTGGCATGGGGCGCATCATCAACGCTTGCAATACAATTACCGAGGTTCCACCACCCACACAAGGCCACTACCCCGTCAGTGAAGTCAACGACCACATTGCTATTATTCATAAAGGCCGTCGTTTGCGCCGCGCTAAAGTCAAAATTTAACTTGTACTGGTACGCATTGGTATTGCTAAAACCTCTAAAAACCACATCATAAACGTCGGCGGAAAAGAGATCAAAACGTCCCTTATCATCGCCGCCGATAGTGATGCTTGCATTGTCTGTCAGTTGGTCCCTAAAATCGCCCTGCAGCGAGACAGCAAAACGACTGCTACTGCCAACTTCATAAGCGCTCGGAGTTAAATCGAAATCAAAGCTGAAAGCTTGACCGTCAGCCGTTTGATTTTGCGATTGAGATAATGTCGTCGTTGCTGCGTTAACGGCGCCAGCGACAAGGAATAAAACCCCAAGAAAATCGTTTTGTTCATCATAATACTTACTCTTTTACAGTTGCACCCAGTCATTTACTGTATCTACACTCATGTTACGACCGTTACAGTTCAATCGTACCCCTGCCAATAAACACAGACATTGTACTTTCGGGCAATTTTTAAAGTTATATTTGGCTTCTGTGAGGATCACACCTCGATATAGCTGTGTCGCCACCCCTAAGGACAGCGAAAAAAACTAAATTAATAAAATCAATAGCTTATAGAGATATTACTTTGGTTTTTCAGCACCAATGTAGAAAAGTCAGGCACTAATTCTAGGCGTTTATCGAGATTACAACTCGATACATCCATATCACCAACCCGAAGGGCAGCTCAGATAGCTGCCGGAGCAGGTCGAAAGCCGAACCTACTCTAATAGCGTCCAACGCGCCCTGGCCTGATGCAATCCGGAGTATTTTGGGTTGTCAATGGCGCAAGAATGTAACGTACGCTGCCTGAGATACGAGAGAACTCGCTGGTCGTGGGCCATTGTGCCATCGCGAAGGGCAAGCGCAATTTGTCGCGTGACTGGGCCCGCTTGCTCATGAAGGTCAAGTGTGGAGGCTATCTGATTGTCGAGCTCTGCTAAACCAGCGCCCATCTCCAGTTCCCTGGCCACAATACCCAATGCATTAGCCGCCACCCTGGTGGTGTAAGCCTTAAAGCCATCCAACTCGGGCAATACCTCCTCACGCAAAAACTGGCGCACGGCCGCTAACAGCTCTACCGACTCAGTACCGCTCATACAGACTCTCCTTCCATCAACAGCAATAGATCGATCTCAGCCTCCGATAGGCGCCGGCCTACCGCTGCCCTCTCCAGGCTGGAATCCTCACCACTTCGATACATCTCCAACATGCGAAGACACACCATTCCCCACGATAGAGCAGCGTGCACCTGCCAATAATGAATATCCGCCATCGCGGGCGCTATACCGGTGACAGACTCATAGCCCGCCAAAAGATCTGCATAGTCACCAAATCCGCCCACCGGCTTGGGCGAGCCAAAGCGCCAGACATTGGCGCAGATATAACCTAGGTCCTGAACAGGATCACCCAGGTGCGCCAGCTCCCAATCCAACACGGCGACAAGTCCATCTTCATCTACCAGCAAATTACCATTGCGAAAGTCCCCATGCACCAGCGTGCGCAGAGGGTCTCGACGCGGCCTATCTCGCAGCCAATTGAGCCCCAATTGCAGTACAGGGGACAGGTTTCCCTGAGTGTCGAGCAACTCCTGGGCGCGTTGAAACAGAAGCACACCACTGTGATCGGATAAACCTTCCGGCAGTGATTCCAGCGGAATCTTATGGATGCGACCCAGAGTCTGGCCGCACTGGAACGCCAATCGCTCGCGCGCGTCTCGATAACAATCGTCCGCCAGCAGACGAAAAGGCAGGGCCTCGCCCCGCTCCCGACTCATAATATAGCCTTGCCCCAGCGCATGTTCAGGGCGTAGAACCAATCGCACAACAGGAACAGGGACCCCATATCGGCCAGCAATATCGATCAGTGCGGCCTCATCCTTCAGCGTGAGTTCGCCCACTGCATTCTCGAAGTCCAAGGTCTGGCCGGGCACCCGTCGCAGAATCAAAGGCTCAGTCTCTGTCGTTCGCACCCAATCAAAAGACCACGTCTCCATATTAGCACCGCCGGAAAGGCGTGCCAGGCCGTCAATGCTTGCGCCATTAGCAAGCGCGGTTTGCTCGACGCCTAAAAGTGCTGCCCGCAGACAATCAGCCATAGCTTTATCGTCGGATGTGCCAGTGAGCGCTTCTGGCATCACCCTATCACTCCCTGTGCCTTCAATGCCTTGATTTCTGTTGCCGTCAGACCCAACAGTTCAGACATCACGCTGTCCGTATTCGCACCCAGCAAGGGCGCCGGACTAAAACTCTCCTCCTTGGTGCGTGACAACTTAATCGGGTTACCCGGCCCTCTAGTAGTGCCCCCATCAGGGTGGCGAAGCTCCACCACCATGTTGCGATGCAACACCTGGGGATCGGACAAGGCCTGGCTGATGCTATTGACAGCGGAACAGGGAATACGGTGCTTCTCCAGTTTCTCTAACCAATGAGCGCAACTTTGCCGCTCCAGCGCGTCATTGAGCCAACGGTTGATGAGCGCTCTATCCTGCCAACGTCCGGGCTGTGTGTCGTACAACGGATTGTCAAACTCAGGGCAGTCCACCACGATCTTCAGGTGTTGCCAAAAGTTATCGGTAATCACGGCGATAACGATAACCCCGTCGGCACAGCGAAATGTATCGTAGGGCACGTGAACGAAATGTGCATTTCCAATAGGGTATGGATCTTTCCCGGAGAGGCAGTGCATGGTCGCCATGTAATTGAGCATGGATATCTGGCAGTCGACCATAGCGATGTCCACATGCTGGCCAAGGCCGCTGCGCTCCCTTTCGTAAAGCGCTGCCAGAATACCCATGACACCGAACATACCCCCACCAAGATCGCCAATGGGGATTCCCGCTCGCACCGGATGCTCCCAATCAGACCCCGTAATAGACATCCCGCCGCCGCTGGCCTGTGCGACCTGGTCAAAGGCGGGCCGGTTAGCACCCGGGCCCTCTGAACCATAGCCTGTAACCGTGCAAGTAATGATGCGTGGATTCACTTGGCTGAGCGTCTCGAAGTCCAGCCCCAAACGCTGAGGTACCTGCGCGGCGAAATTGCTTAATACAATATCGGACGCTTCCACTAACCGACTGAACACAGCCATACCGCTTTCAGACTTCAGATCGACCGCGACGCTTTTCTTGTTGCGATTGAGGGTCAGGTAGTAGGCGCCCATTCCGTTCAGTGAGTTTTCAGGGTCAGTTGCCAGTAGCTGGCGAGTTCCCTCGCCAGCAAGGGGTTCAACTTTAATGGTCTCCGCCCCCAGATCGGCCAGAATCATGCCTGCATACGGCCCGGCCAACATGTGTGTGAGGTCTAATATACGCACGCCAACCAGAGGTTTATTCATCACGTCGTCCCGATAAGTCAGAGGGCTAGAGAGAGTAGTCCAACAGCGACAGTACCAGCATCAACCCAACTAATGGCGTCAACCAGCGTTGCAGTCGCGCCAAACGCTGTGGTTCTACCGGTTTGGTAAATCGTTCACCCAGCACCACCATCAACGCGACACCGCCAAAGATCAGTAACAGTATCAACAATAGAGTATTCAGCGACTATTCCCTCCGCAACATCTTCGTCAGCAGACCTATGCCTATAGCGATCGCGCTACAGCATGCGCGCTGTGGATAGCGCCTTCGATGTAGCCTACCCCATCGCAGTCGCCGGCTACATGTGTTTCAAAACCAAGCCTCTGGCTCAATTCGGCCAACGATAAATCGCCAGTGGCGCCGCTGGCCAAAATGACTGTGTCCGTCTCTATCTCTACTTCATCTCCGTCGCAGACTAGTGTCAGAGATCGTTCTTTGATGCACGACACATCAGTCCTGTTAATTAACACCTGTCTCTTATACACATCTGACGCTGCCGACGATCTACTCTGTGT
>OJFK01000172.1_pt1 | contig 16885 bp, 16 predicted proteins | sample 1594101 | NCBI WGS metagenome assembly OJFK01 (sample SAMN05416723, study PRJEB24817) | seawater metagenome | isolation source: Sea water | place: Canada:Atlantic | collected 2013-07
GAGATTTCTGCCTGTCTCGTGGGCTCGGAGATGTGTATAAGAGACAGAGCCAATATCGAGCACAGCTAGGTCAAAATGTGTCATATCTGCTTGTAGAAAACTCTCTCCGTCAGCAAAACCTACGACCTCAAAACCCTGTTGGCTAAGGTACTGGCTTATTAGCTGGCGAATTTCTTCGTCATCGTCAATCAGCGCTAAAGTTTGCATCATTAAATAGAATCACAAAAAGTTTAAAAAAATTGAAAGCAGGCTAAACAGATTTCAGGATAATCACACCGCCATTACTAATATCATGATAATAAAGCAATAGGCAAACTTTTGTTTATCCAATACCTCATTTTAACTGACGTTAGTGCGCATTAAAAAACCCTTGTATTGAAGCTATAATCTGCTTCAGTGCTTCATCATCGATGTCCATATGCAAGACAACACGTGTATTGTGCCCTGTCACAGTGAGGGCAATACCTTGCAGCGCCAAATGATCAGCTAAAGCAGGCATCTGTACAGATTGCAAAAACAACATATTGGTTTGCACTCTAGACCTATCAAAATGCAACCCTTTTATACCTTCAAGTGCGCTGGCAAGCTCTTGAGTGCGGCGATGATCCTGCGCTAAACGGTCTAAATTATGCTGCAAAGCATACCTTCCTGCTGCCGCAATAATGCCTGCTTGACGCATACCTCCGCCCAACATCTTACGCAGCCGCCGAGCTCTTTCGACAATCACCTGAGAACCGACTAACACCGACCCCAGTGGCGCACCTAAACCTTTTGACAAGCACACAGAAACCGTGTCTATAGACTGTACTAAGCGTGCTGGAGGTAGGTTTTGAGCTACCGCCGCATTCATTAATCTAGCGCCGTCCATATGGGTGGAAAGGCCATGATACTGAGCACGTTCTACCAAAGCATCAATATGGCTTTGCTCCTGAATACAGCCTGATACCGTATTTTCTAGACACAACAAGCGCGTTATTGGCTGGTGGTAGTCGTTTGGCTTCACAGCTGCACTGAGTTGTTCAAGATCAAAACGGCCATAGAGATCCGTGGTGAGTGCATGCATAGCCACACTGCCTAACACGGCGACTCCCGCGGCTTCATCACAATGAATATGGTACTGCTCTCCCACCAAAGCCTCTTCTCCCCTTTGGCAATGAGCCAGCACTGAAGCCAGATTACTCATGGTGCCACTGGGTAGAAATAAGCCTGCTTGCTTACCCAATAGTTCAGCAGCCTCATGCTCAAGGGCATTAACATTAGGGTCATCTCCATAAACATCATCTCCCACTTGGGCAGCAGCCATCACTTGGCGCATAGCTTGGCTTGGCCGAGTCACGGTATCACTGCGCAGATCAATGGTGATTGGGACCACTGGTGATGTGGTAGAAGGATTTATAGACGGATCTAAGGACGGATAGTGAGACGCCATAAAGTAAACCTATTTTTCTAATATACGAGTGTTGACGAGTTAAAGCTTATAATAACCGAGCACGACAATACCACTTAAAAGGCAAACCATTAGCAGCCTTTAATAACCTCATAACAGGCACCCATGGTGTGATAATCTGTTTTTCCTGCTGGGCTTTTAAGATTATCATAGGCACTGTTGTCGCTCCTTAGTATTCGATACCAAGCGCCATGTTCATGGTCGATAAAATGTTCCCACGCGTAAGCCCATAATCTGTCATACCAGTCCCAGTATACTTGCTTACCTGTTGCGCGAGCTAGCAGAGCCGCTGCAGCCAATGATTCAGCCTGCACCCAAAAGTACTTATCAGCATCACACACTTTTCCGCTAGGAGAAAAACCATAACAAATACCACCATCCTTGTGATCCCAGGCTTTTTCTAGGGCTTGGTCAAATAACGCTTGCGCAGTTTCTAAGAGCCACGCAGTTGGTTTATATCGGTCTATGATCAACAGCAATTTAGCCCACTCTGTGAAGTGTCCTGGTTGGTAACCCCACGGGCGAAAAAGGTTTTTTGGGTCGTGTTTGTTGTAATTCCAATCGGCTTGCCAAGCTTGGTCATAATGCTCCCAAATTTGACCACCGGTGGTTTGGGTTTGACGCACACAGATATTGTAGCCTAGCATCAATGCACGTTCTAAATAAGGCGCATGAGCCGTGGCCTCAAAAGCAGCGATAAGTGCTTCACACGAATGCATATTAGCATTTTGACCACGATAAGGTGAAAGTGTTTGCCAGTCTGCACTGGCTTCATCGGCATAAAGACCCTGCTCAGGTCGCCAAAAGTGCTGCTCCATAAGCGCAAAGGTTTCATGCAAATAAACTTCAGCCTCAGTAATACCTGCTTTAACAGCAGAAGCATATGCCAACAGGACAAATGCTAAACCATAGCAATGATTAGTTTGGTCTACTGGCTGACCGTCTATAATCAACCAAGTGTAACCCCCGCTGTGAGGGTTGAGGTGGGCGGTGCGCAGATAATCTAAACCATGGCGCGCAGCAGCAAGGTACTCAGCATTATCAAAATAACGAGCGGCTTCACAGTAATTAAAGATAAACCGTGTACTGCTAACTAAGTGCCTAGTTTGACTATCGTAGATGCTGCCGTCATCACGGAAATGATGGAAAAAACCACCTTTGGGATCAATTGCGCGAGGATGGTAAAAATCCATGGTGCTTTGTATATGCTGAGCCAGAAAATTGGCACTGCGAAAACTGGGGTGTTGAGTGGGGATCATGGATAAAACTCAAATGGTTAATCAATGTATTTTGACAAAGGCGATAGCCAGTTAGCTTAATTGGGTGGCACTTCTGGCTCTAGTTGCTCCGCTTGAGGGACATCCTCTTGGTGCCAATAACCAATTAAAATACCCACTTGTTCAGCCTTATTCAACTGTTTACCGAACGTTTCCTGACTTACGGTCACACGGTTTTTTAGTCCAGCTGACCAATCTAGCATCTGTTCGCTGAGTTGTCCCCGAATGGCGCTGTAGCCTGTATCTCTGCCTAAGTCAGAAAATTCCTGTGGGTCCTCTTGTAAGTCAAACAACATGGGCTTGAAACCCAAGCAATGGACGTATTTGTAACGCCCATCATAGAGCATGGTCATGCGGGCATTATGCATCGAACGGCCTAAATCTTGGGCAAAATTCATGACCCCATAATCACATTCTGACACTACACAAGCTCGATTAATAATCGCTGTTTGATGCAGAATAGGCAACAAAGATTGACCCTCTAGCCTATGCCACTGTGGTTCGCCACCAGCCCACTCGACAAAGGTGGGCACCAAATCTATGGCGCACACTAAATCATCACATGTGATACCACGGCTTACATCAGCTGTTGGGCTTGGATCCATAATAAGTAAAGGCACACGGGTCACTACATCATGGAAGAGATCTTTTTCGGCGAGCCAATGATCACCGAAAAAGTCTCCATGATCAGACGTCAACACAATCATAGTGTGCTGACTTTGGCCTTGTTGCTCTAAACTTTCAAATAGCCGCCCTAAGTTATCATCAATTTCCTTAATGAGTCCGTAATAGGTTGGTAAGGCATGGTTGCGATAGTCGTCTTGAGCATAAGTCTTACTTTGCGGCAAATCCATAAAAGCCTGATAAATAGGGTGCGCATTAATTTTTTGGGATGCACATTTACTGGCTTGCGGTAAATCCATACCACGATACATTTGATGATAAGGGGCTGGAGCTGCCAAAGGCCAATGAGGTTTAATATAAGACACATGCAAGCACCAATTTTGGGGTCCCATATGTTGTATCATTTCGATCGCACGATCTGTGGTATAGGCCGTTTCAGAGTGAACTTTATCGACTCTTGCAGGGAGGTGGCCATATTTTAAAAACATGCCGTTACGCAGGATGCCATGCTCATCCTGCATCGCATTCGCATGGGTTACCCAAGGATTTTTTGCTGCATACCCATGCTTACGCAGGTACTCAAAGTAAGCGGGTGTGCCTGTGCCATAACCACCAGCAACACCCACCGTATGCAAACCATCATCATGTTCACCTTGGCCAAAGCCTGCGTTACTCAAAAATCTTCCTAACTCTGACTGAGGTTCGATGCCTAAACGATTCATACCGGCCATGTCTGGCTTCATGTGGGTTTTACCCATCAGGTAGGTGCTCATATCACAAGCCGCTAAATGATCTGCTAGGGTCAGTTCGTCGAGCCGATTAGGCCAACCATTCCATGTTGCGCCATGAGAGCGCACATGCCGCCCAGTGTAATAAGAAGCACGAGAGTTACCACAACTGGTGCCTTGAACATAGCAGCGGTTAAATTTCACACCCCGGTTGGCCAGGCGATCTATATTAGGTGTGCCCAGCACAGTGTTTCCATAGCAAGACAAAGCATCGGCTCTAAGCTGATCTAACATAATGAAAAGTATATTTTTTTGCGTCACAACAATTCCTCTGGCAGCCTTTTGATAACCAAGTTTTGACGCTCTTCAATACTAAGCATTATTTAAACGCTTGGTAACGGTTTGGGTTTACCTTGAGCATCAACCGCCACAAAGGTAAACATACCCTCTGTCACCTTTGCAACTGTGTCACTGTGGTGACGCCTAACCCACGCCTCCACATGCACAGTGATGGAGGTATTGCCTCGCTTGGCTGCACTGCAATAACAACTTAAATCATCACCCACATAAACAGGTTTGTGAAACGTCATAGCATCCACAGCCACGGTAACTACTCGGCCTTTGGCAACATGGGCAGCAAACACTCCACTGGATATGTCCATCTGGGACATAATCCACCCACCAAATATATCACCGTCGGGGTTAGCGTCTGCAGGCATAGCGATGGTGCGTAAAGATGGGTTACCAGCAGGCATCTGGGCTGAATTAACGACAGGCTTAGTTATAGGTTCAGCTATAGGCTCAGTGGTAGGGTTATTTAAGGGATTAGGCACTGGATTCGCCACGGTTAGTTATACCTTACATAATAGTGGTTTAATAGTTTCAATAATAACACTCAAAGAGAGATTTCCCACACACATACACTGCCAATTTTTTGCTACGTTAAAGTCTTAGTTTTAGCCGTCTGCGTATTTTATTGTAAATCATAACCTAAAGCCGTATTTTTTAGGTATATTGAAAATACATTAACTTAAGGTATTGTCATATTATGTTTTCACGTCCTATTATGCGTTGTTTAATACTTTTATGTTTTGCTGTGTCGGCGTCTCAGACCGCTCTAGCGTCCTGCGCTCCGTGGCTTAAGCACGACCTGAAACAACTCCATTCGGGTAAACCGTTAGATGTTTGTGCTGTTACTGCGGGTAAACCATTGTTACTGGTTAATACAGCGAGCCGCTGTGGCTTTACTGGACAATTTGAAGGCTTAGAAGAATTACACCAAACCTACAAAGACCAGGGCCTCATTATTATTGGGTTCCCTAGCAACTCCTTTAATCAAGCTGCCGCCAATGAAGAAGAAGCGGCTAAGGTCTGCTTTTTTAATTTTGGTGTGACTTTTTTAATGACCCAAACGATGCAAGTTACAGGGTCGAATGCACACCCCATATTTCAGCACTTAATCGCAGCAGAAGGCGAACCTAGCTGGAATTTTAACAAGTATTTAGTGGATAAAGACGGTCAAGTTATTGATCGGTTTAGGCAATGGACATCGCCAACATCTCGCGCGATTAGTAAGGCGATAGAAGCCCAACTATGAGCCGAAAGCAGGCCCAACCTTCTGCCCTGACAAGCACTCAGTGCTACTGTCAATCAGGGCATAGTTTTGAATCCTGCTGCCAACCCGTGCTTACCAAAGATCAATACGCTGAAACTGCAGAAATGCTAATGCGTTCACGCTATACGGCCTTTTGCCTGCATAATCAAACCTACCTGCTGGAGACTTGGCATCCTAGCACCCGCCCTAAAAGTATAGAGTTTCATACTCAGCAGCTGTGGCTGGGCCTTAAAGTAGTCACTACTCAAGGAGGCGGCTTAGAGGATGCAGAGGGACAAGTTGAATTTATTGCACGATATAAAATTCAAGGTAAAGCCTATCGTTTGCATGAATGCAGTGAATTTTTACGACAAGATCAGCGTTGGTATTACACTCAGGGTAGGCTTTTTGATCGTTAGATCAGCTTGGATAATCGTTACATAAGGGTGTTTTGGAAAAGCTAATCAAGCTTGAGGAGCATGGTATGTTTAAAGCGCAGCGTCAAGTCTAAGGCACGGGCAAATTATTAAGTTTTGCCGTGATTGTTCCATTAAAGCGCTATTTTGAAGAAAATGGCGCGCCCGAGAGGATTCGAACCTCTGACCGCTCGGTTCGTAGCCGAGTACTCTATCCAGCTGAGCTACGGGCGCTCAAAAAATGGCGGAGAGGGAGGGATTCGAACCCTCGGTACCCGTTTAAAAGGTACGGTTCCTTAGCAGGGAACTGGTTTCAGCCACTCACCCACCTCTCCGCAGAGAGCGCGTATATTACCCTAACCTTTTAGTAAATAAAAGGCTTAAACTTCAATTCTCTTGAATGTTTTAGTTACTCGCCTTATTTTTTCCCAAACGGAAAACCACCACCTAATCCGGGCAGACCTCCGGGCATACTGGGGGGCATTCCAGGCGGCATTCCGCCTGCTCCACCACCCATGCCCGGTGGCATTTGTCCTTGCAAACCACGCATCATTTTTTGCATGCCACCCTTGCCTGACATCTTCTTCATCATCTTTGCCATTTGTTTGTGCTGTTTGATCAAACGGTTGATGTCTTGGATCTGGGTACCAGAACCCGCTGCAATGCGGCGCTTACGGGAACCATTAAGAGAATCTGGCAGAGCGCGCTCTTTGGGTGTCATGGAATTAATGATACATTCCATTTGATTAAAGTTCTTTTCTGCACCTGCGCTCGAAGCCGCTTGGGCCATACCGCCCATGCCTGGCATTTTATCTAGCAAACCCGCCATGCCACCCATATTTTTCATTTGCTGAAGCTGATCACGGAAATCTTCTAGGTCAAAGCCTTTGCCTTTTTTGATTTTTTTGGCGAGCTTTTCTGCCTTTTCCTTATCGACCTTTTGTTCTACTTCTTCGATCAGAGATAGTACATCACCCATGCCCAAAATGCGTGATGCAACTCGGTCTGGATGGAAAGGTTCAAGGGCTTCTACCTTTTCACCCACACCTAAGAATTTAATCGGTTTGCCCGTAATATGGCGCACGGAAAGCGCTGCTCCACCCCGAGCATCACCATCAGTTTTACTCAGCACCACACCCGTTAGGGGTAGTGCTTCATTAAACGCTTGTGCTGTATTGGCTGCGTCTTGGCCCGTCATGGCGTCAACAACAAACAGCGTTTCCACAGGAGCTAAAGTTGCATGAAGGGCTTTTACTTCTTCCATCATGGCCACATCAACTTGCATGCGACCCGCTGTATCAACAATCACCACATCATAGTGTTGCTGGCGAGCATGGTTAATGGCTTTTTCTGCGATAGCCACGGGTTTTTCCATGACCGTACTTGGAAAAAAGTGAGCACCCACTTCCTCAGACAGTGTTTGTAACTGCTTTATGGCGGCAGGACGATAAACGTCTACACTCACCAACATCACCGACTTCTTTTCCTTTTCCATGAGAAATTTAGCCAGTTTGGCCGCAGAAGTGGTTTTACCAGCGCCCTGAAGACCCGCCATCAGCACAACCGCTGGAGGCTGAACAGCTAAATTAAGGCTCTCATTAGCAGAACCCATAATCGATTCAAGTTCTTGCTGAACAATTTTTACAAACACTTGGCCTGGACTTAAGCTACGACTAACTTCTGCACCTACAGCCCGAACTTTAATCTGCTCAATAAAAACCTTTACCACCGGCAAGGCGACGTCAGCTTCTAACAACGCCATGCGCACTTCACGCAAAGTTCCCTTAATATTGTCTTCTGTTAAGCGCGCTTGGCCACGGATGTGTTGTAACGTTTTACCTAAGCGTTCAGTTAAATTATCAAACATGTCAGTCTCTGTGAAACACCAAATAATAGGTCCTAGTATACCCTCGCTAATTCACTTTGGCCCTTAGTTTTAGTCTTTTTTCATATCAAGCCTAGGCAGGACTGCTTTGCTTCATTATGATGGGGTTATTAGCCGTACAAAAACAAACATCATGATTGCTTTAATAATTGGCCTTAGCGCAGTACTTTTTTACTTAGCAAGCGCTTGGACTCAAAATAGGACCCCTGCTCAACAAGCGTCCAAAAGAGCCTATGCCCTTAGCCTTGCAGCTTGGCTGTTACAGGGCTTGCATTTATATTTGGGGCTGTTCACTGAAGTAGGCCTTTTATTGGATTTAGGTGCTACTCTATCCCTCACTACATGGGCAGTAATTGGTGTCATTCTTATCAGCAGTTTACGCAATCCTGTGGCCAACTTGCTGATCTTTGCGGCACCTGCCGCTGCAGCGGCCATTGTGATCGATATTCTTAGTGTGCCTGCGTTTGAAGGCCGCCAATTTTCCTTGGGCATCTTGGTGCATATCTTCACCTCTATTCTGGCTTATGCCCTATTTGCCGTAGCAGCCTGTCAAGCTGTGTTATTGATTTACCAAAATCGTCATTTGAAACACCACCAGTCTTCCCGCTTAGTTACAAGCTTGCCGCCTCTGCAAACGATGGAAAGCCTACTTTTTGAAGTATTGGCTACGGGGCAGATTTTGTTAAGTATGGCTTTACTGACAGGGTTTTTATTTTTAGATGATTTATGGGCACAACATGTGGCTCATAAAACCATCTTGAGTCTTGTAGCATGGTTCATTTTCACAATTCTTCTTTATGGGCATTACCGATTAGGCTGGCGTGGTCGCACTGCAATACGTTGGACCCTGTGGGGTTTTGGCAATTTAGCACTGGCTTTTTTTGGCACCAAAATGGTTTTGGAATTGCTTTTATAAAAACTCTGTACTTGACACGAAGCGCCTAAGGCATAAGAATTGACAGCCATAACTGATACGAGGTCACCCCCGCCTTGAGCGAAATCCCTTTAGGATACTTATTTTCTAGCCTAGCCTTCCTCATTTTATTGTCGGCATTTTTCTCCAGTTCAGAAACTGGCATGATGTCCCTCAATCGGTATCGCCTGCGCCACTTAGTTAAACAAAAACACCGAGGAGCCATGCGTGCGAGCCGGCTCTTAGATCGACCAGACCGCCTGATTGGCGTCATACTCATTGGCAACAATTTTGTAAACATTTTAGCCTCTGCTATTGCGACCATGATTGCTCTGCGCCTAATGGGTGATGCTGGAGTTGCCGTTGCTACGGCAATGCTCACTTTAGTAATCCTTATTTTTGCCGAGGTCACCCCCAAAACAGTGGCTGCAATTAAGCCTGAGCAGGTGGCTTTTCCTGCTTCTTTAATTCTGTCGCCCTTACTTAAACTGCTTTATCCCTTTGTATGGTTGGTTAATACCATTTGTAATGGCCTACTGCGCATGCTTGGTTTTAATGCTGCAGCCAAGGTCAGCGATCACCTAAGTTCAGAAGAGTTACGTACCATCGTGCATGAAGCGGGGGCGCTCATTCCAAGGCGCAATCAATCCATGTTGTTGAGCATATTGGATTTAGATACCGTGACAGTGGAAGATATTATGATTCCCCGCAACGAAATTGTGGGGATTGATATTAACGACGACATTAGTACGATTTTAAATACCATCAGTCAAAGCCCACATACACGCATACCCTTATACCAAGAAGAACTAAATAATGTGGTAGGTATGGTGCACGTAAGGCAAATACTGCCTCTAATGTACGCAGAAAAACCATCTAAGGAGGAGTTTTTGGCCTTGGCGCAAGAGCCTTATTTCGTGCCTGAAAGCACTCCTTTAAATACTCAATTGCTAAACTTTCAAAAGCGTAAATATTGGGTGGCTTTGGTGGTGGATGAATATGGTGACATTCAGGGACTAACCACACTGGAAGATATTTTAGAAGAAATTGTAGGTGACATGGCCGAAGAACAAGACCTTGAAAATGACGACATCCATGCTCAGGAAGATGGTTCGTTTTTCATTGATGGCACGACTACCGTGCGTGACATCAACAAGGCTCTTACTTGGTCCTTGCCCATTGATGGGCCCAAAACACTCAACGGTTTAATCACTGAAAGACTTGAAGAGATACCGCAGTTTAATGTGTGTTTAAAACTGGGAGAGTACCATCTTGAGACGGTTCAGATTAGAGGCAACTTTATTAAGACAGTGCGCTTACACCGCGTAGAGGTGACTGTAGAAGAGGTGCATTAAGGCTGCACAATGGTGACAAATGGACTGGCCAGTTCGCGTTCGCGCACATTGGCTAACACTTGTTTACGGCCATCTTCGTCTAAGCGCATCCAAGCGACAATTTCGTCCCCTGATCGATAACAGCCCTGGCAGATGTCGTCATCATCTAAATAACAAATGTTGACACAGGGGGAAGCAATGGTTTTTCCTGACACTGTTAAGCATCCTTTGGCTGGGTGTATAGATCAATACGCGCATCGTAAACTAAATTAACAAATTCAGCCAGAATAAAGGCGGTCATACCCCAAATACGATACTCATCATAATAGAAACTTGGCACCTGTTTAACTCCCTTTGCAAGCGGTAAAGCATCCATCTGCGGCTTCGTATCTACAAAAAATCTCAAAGGGACCGTAAATATGCGATCTAATTCTCCAAGATTAGGCATCAGTTGATTGACCACCGCAGCTGGCACAACACCAATCACAGGCGTCACCACAAACCCTTGTCTGGATAACACCTGCCCCATTTTTCCAACCACTGCCACGGCTTCTGGTTTGAGTGCCACTTCTTCATAGGCTTCTCTCAATGCAGTGGCGACTAGATCGGCATCGTCAGGGTCTGCCTTACCACCTGGAAAAGCAATCTGGCCTTTATGAGTGGGCAAATGTTGTGCCCTGCGCGTGAGGATCACCTCAGGATTATGCTTATCGTCAGTGATCGCCACCAACACTGCTGCTGGGGTTTGTAAGTCTGCAATGAGTGTTCGAGGCTGATATTGTGATAATTTTTGGGTAATAAACTGATGCATTGGTTTGAATCTACAATTCCTTGTTTCTAGTGAAGAGTGTTTATCTTACAATAAACACATCAGTTAAGTGAGAGGTGCAAAACATATCATGAAATATTGTAGCCATTGTCGTGCTCTAGTAAGCTTTATTGTACCCGAAGGTGACAATCGTCAGCGTTATGTCTGTGACGAATGTGAATTTATTTTTTATGAAAACCCTCGCATTATAGCGGGCACTATTCCCGTCTTCGAAGGCCAAGTATTATTGTGCAAGCGTGCCATAGAGCCCCGACTAGGTTACTGGACTTTGCCCGCAGGCTTCATGGAAAATGGCGAGACAACTCAGCAAGCAGCTCTTAGAGAGACCTACGAAGAAGCCTATGCAACCCCTCAACTTGGGGCTTTGTTCAGTGTGTGCAACCTGTCTAAAGGTAATCAAGTACACCTTTATTACTTAGCTGAAATGACCGTAGCTGAGTATGGCTCTGGTCCAGAAAGCTTAGAAGTTGAACTCTACAATGAGGCTGATATCCCTTGGCATGATCTGGCTTTTGGTACCGTAACTGAAACCTTAAAGCGTTATTTTGAAGACCGCAAGCAGGGGCTTATGCAACTTCACCATATGGATTTCTGATGCTAATGTGTCATTAATAATGACCACTAACTCAACGACTTAACCCTGTAGGAATGGATTCGTTAGACGCTCAGAACCGATGGTAGACATTGGTCCATGGCCTGGCACAAATTTGACGCTGTCTTGCAGTACGAGTAGTTTTGTTTTGATGGCTTCAATCAATGTGGCATGGTCTCCTTGAGGAAAGTCTGTGCGCCCTATTGAACCTTGGAACAACACATCACCCACAAACAATAAACCTTGATCTTGGTGATGAAACACCACGTGGCCTGGGGTGTGCCCCGGGCAGTGCAACACATCTAAGGTTTCATCACCCACGCTAACTTGGTCTCCCTGATGCAGCCAGCGCGAGGGTATGAAAGATTTGGCTTCTGGGAACTGGAACATGCGGCTTTGATCGGCTAGACCATCAATCCAAAATTGATCACCTTCATGGGGACCAATAATAGGCAGGCCTTTATCTTCAGACAATTGACCTGCAGCGCCTGCATGATCAATGTGAGCGTGGGTCAATAAAATCTGTGTCAGTTGCACCCCATGCGCTGACACTCGTTCTAACAAACGGGGTGATTCTCCACCAGGGTCAACTAAGGCCGCTTGCATGGTTTCATCACACCACACTAGACTGCAATTTTGCTGAAACGGTGTGACTGGGATGATTTCAAACTGTAATGCCATGATTATTTACTCAAAGTTAACTCGCACGCTTTAACCCACCCATACACGGGCATTGCGGAACATTCTCATCCATGGCCCGTCCTCACCCCAAGCTTTGTCTACCCATGAGTTAGTACAACTGCGGTACACTCTTTCAGGATGGGGCATCATGATGGTCACACGGCCATTAGCTGCCGTAAGCCCAGTAATGCCATTGACTGAGCCATTGGGATTAGCTGGATACTCTTCTGTGACTTGGCCATAACCATCAACGAACCGAAGAGCGACCTTTTGCTCACAGATTTGACGCTGTTTGTCACTGGAAAATTCTGCATGACCTTCACCATGGGCAATGGCAATGGGCATATGTGACCCTGCCATCCCTTGTAATAAAATTGAATCATTGTCTTGCACTTGCACCAGCGCCGTTCGGCCCTCAAATTGCTCTGATTGGTTGCGCACAAAGTGCGGCCAATGGTCACTCCCAGGAATTAATTCGTGCAAGTTAGACAACATTTGGCAACCATTACACACCCCCAAGGCAAAACTATCTTCTCGCTGAAAGAAATCACTAAATGCTTGGCGCGCTAAGGGGTTAAATAAAATGGACTTGGCCCATCCCTCACCCGCACCCAATACGTCTCCATATGAGAAGCCGCCACAGGCAACCAACCCTTTAAATTCACTTAGGGCACGACGCCCCTCTAAAATGTCACTCATGTGCACATCAACACAATCAAAACCAGCCTTCACAAAAGCAGCAGCCATTTCAAGCTGACCGTTAACGCCTTGTTCGCGCACTATGGCAACCCGTGGACGCTGGCCACTGGCAATTAACTCAGCAGCCACATCCTCATTACTGTCAAAAGTGAGGAGCGAGTTTAGGCCCGGGTTGTTCGCGTCTAATAAGGCATCGTATTCTTGTTGTGCACAATTGGCATTGTCTCGCATGGCTTGCAGGCGAAAGCTTGTATGCGCCCAAGTGCGATGAATCTGCGTTCTTGAGTCCGTTAAGACGGCTTCACCTTTAATCGTGAACCTAATTTGGTCATCTGTGTTGAGGGTGCCTATGACTCGGCTTTGTTCTGCCAAACCGCAGGAGCTGAGTTGGCGCAACACCTCAGCACTGTCGGTACTTTTAACTTGCAACACCACACCCAATTCTTCATTAAACAGCCAAGCCAATAAATCATCAGCATCGCTAATGAGATCAGCACATTCAATATCCACACCGACATGACCCGCTAGGGACATTTCCACTAAGGTGGTGTACACACCCCCATCAGAACGATCATGATAGGCGAGTAATAAACCATCTTCATTAAGGCCTTGTACGGCACTAAACAAGCCTAATAGGTCATCTGCATCGTCTAAATCTGGACAGTGATCACCTAACTGACTATATACCTGTGCTAAACAGGAGCCACCTAAGCGGTTTTTCCCATTGCCTAAGTCAACTAAAATAAGAGCAGTTTCACCTGTATTACTCACTAACTGAGGGGTTAGGGTCTTACGCACATCAGCCACGGGTGCAAAACCAGTAATGACCAAAGACACCGGTGAGGTCACGCTCTTATCAATATCACCATCACGCCATACAGTGCGCATAGACATAGAGTCTTTGCCCACAGGAATAGAAATGCCTAGGGCTGGACATAATTCCATGCCCACGGCTTTGACCGTATCGTATAAGTTTGCATCTTCACCGGCATAGCCTGCTGGAGACATCCAATTGGCAGACAGACGAATATCACTGATCTGCTCAATTTGCGCACAGGCCATATTGGTAATTGTTTCACCAATGGCCATGCGACCTGAAGCAGGCCCATCAATTAAGGCCAATGGCGTGCGCTCACCCATGGCCATGGCTTCACCCGTAGTTGAGTCTAAGGCGGTGGTAGTGACCGCACAATTGGCCACAGGCACTTGCCATGGACCAACCATTTGCTCACGGGCCACCATGCCCGTAATCGATCGATCACCAATGGTGATCAAAAAACCTTTGCCTGCTACTGTAGGCAAATGCAGCACGCGCCTTGCTGCTTCAGGCAAATCCACATGAGACAGATCTAAGGCAGGTAGTTCAACCTCTTGTCGCTTTACATCCCGATGCATTTTAGGTGGTTTACCAAATAATACAGACATAGGCAGATCCACAGGTTGATCATCAAAGTCTGTGTCACCTAAGGATAAATGGTGTTCTTGAGTGGCTTCTCCTACCACTGCATAAGGACAACGTTCGCGCGCACATAGGGCCGTGAAAACATCCATATTTTTTGGTGGCACCGCCAGCACATAACGTTCTTGAGCTTCGTTGCACCAGATTGCAAGCGGCGACATGCCAGGCTCATCATTATTAATATTGCGCAGCTGAAATGCTCCACCACGGCCGCCATCCTTAACTAATTCTGGGAAGGCATTGGATAAACCACCTGCACCTACATCGTGTATAAAACTGATGGGGTTATGATCACCCATTTGCCAACAGCGGTCGATCACTTCCTGACAGCGTCTTTCTAGTTCTGGGTTATCACGCTGCACCGAGGCAAAGTCTAAGTTTTCAGCACTCGCTCCTGAGTCCATGGAAGAAGCAGCACCACCACCCAGACCAATTTGCATGGCTGGACCACCTAAACAAATCAATTGATCACCCACTCCCACCTCACCTTTTTCTACATGGTTTGCACGAATATTACCCATGCCCCCTGCGATCATGATGGGTTTATGGTAACCACGAATGTCTGGGCCGTTGATGCCTGCAACTTGAGCTTCATAGGTGCGAAAATAACCATTTAAGGCTGGACGGCCAAATTCATTGTTAAAGGCTGCGCCACCAATAGGCCCTTCCAACATAATGTCTAAGGCAGACACAATGCGATCAGGTTTGCCATAATCTACTTCCCAAGCCTGTTCAAACCCAGGAATACGCAAGTTAGATACACTGTAACCCGTAAGGCCTGCTTTGGGCTTAGAGCCCTTTCCAGTGGCACCCTCATCACGTATTTCTCCACCAGAACCTGTGGCTGCGCCTGCAAAAGGAGCAATGGCAGTGGGATGGTTATGGGTTTCAACCTTCATCAATAGGTGAATTTCTTCCTCATGATAAGCATATTGCTGATTTTCTGATTGAGGGAAGAAACGACCCGCTGTATGACCTTTGATCACTGAGGCATTATCGATGTAGGCTGATAGGACACCCTCACCATTAAGCTCATTGGTATTCTTAATCATCTTAAACAACGACAAGGCTTGATCTTCACCATCAATAGACCAGCTTGCATTAAATATTTTATGGCGACAATGTTCCGAATTGGCTTGGGCAAACATCATCAATTCAACGTCTGTTGGGTTGCGGCCCAATTCAACAAAGGCTGTCACAAGGTAATCAATTTCGTCCTCAGCTAAAGCCATACCCAAGCTTATATTTGCCTTAACCAGAGCCTCGCGCCCCCCATGTAAAATATCAATCCATGCTAGAGGCGCCGGTTTAGTTTGCACAAACAAGCCTTTAGCCTGATCTAAGGAAGTTAACGTTTGTTCTACCATGCGATCATGCAATAGGGCTGCTGCCAGAGTATATTCTTCAGCCGACAAAGCCTGCGATGTAATCAGATAAAAAGCCGTACCGCGCTCTATGCGTTTGACTTGCTGCAAACCACAATTATGAGCAATATCTGTTGCCTTACTAGACCAAGGTGAAATAGTACCTAAGCGGGGAATCACCAATACTAGGTGGTCACTGAGGTTTTGTACCGGCACATTGGGGCCATAGCGCAGCACTTTATTGAGCTTGTCGGCGTCAAGGTCAGTCAAATCCCCATCAACCAAAACAAAGTGCATAAACTCAGCATAGACAGCTTCAATATTAGGCAGCGCATCTTGTAAACGAGTTAGTAGACGTTGATTACGAAAGTCAGATAGAGCGGGTGCACCGCGAAGAATTAACATTTGTGGCCTCTAGAGAACTGCATCTTTGGATTGATCTGTAATGGAATTAGAATTCGCTTTATCAGCTTTGTGCTGTTTGCGTCGCTGTTTAAAAAAATTGCTCAACATCCTACCCGATTCATCAGCCATAACGCCTGATATAACCTGCACACTATGGTTGAAATAGGGCTGTTCTAACAGCTGCATTTGGCTCACTACAGCTCCCGCCTTAGGTTCACTCGCTGCATACACAAGTCGTCGAATACGCGCATGGATAAGAGCGCCCACGCACATAGTGCAAGGCTCAAGTGTGACATAAAGATCGCAGCCACTCAGACGGTGATTGCCTACAGTTTGCGCAGCTTGACGTAAGGCTATAATCTCAGCATGACCACAGGGATCATGTGAATTAATGGTTTGGTTGTAACCTTGGCCAATAATCTGACCATCACATACCACTAGCGCACCCACAGGCACTTCACCTATTTGCTCCGCTTGGGTTGCCAAAGCAATGGCTTGTTCCATAAATTCTAGGTCGATAGAAGCTACCTTTTGGGAAGATGCCTGCATAGTTTAGTGTCTATTGAAGGAAATATTTCTTCTTGATCAAGCAAAAGTATAAATTTTATGGCTCTGTAGTTTATAGATATTTAAAAGAG
>OJFK01000174.1_pt1 | contig 16773 bp, 12 predicted proteins | sample 1594101 | NCBI WGS metagenome assembly OJFK01 (sample SAMN05416723, study PRJEB24817) | seawater metagenome | isolation source: Sea water | place: Canada:Atlantic | collected 2013-07
AGAGTAGATCGTCGGCAGCGTCAGATGTGTATAAGAGACAGATCTTCATCTTCCTTGAGCAAGACCCGCTGGAATTCATCCCTCATCATCTCAGGTAATCCGTAAAATTTTGCCAATCGCGGATTCATCATGGTCCAATTCGAATCAATAAACTCGCGTAGAGTCAGCTCCTTCTGGAGCACCTCGCCAAAGAACGACTGCGTCTCGGCGATCATGCTTTTCTCCAATCCCTGATCGTAGTTCGGATAGATCTTCTTATCCGGAGGAAACATCCCTACTTTCCGCAAGTGCAGCCACTGTGATGAGAACGAATTTGTGAATCGCTTGGCGCGGGGATCGCTCAGCATCCGCCGGAACTGAGCGCGCAAATCTCCCCGATCTCGCAATTTTCCTTGCTCCGCCAGCGTGAATAATTCCTCGTCCGGCATAGTGCTCCACAGAAGATACGACAAGCGTGAGGCAATCTCCCAGTCGTTTAAGGCATGGCGTTCCGCCCCGGAATCCCCTTCCTCGATAAACAGGAAACTTTTGGAACACAAAATCGCGATCATCGCCGACTTCATCGCATTTACGAAGCTCTCACCAGCCTCCACCTCGCTCTCGACGAGCGTGACATATCGGTCAAGTTCCCCTTCTTTGAGAGGACGGCGGAAGGCGCGCTTTGCAATCGCACCAAGCCCCTCGCGAACATGCTCCATATTCCCCTCCTCGCTCGCCATATACCGATCCCGATAGGCTTGCTCTTGCTCACTCACAATCGGGCCTCGCATTGAAATTGAGTCAACGATCAAAATCGGATAGCGCGGGCGACCTTCCGCATCAGTAATCTTCATCTGCCACGGCGCCCGACGATCCGCCGTGGTCACAAATGGAATACGACTCGAACCATTGGTCCGCGGGTGACGCGCAACCTTGTTACGATTGAAGACATGGATCTGCGGATTGTGGGGCAAGTGAGCACGAAAGGTGATCGTCACCGGCTGATCCTCGGGCGCGATGACATCTTGCTCGAAAAGCACACGATCAAGCTTGTGCTCATAGACATGTATTCTAGGAGCAATGCCATTCTCCGGTTTCAGTCCGCAAACGGTATAACTGATTTCATAAACCCCGGGGCCAGGAAAGGGTGCCTCGGGACCCCGAAAAGGATTCGACGCTCGAAAGGCCTCACCAGACGTCGTAAGCGGCACCCGCACTTTATCAAGGAGGCCCGCATTCTTCAGCCGATCATAATGAGGCTGATTGCGAGTTTCATTCACCACAGATGCACGTTTACTGACTTCCCGGTATTCGACAGGTTTTTCCGGATAGGCTTCGCTTAAAACAGCCTCTGCCGCTTCGATGTATTTTTCGATATGCGTCGGTGACAAAGTCAGAACCGATCCAAGGCGCTCAAAGCCATTCCACTCCGGATCTTCCAAAAGCCCGCCCGGGTCCGTGGCATCGTACTCCACGCCTATGAGATCGCGCATTGTGTTGACATACTCCTCCCGCGTCAGCCGGAGATACGAAACCCGATCCCGCTTAGCCATCCGCTCCGATTTCCCTTCCTTGAGCCTCGCCGCAATACACTCCACGATCTCCGCGCTCTGATCCGCCGTCGGCAGATCAAACTCATCTTTCGGAGGCATTTCCCCGGAACTGATTCGCTCCATCACTTCATGCCAAAGTGGGGCGTCCTTGACGCCAACCTGCCGCGAGAGTTCATCGAGCCGAAAATCACCCTTCTGCTTCCTTTTTCCATGGCAGCGAACACAGTGTTCCTTCAGAAAGGGCTCCAAATCTTTTTTAAATGAGGGCTCTGCCCCAACAAAACCAAGAAGCGAAACTTGAAGAATGAGAGAAACGATTTTGAAAACCATTGCGCCAAGGAAAATGAAATCAGATCAGGCCAAAACGACTTCTGTCGCCCCACGAAACCCCCGAGATATTCTGATACGCTTTCGATTTGGTAGATTCATCAAATAAAGTGTCAGTTTTTCACCACCAAAGCCTCCAAGATTCACCCCTTCACTCCACGGGCACGCCGAAATCACCTCCTTTCTCCCCTCGCCATCAGTGGCGCCTGCCAGCAGTCCACCCAAAAAGAAAATTACTAGTAATTACTTCGTCTCCAGCAACTTGATTCGGATGTTCTTGAAACGCACTTCGAAGCCACCCGGCGAGTGATACTGCAGGCCAATGATGCCTTCCTTGGCGGCCTTCTTCTCATCCTGATCATCCAACTCGATTGTTACCGTGCCATTGATCTCATGTGTCAACTTCGATCCCTTCGCCGTGATACGATAACTGTTCCAGCCATCGTCCCCCTTGACCGAGGGAGCCTTGTCCTTGTAATCGAAGGCGAGCACTCCACGCCCACCCTCTTCGTAGAGCTTTCCCCATAAGCCATTCCCGAAATCAGCTTGATAGCCTTTCACCACCCACTTGTTGGCGCCGCGCTCTGATTGCTTGGAACGATACTGAATCCCGCTGTTGCCCCTCCTGCCGACCAGCACGCAGTCTGCCTCGAGCACAAAATTCGAGAACGGCTTCTTGAAGACGAGAAAGGTATTTCCGCCCTCCAGTTTCTCAATCGCCCCTGAGATGTAGCCGTCCTTGACGCGCCACACCTTCGGATCGCCATCCCAACCCGACAAATCCTTGCCATTGAAAAGCGTCATCCATCCATCGGCATCGGATTTGGGCAGTTTGGTGTCCTCTTGGGCGGAAAGCGAGGCGGTGATGAGAGCAAGGGACAGAATAATGGCGAAGGATTTCATAAGGAGATAACGTTCAATGGCGATTGAATCTATACCCTGGGGATACCCAAAATCTTACTCTCGTAACGTCCTTCCTAGCACTTACCACGTTCTCGTTACTTGCCCAGGACGCGGCCAAGGCACCTGCCAAAAACTTCTCAAAAGCGGTGGCCGATATCGAAATCGTCGTAAAGAATCTCGAGAAGTCCGCGAAGCTCTACACCGCAATCCTTCACCTCAATTTCCCCTGAGATCGCCACTTTCCGACCGATCCAACACAAAAACGACAGGACATCGCCGCCAATCCCGTTATAGTCCGCGTAGATGATTCGCTGGTTCACCAAGAATGACATCGCCGCCAATTTTCTTCTGGCGGCGATTCTTTTGGGAGGGGTCTATACCGCGCTCAATAAAGTCCCTCTCGAAGTGAACCCGAGTCAGGACTACGGCGAGGTCGACATCAAGATGACCTACCGGGGAGGCAGCCCCGAGGACGTCCAGGAGCACATCATCATCCCCATTGAGCGCGTCCTCCGCTCTCTTCCCGGGATCAAACGCGTCCGCGCCCGTGCCCTCCGCGGCTCCGCAAATTTTGATATCGAGCCCGAGGACGGAATCGACCTCGACGAGCTCCGCGACGAAGTCGAATCCCTCGTCGATACCATCAACACCTTCCCCGGTGAAACCGAGCGTCCCCGGATCACGGTGCCCAATTCCTCAAACTACCGTGAGGTCGTCACCGTCGCCGTCACTGGGGACCTTTCGGAAATGGAACTCTACAACCTCGCGCGCCGCGTCGAGGAGGATATCCTCGACCTCGCCGAGGTCTCCCGCACCGACCTCCGCGGCACCCGCCCCCTCGAAATCTCCATCGAGGCCAATGACGAAAAACTGCGCGACTACGGCCTCACCATTCAGGATCTCTCCGATGCCATCCGCCGCTCTTCGCTCGCCCTCTCCGCCGGCTCGGTGCAAACCCCCTCCGGCCCCATCATGATCCGGACTGAGGGCCAAGCCTACGAGCAGGAGGACTTCGCCAATATCGTCGTCACCGCCGTCGATGGCGCCCAACTCAAGCTCTCGGATCTCGCCACCGTAAAAGACGGCTTCGAAGATCAGGGAAAACTGATGCGCTTTAATGGTGTGCGTGCCCTCATGATCGATGTCCTCCAGGGACAAGACGAAAGCGCCATCGAAATCTCGGACGCCGTTCATCGCTACATCGAGGATTCATCAGGCCGTTATCCCGCAGGAATCACCCTAAGTACCTGGGACGATGAATCAGGCCGCATCAGGGGCCGCCTCTCTACTCTTGGCAATTCGCTCATGATCGGTGGGATCCTGGTTTTCATCGTTCTCGGCGTATTCCTCCGTCCCATGCTCGCCTTTTGGGTGGTGCTCGGAATCCCCGTATCCTTTGCCGGAGGGGTGATCCTGATGCCCTACTTTGGTCTCACTGCGAACACGATGAGCCTCTTCGGCTTCATCATCGTGCTGGGAATCGTCGTGGATGACGCGATCGTCACCGGCGAGAATGTCTACTCCCGTCTCCGCGAAGACCTCACGCCCCTCGACGCCGCCGTCCTTGGCACCAAGGAAGTCGCCACCCCCGTCACCTTCGGAGTCATCACTACGATCGTGGCCTTTATTCCCCTCATGTTTTTCGAGGGCTACTGGGCAACTTACACCAAGCAAATCCCCCCCGTCGTCGGAGCCGTTCTCATCTTCTCCCTCATCGAATCAAAGCTCATCCTCCCCTCCCATCTCAAGCACCTGAAGATGAACCGGGACACCAAAAATCTCGGCTTCTTTTCCCGCTTCCAAAAGTTCGTCGCCGATGGCTTGGAGCGAGCCGTTGAGAAGTTCTACGCTCCCTCTCTTCAGTTCGCCGTCAATCATCGCTACAGCACCATAGCTGTCTTCTTCGCCCTCGGATCCCTTGCTGTCGGACTTCACAAGGGCGGTAAGTTTGGCTTCATCGCCTTCCCCACCATTGAGCGCAACGTCATCCGCTCCAACGTGGAAATGTATGGCAACACCCCCTTCGAGGAAACCGATGAAGCGGTTCTTTTCATCTGCGAAAAAGCACGGGAACTACAGGCTGAGCTCATCGACCCCGGTAACGGAAAATCACTTATCAAAAACATCTACAGCGACACGGGCGACGCCGGACGCTACGGACGCTCCACCGTCACCGACCAAGGATCCATCTATCTCGAAATCCTCGCACCCAGCGAGCGCACCGAGCCCGGGATTAGCAATGAAGACCTTTGCAAGCTCTGGATGCAACGGGTTGGAAAAATGCGCGGCATGAGAAGCTTCCGCGCTCGTGGCTCCCACGGTAGCCGGCGCTCCGGCGGTGAAGAACTCGAATCCCTTGAAATCCATCTTCGCGGAATCGCCAGCGAGGAAAAAACCGAACTCGCCGAGAAGATCGAAGCCCTCTTTGAGGGACACAATGACATCGAGTGGGCACATTCCGATAAACAACAAGGGCGCGAAGAACTATCCATCACCCTCAAGCCACTCGCACTTGAACTCAATCTCACCCAGCGTGATCTTGCCGGCCAAATTCGCCAAGCTTTCTTCGGCGATGAAGTTCAACGCATCCAGCGCGAAGGCGAAGAAATCCGCGTCATGGTCCGCCTCCCCGAGAACAAACGGGAGTCCCTCCACACCTTCGACACGCTCAATATCCAAGCCCCCGATGGCACAAACATCCCCTTCTCTACCATCGCAAATGCCCAGCTCCGCAGCGCCCCCGGCGAAATCGAGCGTATCGATGGCGCTCAGGTCACCGACATAACCGCCTCACCGACCTCCAAGGAAATCGACATTATTGCTCTCGCCGCCGAACTCGAACCTCAAATTTCAGAGATCGTTAACGGCTACGATGGCTTCTCCTGGGTCTGGGATGGCTTCATCAAAGAGGACCGCGAAACAGGCCACCGCTTCGTCTGGCTCTTCGGCGGACTCATGCTCGCCCTCTATGCCCTTCTCGCCATCCCCTTCAAATCCCTCCTCCAACCCCTCATCGTCCTCCTCGCCGTGCCCTTTGGAATCATCGGGGCTTACGGCGGCCACCTCATCATGGATGTTGTTCCCTCCTGGCTTTCTGTTTTTGGAATTTTGGCCCTCGCAGGGGTTGTTGTGAATGATTCTTTAGTCCTCGTGGACTTTATCAATCGGAAGCGCGAAGAAGGAATGGACCTCAAGAAAGCCGTGATGACATCAGGGGTTAAACGATTCCGCCCCATTTTCCTGACTTCTATCACGACCTTTGCCGGGCTTATTCCTTTAATGTTTGATCGTGCTCTTCACGCACAATTTTTAAAACCAATGGCCATCTCCCTCGGCTACGGAATCCTCTTCGCTACGGTAATCACACTCTTCCTGATCCCCTCCGCCTACCTGATCCTCGAGGATCTTAAGTCCTTTTTTAGCAGGGGTTTACGCTGGTATGCCGCTCCATTTAACGACGAATCTGAGGCTGATAGTCAGAAATTAAAAAATTCTAATGAATCTTAACTATTCCGCTCGCTTTTAGCGCATTTTGGGAATAACCTCCACTGGTAATTTGATTTCATTCGTCATGGCTACCCAGACAAAGCGCAAACAACACCTCAACATCAATGCGACGCAGATGGAGATTCCTCCTGCAGGAAAAGGCATTTCCGAGGATTTCGAAGGAAAGCTTGAGGATGCTCAAGCCCAGCTGGAATACCTTCACAAGCAGCGTGAACAGCTCGAACGCCAAAAAACGGCCCTCGAGGAGCTGAACCAACGAAAGCAGGAATTCCTAAACGGCCAGATCGATCTCACCGAGCGACTTTCCAACGCTGTTACCACCATCGACCGCGAGCTTTTTGATTCCAAGCAAGAGATCGAGGACATGGGGCAAGCCCGTGAATCGTTCTCGAACCACCTTAAGCGCATCGAAAACCTCAATTCAGAAGCTTGGTCAAAGGAAGCCCTCAAGGAGGAGCTCGAAAAGGCTCTCGGCGTTCTTGAGCGTGCCGAAGATGAGTATCACCAGGCAATCGACCACTTTTCCGGAACCCGCCGGGGCCAAGGCATCTTCGGCGCAGGAAGCTCCCGCGCCCATCATCCGACCGGTGACTTTTCATCCATGATGAAACAGGGATTCGCCTTCAATCTTCCACTCCTCGTATTGGGCGCGCTCGCCCTTCTCGTTTACCTTCTTAAGTAGAAATAGAACCATGGCTTTACTTCGCTCCCACACCGGCAGCCTCTCCAGCGAAAACAAGAAAGAGGAATTTTTATCAACCAAAATCGCCGAACTTGAGCGCATGATCGATGAAGCTCCCGAAAAGCTAGAGGAGCGCCTCGAACGCGAGCGTACCATGATGCCTCCTCCCGATGATTTCCCTGATCGCGAGCGCGAGCGCAGGTTCTATGCTGAACTCTCCCGTGGTGAACTTCAAAACGAGCGCCGCTACCGTGCCCGCAGCACCGTTCTCTTCACCCTCTCGGTCGCGGCTACCCTCTCGGTCTGCTGGTGGATCTATGCCGAACTTCAACGCTCCGGAATTCTTTCCTTCTAGGCACAACTTCGCTCACCGTTGCAAAACTGGTCATCAAAGACCCCGCACGATTTCCATCGACGGGGGTTTTTCGTCTTCACTCTTCACACTTTCCTCTTCCTCGTTCATCTTCCGCCCATGGCTGATCAAACAATCGACGTACGCTATGTCGCCAAGCTCGCCCGTATCGATTTAAGCGAAGACGAGATCACTCGCTTCGGCGAGCAACTGGGAACCATCATGACCCATATCGACAAACTCTCTGAGGTCGATATCGAGGGAATCGAAGCGACCTCCCACGCCACCCAGCTTTCCAACAAAGTCCGCAAGGACGAACCCGTCGGAGGGCTCAAGCCCGGGGACTTTCTCCAAAATGCTCCCGATCAAGCCAAGGGCCAGCTCCGCGTCCCAAAAGTGGTCGACGCCTAATTTTCATCTCTGACTTCCATGTCTCTCGCTTCCCAATCACTCTCCTCCCTGCGCCGACAACTGACCGCCGGTAACATCACCTCCCGTGACATCGTCCAGGATACCATCGATCAAATTTCCGCGCGCGATGGGGAAATTAAGGCCTTCCTCTCACACGATCCTGAGACCGCTCTCGCCGAAGCCGAAAAGGCAGATCTTTCCCTCCCCCTCGGTGGCCTTCCCATCGGAATCAAAGATAACATCAACGTCAGGAATCACCCCTGTTCCTGTGCCTCCAAATTCCTCGAAGGAGCTTACCACTCGCCTTACGATGCCACCGCCGTCATCAAACTGCGTGCCGCCGGTGCCATTCCCTTCGGCCGTTTGAACCTTGATGAGTTCGCCATGGGCTCCTCGACCGAGAATTCGGCCCTCCAGATCACGCAAAACCCGAAAGCTCCCGGGCACATTCCTGGGGGATCTTCCGGAGGATCTGCCGCTGCCGTCGCAGGCGACCTCATTTCTGCCGCGCTCGGCTCCGATACCGGTGGCTCGATCCGCCAACCCGCCAGCCACTGCGGCGTCGTGGGACTCAAGCCATCCTACGGTCGTGTCTCTCGCTATGGCCTCGTTGCCTTCGGCTCCTCACTCGATCAAATCGGACCTCTTACTAGAACGGTGGAAGACTCCGCTCTTCTTCTCAACGCCCTTGCAGGAGGAGATCTGCGTGACTCCACTTCACTCGATGACGATGTTCCCGATTACACGGAAGGTCTTGAAAATGGAGTTGCCGGAATGAAGCTCGGCCTGCCGAAAGAATACTTCACCGATGGAATCGATGCCGGCGTCCGCGCCCGTGTTGAAAAAGCCGCTGCCGATCTCGAGGCCCAAGGCGCCGAGATCATCGAAATTTCGCTCCCGCATACCGAATATGCCGTAGCGACCTACTATATCATCGCTCCCGCCGAAGCGTCCTCGAACCTTTCCCGCTTCGATGGCATCCGCTACGGTAATCGGAGTTCCGAGGCCGATGACATTCTCAGCGTTTATCAAAAAAGCCGTGAAGAAGGATTCGGATCCGAGGTCAAACGCCGGATCATCCTTGGCACCTATGTCCTCTCCTCCGGTTACTACGATGCCTACTACAGCCGCGCGCTGAAGGTTCGCACTCTCATCCGCCGCGACTTCGAAGAAGCCTTCGAAAAAGTCGACGCCATCCTCACGCCCGTGACTCCCGAAACCGCCCCGAAAATCGGAGCCGCAGCTGGTGATCCTCTCAAGCACTACCTCGCTGACATCTTCACCATCTCCGCCAACCTCGCCGGAAACTGCGGCATTTCAGTCCCCCTGGAACCGATCGACGGAAAACCTGTCGGCCTCCAAATTCTCGGACCTCATCTCGGAGAGAAAACGATCCTCCGCACCGCAAGAGCCGTCGAAGCGCTCGGCAGCTAAGATGGATCTCATGGGCCAAAGGTCCAAATCATATCAGCCTAGGTATCAAGCCGAGGGATCCATGGGCAGGCCCTGTATCTCGCCTTTCCTTTAAACCCACCCGCTCGCACTCTTCTGGGTCGTCCTTCTTTAAAATCGCAGGTAATTCCTCGCAATACTTGATGCCCTTCGAGCGAGCCGCAAAGAGATGCAGGTCCCCACCACGAGAGTCACCGAACTTGCTCCACTTGAATCAGGCATCATTGAACTTCCCCGTTTTCAAAAACGTGAGCACCTCACCGATGACCTTCTTCTTTTTCATGATAAAGGGATGGCTAGCGTGAACGACTTTAAAGTCCTTCATTCCCTTGATTTTGGCGCTCGTCGTGGAGACCTTACCATCGTCTTCCCCGGGAATCATCGACGAGAGGATCCAGTTGATACTGCGATCCCCCGTGATCACCCCGAGATCAAAATCAACCGGACCGAGCACCTGGGGAGCCGACTTCTTGCGCGTCCCCAGTTCCAAACCCGCCGGACCATTGATCCAGCGAAATACTTTGAGGCCTCCAAGTTTATCGACCACTTCACTCCCCTGATTGGGAGGACTGAGCATAACCACTCGCCCAAGGTTCTTCACGGGGTGACTCGCCTGCATATGACGCACGAGAATCCCACCCATTGAGTGGGTCACAAAATGGACTTTTTTGGCTCCCTTCGTCTTGGCGGCCACTTGGTCATGAACAAGGCGAGCGAGCTTTGCGACCGAATGCTTCCGCGAGGGATAATCGAGATTCAGGACTTCGTAACCCTCCTTCTCGAGAGATTTCCCCATCTTCGCCATCGACTTAGAAGAACGCGCAAGCCCGTGGAGAAGCACCACGACTTCATCCGCTGGCACCAGTAACATCATCACGAGAGAAATAAAAATGATCCTAAGCATCGCTTATTTGATGGGATGAAGAATGATTTTCTGCAGATCCATAACCGCCTTATTGGCGATCTTATCGGCTTTCAGCTTCAGGCGAAACTTGCCCGCCTGCACAAAGGAAATTGCTCCCACGTCGCGTGCGATGAAGTCTTGAAACCCTCCTGTTTCCTGCACCTCGAAAGTCATTCTATTTTGGATAACTCCAAATCTGACAGAAGCGCTTCCATCACGCCCACTCCAAGATAAGATCACAGAACTCCCCCCTTGCCCGGGAGCGCAGCCTTGGAAGATCTCAGCGCGATAGTTGCCCGGAGCTGGCACCTCGACTTCCCATGTGGCGTAGTCATTCACATCGACCCAGTAGCCGAGGCAGAGTTTCTTCGGCTGTGGTTCCCACATGAGCTTCCGACCATAAACCGTCGCCTGCTCCGGCATGAGGGTGATTGCTCCATCGGCTCCGGGCTTCGCAATCGGAAAGTTCCCTTCAGGAGCGGGACGAAGAGTGACTGCTTTGAGATTCATGACCGCACCTCCATTTTTCTTAAGGCATTTGACGGCGAGCTGGCTCGCATTCCGATGGTCAATGTATAGATAGCCCAAATCCACCGTGGTGTATTCATACCAGCTTCCAGTGCTCTGAATCATCCCTGTGACCTTGGCCTCACCGAGACTGATTTCGATCTCGGAACTTTTACTTGCGAGAGAGTAAGTCAGCTCCACCGAATACATCCCCACGTTCCCCGGCGTGTAGTCCCAGACGACGAAATCTGCGGGATTCCCCCAGAATCCGATTCTGTGATTTCCGGGGTGGCTTTCAAGCTTAGCCTGCTTTCCCACCACATTGGAATCAAGGGCGGAAAAGGTGACACGGCCGTCATCAAACGCCGTGGTATTTTTCGCGACCTCTATCTCAATCGCGTCCTTTCTCTGTCGGAGAACTTCAGGAACAACAAGTGAGATTTCGGTAGCGTCCTCATTGAAGGAGATGTTCAGCGGGCTCCGGAAAACGTCGTAGCTAAAGTAGGCCCTTGTGATGTGCAGACCCGGCGTGGGCATGCTGATCTTACCCGAAGAAGGATCATCCAAAAAAAGATGACGCCCATTCCCTGGAGTAAAACTGAAAATAGTCTGACCGAAAAGACCCAGTGGAAGGAAGAGCAGAGCAGCGAAGTAGCGCATAGAAAATCCATAGCAGATTCCCAAAGATCCTGCGATGGGGAAAGATCCTAAGGATTTCTATCCTCATGGGCTGAAGGCACAAAGGTCATCGGAGAGCTTCATCAAACCGTGCGCCAAGGAGCAAGTTCCCGCTCGAGAGCAGGAATCATTTTTACGCCCATCGTTTCAGGGAGCTCCATTGTCGCGCGATTTCCCGATCCACTTTGGAAGTGCATATGAACGGGAACTTTCCCGGGATACTCGGCGAGGATTACTTTAATTTTTTGAAGATCATCACCGTTGTGTCGACCCGTCCAGAGTGTCAACTCCAGGATTCCACTGGTCTTTTTACGTCGGGCTTTCAGCTCTTTGATCTGAGCGCCGGTAAGGCGGCGCTGCTCGGTGCGATCGTCGATTGAGATCTGCGCCTGGAAGCGGATGACCTGACCCGCGGCCATGAGACCGGCATCGCGAGCCGGGAGATAGCTCTCGCTCCAGCAAAGCATTTCGACCGAGCCGGTGAAGTCCTCAATCGTGACGACGCCGAAGGGCTTACCGCTCTTCGTCATTTTATGCTCCACGCTGCGGACCATCCCGGCGAAGGCAAAACGGGCGCGCTTGTCCTTCCCGATATCGATCTCATCAAGGAGGCCAATTTTAATATATTTATCCGAGTCCACTACACCGCGGAACTTATCGAGCGGATGTCCGGTGACGTAGAAGCCGAGGAGTTCTTTCTCGTGCACCAGGCGATCATCTTTCGACCATTCTTCGATCGCCGGATGATCGGAGTCGGCAGACTGCGATTCACTACCACCGCTGAATTCCATCGTGTCAAAGAGGCCCCCCTGCCCTGCGGCACGATCGCGCTGGGCGCTGCTGGCACTGGAGACCACTTTCTCAAGACGCTCGGTCATCCCCGCACGAGTTTCGCCCGTCCAATCCATGGCGCCAGCTTTGATGAGATTCTCGAGGATGCGCTTATTGATGACCTTCGAGTCGAGTCGGTCGCAGAAGTCATCGAGCGATTCAAAGGCGCCATTCTCATCGCGCTCCTTGAGCGCCATCGCCATTGCTCCAGCGCCCACGTTTTTGATCGCGGCAAGGCCGTAGCGAATACCCTCAGCGCCTCCGAGAAGTTTTTCGGGAGAGAAACGGTTCTTTGATTTGTTGAGATCCGGCGGGAGGATTTCGAGGCCCATGCGATGACACTCAGAAACAAAAACACCGATCTTATCGGTATTTTTAATCTCATTCGAGAGGAGGGCCGACATAAAATCGACGGAGTAGTTCGCCTTCAGGAAACCAGTCCAGTAGGAAATGAAGCCGTAGCAAGCCGAGTGCGACTTATTGAATCCGTAGCCCGCGAATCCTGCGATCTTATCGAAGATGAGGTTGGCATTGCGCTCATCGATCTGGTTCGCCTCGGCCGCGCCTTCGACAAAAATCTGACGCTGCTTCTCCATCGTGGCCGGATCCTTTTTACCCATCGCACGACGAAGAATATCCGCACCGCCGAGGGTATAACCTGCGAGCATTTTGGCCGAGTTCTGCACCTGCTCCTGGTAAATCATGACCCCGTAGGTATCTCCGCAAATCTCCTCAAGCATCGGGTGCTCGTAATTCGGCTGCTTGCGGCCCTCCTTCACCTCGATCATCTCATCGATATATTGCATCGCCCCGGGGCGGTATACGGCGAGGAGGTCAATGATGTCCTCGATCTTATTGATCCCGTATTTGCGGCAGGTCTCGACCATACCACCTGATTCCAGCTGAAAGACGCCCATCGTCTCTCCGGCGTTAAGCATCTTAAAGGTCGCTTGGTCTTCGAGGGAGATTTCGTAAATGTCAAAGTCCGGCGTGTGAAGATGGATGTAATCCACGGCCTCCTGAATGACAGTCATGTTTTTAAGACCGAGGAAGTCCATCTTGAGAAGGCCCACATCGGTGATGGCACTCATGTCGTATTGCGTCACCACTTCCCCTTCATTTCCACGGGTGAGCGGGACATGCTCATCGAGATTCCGGTCGCCGATCACGACTCCGGCAGCGTGGACTCCGACGTTTCGAGACTGGCCCTCAAGCTTGAGCGCGAAGTCCCATAACTCTTGATAGGTCGAGGATGATTCGATGACCTCCCGCAGCTCCGGCTTTTCCTTATATTCATCCGCGAGCTTCACCCCAGGCTTGGCCTCGATCATCTTGGCAAGCATCCCGGCCTCGCCGTAGCTCACGCCCATGACGCGGGCGACATCACGGATGACGCTCTTCGCTCCCATCGTGCCGTAGGTGATGATGTGGGCAACGCAGCGCTCGCCATATTTCTGGCGAACATAATCGATGACCTCCGGGCGGCGCGTCTGGCAGAAATCGATATCGACATCGGGTGGGCTGACACGCTCGGGGTTGAGGAATCGCTCGAAGAGAAGGCCGAAGCGCATCGGACAAATATCGGTGATCCCCATCGTGTAGGAGACGAGCGATCCTGCAGCCGACCCACGGCCGGGGCCGACAGGAATATTCTGCTCCTTGGCCCAGTTGATGAAGTCAGCGGTAATCAGGAAGTAGGAGGCGAACTTAAGATCGGAGATCGTCTTAATTTCGTAGTCGAGTCGGTCGCGCAGTTCCTGATCGGTATCGGCCTTTTCCTGTCCGTAGCGCGTAGCAAGACCCTCGTAGCAGACTTTTCGAAAATACTCCTCACGTGGGGAGCCATCGGGCGTGGGGAACTTGGGATATTTTGCGGAAGAAGTGGGATCGAGGACAAACTCGACATTGCAGCGCTCGGCAATCTCGAGCGTGGCATCACAGGCTTCGGGATGATCGGCAAAAAGAGCACGCATCTCCTCGGGGGTCTTAAAGTAGACCTCGGGCGAGTAGCGCTTGCGGTTCTCATCGATGATGAGGCGGCCAATTCCGATGCAGATGAGGACATCGTGCGCCTCGTAGTCTTCCTTATTGAGAAAGTGGACGTCGTTGGCCGCGACCACCTTCACCCCGAGTCGCTCGGCGAATCGATACAGCACCTCGCGGCACTTCTCCTGCGGTTCAAGCCCGTGATTGTGGACTTCGAGGTAAAAATTCTCTTTCCCGTAGATCTCGCAGAGTTCCTCCGCGGTCTCGTAAGCGATGTCGTCTTGATCCTTAAGAATCCACTCATTGAGTGGTCCTGAAATACAGCCTGAGAGGCAAATGATGCCCTTCGAGTATTTACGTAAGATCTCCCGATCTACTCGTGGGATCCCGCCATAAGATCCATCGAGGTGGCCAACCGAAACCAGCTTCTGAAGATTGACCCAGCCCTCGTTATTTTCCGCCAGGAGCGTCAAATGGGTTGAGGAAGGACGGCCCGGGATTTCCTTCATATCGCTGATCGCCTCCGGAGCGAGGTAGATCTCGCAGCCCAAGATCGGCTTCACGCCAGCAGCGGTGCAGGACTTGTAGAACTCGATCGTCCCGTAAAGGTTGCCGTGATCGGTCATCGCGACCGCAGGCATTCCCAGCTCCTTGGCCCGCTTGGCGACATCCTTGGTCCGGCAGGCGCCATCGAGCGTCGAATATCCGGTATGCAAATGGAGGTGAACGAAGGAGTCGGACATCGACGCGCAGACTGGACCAGAGCGCCCAGAGATTGAACTCTGAAAATCCAAATAGGAAAGATTTTTTGCTACTGCTGCTTCTGAGTCGGGAGCGGAGTGTGTGCTTCGTTGATGATCGCTTCCATCTTGGTGACCATTTCCGGCATTTTCTTTGCGAGATCGATCTTCTCGTAGGGATCTTCCTCAAGATTGTAGATTTCGAGTGCCTGCATCCCTTTCTTTCTCTGCACCTGTCGAAAGGCCTTCCATTTACCCTGGCGAACCGCCTGGGAGACGATCTGCTGGTCGTTGCCTCCGCAAAATTCCCAGTAGAGGTAGTCGTGCTTCTTTTGCTGGTCGTTTTGCCCCTTCAACAAGGGAAGAAAGGAAATGCCGTCGGATTTCGGAGGAACGGGCTGTCCGATCAACTCACACATCGTCGGGAGGACGTCCCAAAAGGCACTCAGGTGACCGGTCGTCTTATTTTCCGCGATCGTTCCCGGCCAACGGGCCAACATCGGTGTGCGGATTCCGCCCTCGTGCATGTCCCGCTTCATTCCGCGGAGGCTACCGGTGGAGTTCCAGAAATCAGGGTCGTGTCCCCCTTCACGGTGAGCTCCGTTGTCCGATGTGAATATGACGAGGGTGTTGTCATCGATTTCGTAGTGCTCCAGGAGAGCAAGGATATCGCCGACTTGATTGTCGAGATTCTCCATCATGGCCGCGAAACCAGCGATTGGGTTGATGACATCTGGAGTCGTTTCAAATGAACCGGCTTTCTTTCCGTGGATGATGTATTTCCCGACCTTGTCGTTGAACTGGGGGAATCTCTTCTGCCATTTCTCGTGGAGCTGTTTCGGAGCATGCATCGCGGCGTGTGGGACGGCCGTGGGAATGTAGCAGAAGAAGGGTTTCTCGGCCTTGGCATTCGCCTCGATGAACTGCATCGCGTGATTCATGATGATGTCATGCACAAAGGTGCCCTTCTTCAGGGGGATCTCCTTGCCATTGTGGACGTAGGAGGTTGGATAGTAGGTGTGCGCAATGGTTTGGCTCTTCCATCCGCAAAACTCATCAAATCCGTGCGTGAGAGGATTTTGAACTCCCTCTTCATGGGTGTAACCAAGCCCCCATTTCCCATAGGCCCCGGTGGCATATCCCGCCGCTTTAAAAACTTCGGGAAGGACTGTCTGCGCCGGGTCGAGTGGGGCAACGACATTTTCCTGAACGTTGGCGCGCAAGTAGACCTCGCCCGGTTGCTGGCCCGTCATAAGCACCGCGCGGGAGGGACTGCAGACCGTGTTTCCTGAGTAATGCCCCGTGAATTTGAGGCCCTCCTTGGCAAGGCGGTCGATATTCGGAGTTTTGAACTTTTTCTGGCCGTAGCACGACAAATCACCGTAACCGAGATCATCTGCAAGTATATAGACGACGTTCGGCTGGGTGTTCGCCTGGAGGAGCGAGGAGCTCGTCAGCAAGCTTGTGAGAAGAATTTTGAGAGAGGTCATAAATTTTGAGAACTGACCACTATTGAGACAAAGCTCCCGAAAACGACCAGAAAAAAGAATCAGCAAAGATTCCCCAGGCGCCTTCGACACCACTTTTCACCAGATCAAAAGTCCGACACCATGCAAGATCAGGCCCACGCATCCCCCGATGAGCGTTCCATTGATCCGAATAAACTGAAGGTCAGGTCCGACTTGGTGCTCAATTTTTTCGATGAGCTCGTCGGCTTCCCAGGAAGCGACGGTGCTCGCGACGATGCGCTCCAGATCAGCGGAATACCGCTCCATGAGGTTTGCTACGATTTCACAGGATTGCTTTTCAATTTCAGCAATCCGATCCGGGTCTTGCCGTAGCTTCTCCGCCGAGAGCGAAAGAAACTGCGCCCATTCATCCACCGTCGCACTTTCCTCCAAGGCCTCGGCCCTGTCTCTTATACACATCTGACGCTGCCGACGATCTACTCTGTGTAGATC
>OJFK01000180.1_pt1 | contig 16627 bp, 12 predicted proteins | sample 1594101 | NCBI WGS metagenome assembly OJFK01 (sample SAMN05416723, study PRJEB24817) | seawater metagenome | isolation source: Sea water | place: Canada:Atlantic | collected 2013-07
CGAGATTTCTGCCTGTCTCGTGGGCTCGGAGATGTGTATAAGAGACAGTCCAAATGTGGCAGGTTCCAAAATATTATGCAATCCGGTAAGGCCCATTCCTCCACCTACATAGGCAATATCAGCCTGCGAATAAATTTTTGTAAGTAAACCAACAGTATCTATAATAAACACCTTATAATCAGAAATGTTAGTGCCTTCCTTTGTTGAAAACAAGATGCTTTTTTTCTGAATATTTTTTTTAAATGATTCAATTTTAGAGGCATTTATTTTATGTGGAGCAATTATAAACTTCACATCGTCTGGTGCTTTATTGATATAATCAATTAATACCGCTTCATCTTCAGGCCAGGTGCTTCCGCAAACAATACAAAGATTATTTTGCTTGAATTCTGAAATAAACGCTAAGGTGTTATTCTGTAGTAATTGATTGCTAACACGATCAAATCTAGTATCGCCACTAACAGTAATATCTTTGATATTAATACTTTTTAATAAGTCCTTCGATATTTTATCTTGCACAAAAAAGTGATCAAAACTATTTAATGTTTTTCTCATAAAACCTCCATAGGGTTTAAAAAAGATCTGATCTTTTCTAAACAGCCCTGAAACCAAAAATGTGGGTATATTTTTTTCTTTTAATTGAAATAAATAATTGGGCCAAAACTCATATTTAATAAAAATTGCTAGAGAGGGATGTGTTAATTCAATAAATATCTTTGCATTTGAAACCGTGTCAATTGGTAAATAAATAATAGTGTTAGCAAGTGTTGAATTTTTTTTGACTTCAAATCCTGAAGGAGAAAAAAAGGTGACGATTAATTTATAGTCAGGAAATAACTCTTTTGTTTTTTCCATGATAGGAACACCTTGTTCATATTCTCCTAAAGATGCGCAATGAAACCAAATGGTTTTATCATCAGGACGAATGGTTTCTTTTAAGGTATTAAAAACCGTTTTTCTACCATAAACAAACAGGCTCATTTTTTTACTAAAAAAAGCAGTTAGCGAAATTAGCTTACTGGTTATAAATATTGAAAAATTGTATAATAAATGCATCAGATAATACTATACTGCTAAAATACGTTTCTTTATGGAATTAGATTGTTTGTCGATTTCAAATTTTGTAATTTTGTTCTTTATTTTTTATAATTACCTAAGGTTCTTGGCTAAAACATAAGTAACGATTTGTTAAAGTTCTTTGCATTCCAAGATCCAACTAATAATAAATAGCATTTGACTGTTAAAAAACAATAAATATAAGCGCATGAAAAAGATACAAATGGTTGATCTTAAGGGCCAATATAGCAGAATAAAAGATCAAGTGGATTCATCTATTTTAAATGTAATTGAAACAGCTGCTTTTATCAATGGACCGGAGGTTCATGCTTTTCAAAAAGAATTAGAAGCGTATTTAGAGGTCAAACATGTGATCCCTTGTGCCAATGGTACCGACGCATTACAGATAGCTATGATGGGTTTAGGTTTAAAACCTGGCGATGAAGTAATAACGGCAGATTTTACTTTTGCTGCAACTGTTGAGGTTATTGCTTTATTGGGATTAATACCTGTTTTAGTCGACGTGGATCCTATTACGTTTAACATAGATGTAAGTGCTATTAAAAATGCAATTACTCCAAATACGAAGGCAATAGTGCCTGTACATTTATTTGGTTTAGCTGCAAATATGGATGAGATCATGAAATTAGCAAATGAGCATAACTTATTTGTAATTGAAGATAATGCTCAGGGTATTGGAGGATATTATGCTTCAAAAGATGGAACTAAAAAGAAAACGGGTACAATAGGTCATGTAGCTTCAACCTCATTTTTTCCTTCTAAAAATTTAGGTTGTTATGGAGATGGTGGAGCTATTTTTACAAATGATGATGATTTAGCACACACTATTAGGGGTATTGTAAATCACGGAATGTATGTAAGGTACCATCATGATGTAGTAGGAGTAAATTCTAGATTGGATTCAATTCAAGCTGCAGTTTTAAGAGCTAAGCTTCCAAATTTAGATGCATATAATGATGCTAGGCGATTGGCAGCTTCAAAATATACAAAGGCTTTTCAGGGAATTGATGGGGTAATTACTCCTGGTTGTTTTTGCGATTGTTCTATAGAAAATAAAGAAAAATGCAATTTACACGTGTATCATCAATATACCTTAAAAATTATAAATGCTGATAGAGATGCGTTAGCTACACATTTAAATGAAAATGGAATTCCTTGTGGTGTTTATTATCCAATTCCATTGCACCTGCAAAAAGCATATATAGACGATAGGTATAAAGAAGAAAACTTTAAAGTGACCAATCAATTAATAAAAGAAGTTATTTCATTGCCTATGCATACGGAATTGGAGGATGAACAAATCGATTTTATAACTTCAACGGTTATTAATTTTTTAAAAAACAACTAGCGTGAAAAAAATATTGGTAACTGGAGGTTTAGGATATATTGGGTCACATACCGTGGTTGAATTACAAAACACAGGTTTTGAGGTTGTAATTATCGATGATCTTTCCAATTCTTCTAAAGAGGTTTTAAGTAGGATCACTTCTATAACAGGAATTAAACCTGATTTTGAAGAAATAGATTTAAAAAACAAACAAGCAGTTGAGCAATTCTTTAAAAACTATTCCATTGATGGAGTAATTCATTTTGCGGCTTCAAAGGCGGTAGGAGAAAGTGTGAATGAGCCATTAAAGTATTATGAAAATAATATTACAACATTAACTTATGTATTAAAGGAAATGATTGCTAACCAGGTGCCTAATTTTATTTTTAGTTCTTCTTGCACAGTTTATGGCCAGGCAGATGAATTGCCAATTACGGAAAATGCACCTACAAAACCTGCAGAATCTCCTTATGGCGCTACAAAGAAAATGGGTGAAATTATTATTGAAGACACTACAAAAGTAACTGCATTAAAGGCAATTGCATTGCGTTATTTTAATCCGATTGGAGCACATGAAACCTCTAAAATTGGCGAATTACCTTTAGGAGTTCCTCAAAATTTAGTTCCATTTGTAGTGCAAACTGCAGCTGGAATTAGAGAATGTCTGTCTGTTTTTGGAGATGATTATAACACTCCAGATGGAACTGCAGTTCGCGATTATATTCATGTAGTAGATTTAGCAAAAGCACATATTGTAGCCTTAAATAGATTGTTGAACAATGAAAATAAAGCAACCTGTGAGTTTTTTAATATCGGAACGGGAAAAGGAAGTTCCGTATTGGACGTTATAAATGCTTTTGAGAAAGCTACAAATAAAAAAGTGAATTATAAAATCGTAGCCAGGCGGGCAGGAGATATAACTGCAGCTTATGCAGATACAAGTCTAGCTAATAATGAGTTAGGTTGGAAGGCTGAATTAGGGTTAGAGGAAGCTTTGGCTAGTTCATGGAAGTGGCAGGAAAGTTTAAAATAATTTGATTAAACTTCAAATGAAGCGCCGCTAGTTGCTACATTTCTGTCTATTTTTCGCATTAGTCCTTGCAATACATTTCCAGGTCCTACTTCAATAAAATGGGTAGCTCCATCTGCAATCATTTGTTGCATGCTTTGAGTCCATTTTACAGGTGCTGTTAATTGAGAAACTAAATTCATTTTAATTACTGAAGGATCAATAACAGCGGTAGTACTTACATTTTGATAAATAGGACAGGCAGGATTTGAAAAATGAGTATTCTCAATAGCTGCAGCTAATTCTTCTCTAGCTGGTTCCATAAGAGGGCTATGAAAAGCACCACCTACTGGTAACACCAATGCTCTTCTTGCTCCGGCTTCTTTCATAGCTTCACAAGCTAAATTGATAGCGTTTACTTCTCCAGAAATCACTAATTGACCGGGGCAATTATAATTTGCGGCTACCACAATACCAGGAGTTTCTGTACATATTTTTTCAACAACAGCATCTTCTAAGCTTAAAACTGCTGCCATCGTAGAAGGTGTCGCTTCACAAGCTTTTTGCATTGCTTGTGCTCTTTTTGACACTAAAAGAAGCCCATCCTTGAATACCAACGTTTTATTTGCAACTAAAGCAGATATTTCGCCTAAAGAATGACCAGCAACCATATCTGGCTGGAACGATTCTCCTAATACTTCAGCTAAAATAGTGGAGTGTAAAAATATCGCAGGTTGCGTTACTTTGGTTTCTTTTAATTCCTCTGCTGTGCCCTCAAACATTATTTTGGTAATATCAAAACCCAAAAGTTCATTGGCTTGATGAAACAACTCTTTTGCTTTGGAAGAGGCTTCGTATAAATCTAATCCCATCCCTGTAAATTGTGCTCCTTGTCCTGGAAAAATATATGCGTTCATCTGTTTGAATTATTTAATTATTGGAGTTCGTGAATCTTCGATTTCTTTGGATATGAAATATTTTAACTTGCTCGTTTTATAAATGTTGTTTTTATTTAGATGTAAAAATACCTTTTTAATTGAATTCTATGAAGTTTAGTTGCTAACAAAGGTTTGATAAGAAAAATCGAATTTATGTTTTTCATCTTTTAAATGGAATTCCTCAGAAGCAAGTTTCCAATTTTCTGAAGAGATTTCAGGAAAAAAAGTGTCTGCTTCAAAAGAGCCATTAACCCTGGTTAATTCAATTTTATCTGCTATTTCCATTCCTATCTTGTAGATTTCTCCTCCACCAATAATAAAGGCTTGGTTATCATTTTTTGCGACCTCCAGTGCTTCAGCCATGGAATGAACAATAATTGCGCCTTCTGGATGGTAGTCTTTATTACGTGTAATGACGAGATGGACTCTATTGGGGAGTGGTTTCGGAAACGATTGAAATGTCTTTCGTCCCATGATAATATGATGTCCAGTAGTTAATTTCTTAAATCGTTTAAAGTCGTCCGGTAAATGCCAAACCAGGTCATTGTCTTTTCCTAGTTCATTATTAGATCCAGCAGCAGCTATAATTGTAATCATATTTTTTCTTCCGAGTCTAGTGTTTTTTTTTCAGCTTCTAGTTCTTGTACCACTTCTTTTTCTGCATTTTCATCTAATTCGGATATTTTTTCTTCTTGCAGTTTTTTTAGTTTTTCTAATTGACGATTTTCCCATTCCTTACCCATAAACCTGTTTTTAACTAAAACATTAAAACTATGGATTAAAAATAAAAAGCCCCATGCTACAATTGCCCAAACAAACCAATGGTATCCAATAAAAGTAATTTCCTTACCAATACCTAAAGCTAAATTAATAATAACCAATAAGATAGCGCCAACAATAAAGTAAATTAAATGAGATAACAGTCCTTTTTTTTGAAGAATTCGCTTTCTAGCATACTCGTATTGTTCTCTTTGTTCAGCTTCGTTTCGAGATTCTTTTTTGGATTTAGTGAACATACTATTTTTTTAGACTTAAGTAAATATACTATTTTTTAGAATGAATTAAATAGCAACAGCACCTTTAATATGAGGGTGGTGTTCGTAATCTGTTAAAGTGAAATCATCAAAAGTAAAATCAAAAATATTTTTCACTTCAGGATTTAAAACCATTTTAGGAAGTGGTTTAGGGTCTCTTGACAATTGTAAATCTATTTGTTCTTGATGATTGCTATAAATATGTGCATCGCCAAAAGTGTGTATAAAATCTCCCGCTTCCAGTCCACAAGCCTGAGCCATCATCATGGTAAATAATGCATAGGATGCTATATTAAAAGGAACCCCTAAAAATATGTCTGCACTACGTTGGTATAACTGACAAGATAATTTCCCATTGGCTACATAAAACTGAAAAAAAGCATGGCAAGGAGGTAAAGCAGCTTTGCCATTGGCAACATTATCTGAAAAAGAGTTGCTGGTATCAGGTAATACACTTGGATTCCAAGCAGAAACTAACATTCTTCTACTATCTGGATTGTTTTTAAGCGTTTCGATGATTTCTGAAATTTGATCAATTTCATCACCATTCCAGTTACGCCATTGATATCCGTAAACAGGACCTAAATCTCCATTTTCATCTGCCCATTCATTCCAAATACGAACTCCATTTTCTTGAAGGTATTTAATGTTGGTATCGCCTTTTAAAAACCATAACAATTCATAAACGATCGATTTTAAATGAAGTTTTTTAGTAGTTACCATTGGGAATCCTTCACTTAAGTCGAATCGCATTTGGTAACCAAAAACACTTTTAGTTCCTGTTCCTGTTCTATCTTGTTTTATAATTCCGTTTTCTAAAACATGTTTGATAAGGTCGTGGTATTGTTTCATAGATAACTCCTTTAAATAAAGGGCGGTTTAATAATAGATTCAAATTCTTATGAGGATAAAAATAAAAAAAGCAATGGCTAATTAATTCTAAACCATTTTAATATTATTAAAAGTTATCAACGTAAATGGAGAATCACAAGACGCTATAAATATTTAAAGGCAGGGATTAACGTTGTTTCGATAAAAGATAAAAAAAGAAACACTTCAAAAAAAAATAATTAAAAAATAATTCCGAAGAAACGAGTTTAAAGGTGTTACATAAAATCGAGAGCTTTCGCAGTAGAAACCAAATATCGTATCGTACCTGTTTTAAATATGGTTTAGTTTTTTTGGTAGCGATTCCTATCTCCACAGGAATGGGTTATCCTATCAACATGCCTGCGATGGTAGCTGAAATTAAAGATGCAATGCTACCACCGATAAGCGCTTTCATTCCAAATTTTGATAAGGTTTTACGTTGTCCCGGTGCTAATGAGCCAATCCCACCAATTTGAATGCCAATGGAAGCAAAATTCGCAAAACCGCATAACATATAAGTAGCCATGATAATTGATTTCTCGTAGGTTAAATGAGTGGCATTCGCAACATTTTTAAGGTCTGCTAACTGTATATAACCAACAAATTCACTTGCTACTAATTTGATTCCTAAAAGTTGCCCCATCATCATCATATCTTCTTTTGCAACTCCAATTAACCACATTAATGGAGCGAATACAGTCCCTAAAATGGCTTCTAATGAAAGTTGATCATAGGAAGAATGGTCAGCAACCCAGCTGTTAATACTAGTAAAACCTCCAAGCCAACCTAAAATTCCATTGAACATTGCAATAAAGGCAACAAAAACTAATAACATAGCTCCAACATTTACAGCTAGTTTCAATCCTTCTGTAGTTCCGATTGCAATCGAATCTAATATGTTCGTTCCGATTTTTTCTTGAGAAACTTCCACATCAGTATTGACTTCTTCAGTTTGTGGGCACAATATTTTTGAAATTACAATAGCGCCTGGAGCAGCCATGACAGATGCTGCTAATAAATGCTTTGCAAATAGCAATCTAAGTTGAGGGTCATCACCACCTAAAAAACCAATATAAGCAGCAAGAACAGCACCTGCAACAGTTGCCATTCCTCCAATCATTACTAACAGTATTTCAGATTTATTCATTTTCTCTAAATACTCTTTGATTAGCAAGGGAGCTTCTGTTTGTCCTATAAAGATATTTCCAGCGACACTTAAGCTTTCAGCTCCCGATATTTTTAATAGTTTTGATAATAACCAGCCAAAAGCTTTCACTACTTTTTGGATGACTCCTAAGTAAAATAATACAGATGTTAATGCAGAGAAAAAGATAATTGTGGGTAAAACTTGGAATGCAAAAATAAACCCGAACGTATCCATGTCTACCACCAATCCGTCAAATAAGAACTTACTGCCAGCTCTTGTAAACTCTAATATGCTAACAAATACTTGTCCAACAGCTTCAAATATATTTTGTATAAGAGAAACTTTTAATACACCAATAGCAATAACTAATTGAAATGCTAAGCCAATTCCAACTGTTTTCCAATTTATAGCTCTTCTGTTGCTACTAAATAAAAATGCGATAAATAACAGGGAAATCATTCCCAAAACACCCCTCCATATACTCGTAAAAGAAAACCCTTGGCTTGGTATTACTCCTAAATTCTCTTCTGATTGTAATCCAATCCCTTCTTTTTCACCAATGGAAGTTCTAAATTTATAATGCGAGCCATTTTCGGTAAAAATTAAGGTTGAATCGGTATGCTCGGTGATTTCATATTTTCTAATAGTATCGATTGGTTGATTGTAATAAAAAACCAAAAGCTTGTTTTGGAACAGATAATCTCCAGAAGTTTTTAAGTTTTCTTTAGCTTCTATTTCGTAAGAAAAAGTTCCATCCCTTAGGATTAAAAAGTCGTTTTCTGAATTTATAGCTGTTATAGATTCACCATTTGCATTTTCAATACTTGAAAATTGCCATTTATTCTCTAAATCTTGTCCAAATGATAAAAAATGAACTAAAACTAATACTACAACTACTAAATATTTTTGCATAGGATACTATTGTCTTTTTGAAACTTCGTCTCGAATACTTACTGCCTTTTCATATTCTTCATTATTGACTGCTTCTTCAAGCATTTTTTTAAGTTGTTTTAATGAATGTTTACTGAAATCTTCTCGAGTAGAAATAACTGATTCTTTATTGTCACTTGTTAAAAGCTGTTCAATAACAATAGCTGCTTTTTTGGAAAGATCATTTTTGTTTGGCGCTGTTTCCGTTTTAATACCAGCTTTATCTAAAATATTTTTATAGGTAAAAATTGGTGCGTCAAAACGCAGTGCTAAGGCAATAGCATCACTAGTTCTGGCGTCTATAATTTCCTCAATACCTTCTCTTTCACAAATAATACTAGAATAAAAAACACCATCTAATAATTTATGAATAATCACTTGTTTTACAGCAATACCGTACCGTTTTGCAAATGTTTTAAATAGGTCATGGGTTAGAGGCCTGGGTGGCATAATTTCTTTTTCTAGCGCAATAGCTATAGATTGTGCTTCAAAAGCACCAATGACGATTGGTAATTTTTGATCACCATTTTCTTCACTCAAAATTAATGCATAAGCACCATTTTGAGTTTGACTATATGAAATCCCTTTAATATTTAGTCTTACTAAGCTCATTAAAAAATATTCAAAAAAAAAGCTGTTTAATTTTTGGGCTAGCCTAAAATTAAACAGGCCTTTTATTCAGGCACAAATTAATAAAAAATTATGCGTTATTAGATTTAAACTCTTTTAATTTTTCTATTAGTTGAGGTACAAACTCAAAAGCATCTCCAACGATACCATAATCAGCAGCTTTAAAGAAAGGTGCTTCAGGGTCATTATTGATGACAACTTTTACTTTTGAAGAATTTACTCCTGCTAAATGTTGAATTGCTCCAGAAATACCAATTGCAATGTATAAATTAGAAGATACTGGTTTTCCAGTTTGTCCCACGTGTTCACCATGAGGTCTCCAACCTAAGTCACTTACTGGTTTTGAACAAGCAGTAGCAGCACCTAATATTTCAGCTAATTCTTCAATCATTCCCCAGTTTTCAGGACCTTTCAATCCACGTCCACCAGAGACTACGATATCTGCATCAGCAATAGTGACTTTGTCATTAGCTTTTTCTACAGAAGTCACCTTGGTATTAAAGTCACTATCTGATAAACTTGGAGCAAAGTCTTCTATAGCTACAGAAGTTTCATTTTCTAAAATACCAAAAGCATTTTTTGCAAGTCCAATTAATTTTGTTTCGGTAGTAATTTCTGTAGTAGCAAATGCTTTATTTGAAAATACAGTTGAGGTTACATTAAATGGTGAAGTGCTTGTTGGTAATTCAGTTACATTTGGTACAAAACCAGCTTCCATATTTACCGCTAATAAGGGCGCTAAATACTTACTGTTAGCGCTAGAAGAAATTATCACTACTTGTGACGCTTCAATTTTTGCAGCTTGCGAAATAGCATCTGCATAAGCTGAAGCATTAAAATTCTGTAATTGATCATTAGAAACTTGAAGCACTTTAGAAGCTCCATATTTACCCAATTGATCGAGATTGTTACCATTTATGGATACTGCAGTAACCGAAGTTCCTAACATATCGGCTATCTCTTTTGCATAAGATACGGCTTCGAAAGCAATTTTTTTAAACGTACCTCCTTCAGATTCTGTATATACTAATACTGACATATTTTATTTTTTGTCATTCTGAACTAGCTTCAGAATTTATTTAACCGTTTTTTTAATCTTTATAAATTTCCGAATTATTTCGGAATGATTTAATCAGCCTCTAAATTACCTTAGCTTCCTGATGTAATAGCTTGATTAATTCGTCAACATTATCTACTAATTTTACAGCGCCTTTTGAATCTGGCTTTGAAAAACCTGTTATTTTTGTTTCTGTATTGGTGTCTATTGGTTCTTTTACATTTAATGGTTTGCTACGAGCTTGCATAATACCTCTCATATTTGGAATGCGAAGATCAGCTTCTTGAACAATACCTTTTTGACCAGCTATAACTAAAGGGAGGCTAGTGTTGATAATTTCTTTACCACCATCAATCTCGCGAGCCGCAGTTACATTAGTTCCTTCTACTTCAAGATTAATACACATATTTACAAAATTAGCACCTGTTAATTTTGCGACCATTCCTGGAACCATTCCTCCATTATAATCGATAGATTCACGACCACCAATTACCAAATCATACCCACCTTCTTTTATGACATTTGCAAGTTGTTTTGCAACATAAAAACCATCAGTCGCAAGAGTGTCTACTCTTATTGCTTCGTCTGCACCAATTGCCAATGCTTTTCTTAAGGTTGGTTCTGTTTCTGGTCCTCCAACATTTACAACATGAACCGTTGCGCCTTGCTTTTCTTTAAACCACATAGCGCGTGTTAATCCAAATTCATCATTAGGGTTAATTACAAATTGAACACCATTAGTGTCAAATTTAGAATCTCCGTCAGTAAAATTAATTTTAGATGTAGTGTCTGGTACGTGACTTATGCACACTAATATTTTCATAGTAAAATTTTATTATTTATATCTTTTAAATAAATTATATCGTGTAAAAAATGCTTCAAATTTCGAACTACAAATATAGGTATATTTTTATTTTTTTTACTATGCACGCATAATAAAATTAGTTAAATCTTTAGAAAAAATAGGGAGCCATATATAAATAATAGTATTTTTGCATTTCCTTTTTACCAGAAGGAAATTATGAAGGTGAGTTTTTAAATCTGATACAATTTAGATTTGTAAATAAATAAGAATATTAAATATGAAAACAATTCAATTTAGAGAAGCTATTTGTGAAGCGATGAGCGAAGAAATGCGTCGTGATGAAAGCGTTTATTTAATGGGTGAAGAAGTTGCCGAATACAACGGTGCTTATAAAGCTAGTAAAGGAATGTTAGATGAATTTGGCGAGTTAAGAGTTATTGATACTCCAATAGCTGAACTTGGTTTTTCAGGAATTGCTATTGGTTCTGCTATGAATGGTAATAGACCTATAGTTGAATACATGACTTTTAATTTCTCGCTAGTAGGAATTGATCAAATCATAAATAATGCCGCAAAAATGCGTCAGATGAGTGGTGGGCAATTTAATATTCCTATTGTATTTAGAGGTCCAACAGCTTCTGCTGGTCAACTTGCTGCAACTCATTCTCAAGCCTTTGAAAGTTGGTATGCCAATTGTCCAGGTTTAAAAGTAGTAGTTCCTAGCAATCCTAAAGATGCAAAAGGTCTTTTAAAAAGTGCAATTAGAGATGATGATCCGGTTATCTTTATGGAAAGTGAACAAATGTATGGTGATAAAGCTGAGGTTCCAGAAGGAGAATATTTAATTCCTTTAGGAGTTGCTGAAATTAAAAGAAAAGGAACAGATGTGACCATCGTATCTTTTGGGAAAATTATTAAAGAAGCTTATAAAGCAGCGGATGTACTTTCGGAAGAAGGCATTGAATGTGAGGTTATTGATTTGCGTACCGTAAGACCATTAGATCATAAAACAATTTTAGAATCTGTTAAAAAAACGAACCGTTTGGTGATTTTAGAAGAAGCATGGCCTTTTGGAAATATTTCAACAGAAATTACATATCAAGTACAAGAACAAGCTTTCGATTATTTAGATGCTCCAATTATTAAAATAAATACAGCAGATACTCCAGCGCCATTTTCTCCAGTTTTACTTGCAGAATGGCTGCCTAATAGTACTGATGTAATAAAAGCAGTAAAAAAAGTGTTATATAAATAAAACATATCACATATTTTAAGCGACTTTGTAAGTCGCTTTTAAAAATTACTTTTCCTATAATCAATACCTTAACATCGAATTGCTTTTGATGAAACATTTTTATTTTTATTTAGTACTCTTTTTTACTTCATTGGTTCAGTCACAAACCAAGGTAAGTGGGGAGATAAAAGATGAATTTGGAGATCCAGTTGCTTTTGCTAATGTTTTTTTTAAAGATTCTAATGAAGGAACAATTACCAACGAAAACGGAAGGTTCTATTTAGAGTCTAATGAAACCTATACCACTGTAATTTTTTCATTTATTGGATATACTACTTTAGATTTAGATCTTGAAAAAAAGACTAATTTTAAAATGAATATTATTTTAAAAGAAGAATCTGCTTCTCTAAAAGAAGTGCTTATTTTTAGTGGAAAACAATCAAAAAAAAATAATCCTGCTATTGACATTCTTCGTAAAATTTGGGAAAATAGAAGGGGAAATGGAGTTAAAAAGTTTGATCAATATTCTTATAATAAATATGAAAAATTAGAATTTGATATAAATACCATTGACAGTAACCTTATAAAAAGTAAAACCTTTAGAGGGATGGAATTCATTTTTGATAAAGTTGACACTTCAAGGGTGACAGGAAATACGTATCTGCCAGTTTTTATTAATGAAGCTTATTCAAAGGTATACGGAGATAATAAAATTGATAAAGAAAAAGAACTTTTAGAGGGCAATAAAAACTCGGGGTTTGAAAACAATCAATCATTGATAGAATTAGTAAAAGACTTATATTCAGATTTTGATATTTATGACAATCATTTAAAATTCTTTGATGTAGCTTTTAATAGCCCATTATCTACAAATGGAATTAATGTTTATAATTATGTGTTATTGGATAGTGCTTTTGTTGGTGATAAGTGGTGTTATAATATTGTTTATTACCCTAGAAGAAAAAATGAATTGACCTTTAAAGGAGACTTTTGGGTAAATGACAGTACTTGGGCCATTAAAGAAATTAATCTGCAAGCTTCAAAAAGTGCTAATTTAAATTGGGTTCGTGAAATTTATATTGAGCAAGAATACGATGTGTTAAACGATTCTACTTTTTTAATAACGAGAGATTATATACTAAGTGACTTTAGTTTTAGAAAAAAAGAAAGTGCCCATGGAATGTATGGAAAAAGAACGACACTTTTTAATAATTACGAATTTGATATTCCTAAAGAAGAAAAATTTTATAAAGAGAATATAGATCCTTACGAATTCGAAGTTTATAATCGATCTGATGATTTTTGGGACGAAAGAAGGATGGAGACTTTAAGTAAGGATGAAAAAGGTATTTATAAAATGTTAGATACCTTGATAACGGTTCCACGATTTAAAAATTTATATACAATAGGTGCTTTAGTCGCCAGTGGATATTATGAATTTAAAGGTTTTGATGCTGGGCCAATTTTTTCTGTTTTAGGTTATAATGATGTAGAAGGTTTGCGACTTCGACTTGGGGGAAGAACATACTTTGGTCAAAATGATATGTGGAGACTAGAAGGTTTTGGTGCTTATGGATTTAAAGATGAGAAATTTAAATATGGATTGTCTGGTAAGGTATTGCTAAGTAAAAAAAATCGAAAGATTTTATTTGGAGGACATCGAAAGGATATTGAGCAAACAGGAGCGAGTTTAACCAATAGTAACGATGTTTTGGGAAGAAATAGAGCCTCTTCCGGATTGGTGACAATAGGGGCAAACGATCGTTTAACCAATATAGAACTTTTTACTTTAGGCTATGAAATGGAGCCTGCTAAAAATTTTATTTTTAGAATAACAGGTTCTCATCGAACATTAAAGTCTGCTTCAGATACCTTTAGTTTAAGTTATTATGATAAAAATGGTGCCATTAATGACGAATTAAAACAGTCTGAATTAGAATTAGGGATTAATTACACTCCAGGACGTAAAACCTCTGGATATGGAGTAGAAAGGAAAATAATAAATCAAGGAGATTTCCCTTCCTTTTTCTTAGGATATACTTTTGGTTTAGAAAATGTTTTAAAAAGTGACTTTGATTATCACAGAATACAAACCTTATATACGCAACCTTGGAACGTTGGAGGTCTAGGAAGATTATATACCACCGTTGAATTAGGGAAAATAATTGGTGCTGTTCCTGTAGGCTTATTAAGTCCTATCCCCGGAAATCAAACACTATGGAGTATTTATAACACATTTACACAATTAGATTACTACGAATTTGTAAGCGATACCTATGCGTCTTTTCATTTAAAACATAATTTTGGAGGACGATTTTTTGGTAGAGTTCCGTTGCTTCGAAAATTAAATTTACGTGAATTGGTAGGTTTTAGAGCCGTATGGGGTCAAATTTCAGAAGCAAATAATGCTATTAATGTTGGGGTAGATGGTTTGCCAATTCTTTACCAATCTCCAGAAGATATCTATTGGGAATGGAGTGCTGGAGTTGGGAATATTTTTAAAATATTTTCAATTCAACTTAATTTTCGTGGCAACTATTTTGATAATCCAGGAGCAAGGAACTTCGGAATAACAGGGGATTTTAGTTTTTCATTTTAGAATAATTATATTTTATAAAAAATTACAATAGCTACAAAAGATAAGATTCTTTTTATTCATTAATTGAAATACTAAAAGGAATTAGAAATAAATGAGAATGCGATTTACATAAAATTAGCCCTTTAAAATTAGTTTTCTAAGGGGTTTTTTATTCTATTTGAATTTACTACTTTTGCAAGCCTTAATAATAAAATAATAAAATATGGAATCAATGATGATTTATATGCCAATAGTTGCGGCATTAATAGGTTTGGCTTATATGTTAGTTAAAAAATCTTGGGTAATGAAACAAGATGCAGGTGATGGTAAAATGAAAGAAATTTCTGAACACATCTACGAAGGTGCTTTGGCATTCTTAAATGCAGAGTATAGACTTTTAGCAATATTTGTTGCAGTTATAAGTGTTTTATTATTTGTTGTTTCAACAATTGTTCCGTCAACACATTGGTTAATTGTTGTTGCTTTTATATTAGGAGCCTTTTTCTCTGCATTTGCAGGAAATATCGGTATGAAAATAGCCACTAAAACAAATGTAAGAACCACACAAGCAGCCAGAACAAGCTTACCAAATGCTTTAAAAGTATCTTTTGGTGGTGGAACTGTTATGGGCTTAGGGGTAGCTGGTTTAGCAGTTTTAGGTTTAACGATGTTTTTTATATTTTTCTATAACTACTTTATGGGTGGAGTAGATGGTGTTTTTTCAGTAGAAAAAATGACTATAGTTTTAGAAACCTTAGCTGGATTTTCTTTAGGTGCTGAATCTATCGCATTGTTTGCAAGAGTTGGTGGTGGTATTTATACCAAGGCTGCCGATGTTGGAGCTGATTTAGTAGGTAAAGTAGAAGCAGGTATTCCAGAAGATGATCCTCGTAATCCAGCAACTATTGCTGATAATGTAGGTGATAACGTTGGTGATGTTGCAGGTATGGGTGCCGATTTATTTGGTTCGTATGTAGCAACGGTATTAGCTGCTATGGTATTAGGAAACTATATTATTGCAGTAAATGATATTAATATCTTTAAAGATTTTGGTTCCATTGGACCCATCTTATTGCCAATGGCAATTGCAGGTGCAGGAATTATCATTTCTATGTTAGGTACCATGTTAGTTGGTATTAAATCTAATGATGCTAAAGAAACCCAAGTAATGGGGGCTTTAAACAAAGGGAATTGGTTCTCCATAGCTTTGGTAGCAATTTCTTGTTATGTTTTAGTAAATTATATGTTACCAGAAACAATGAAAATGAATTTCTTTGAAACAGGTGGTAATGTATTGAAAGATATTACTGCTATGCGTGTTTTCTATGCAACCTTAGTTGGTTTATTTGTAGGTGCTGTCATATCTTCAGTAACAGAATATTATACAGGTTTAGGTAAAAAACCAATTTTAAATATTGTTCAAAAGTCGGCTACAGGTGCTGGTACAAATATCATTGCAGGTTTAGCGACAGGGATGATTTCTACATTTCCAACCGTACTTTTATTTGCTGCTGCAATTTGGTCATCATATGCATTAGCTGGTTTTTATGGTGTTGCAATGGCAGCATCAGCAATGATGGCAACTACAGCGATGCAATTAGCGATTGATGCTTTTGGACCTATTGCAGATAATGCAGGGGGAATTGCTGAAATGAGTGAACAAGATCCTATCGTAAGAGAACGTACAGATATTTTAGATTCAGTAGGTAATACAACAGCAGCAACCGGTAAAGGTTTTGCTATTGCTTCTGCAGCATTAACTTCATTGGCATTGTTTGCAGCATATGTAACATTTACTGGCATTGATGGTATTAATATTTTTAAAGCACCCGTTTTAGCAATGCTATTTGTTGGTGGAATGGTACCCGTTGTATTCTCTGCCTTGGCGATGAATGCAGTAGGTAAAGCAGCGATGGAAATGGTATACGAAGTACGCCGTCAGTTTAAAGAGATTCCAGGAATTATGGAAGGTACTGGGAAACCAGAATACG
>OJFK01000183.1_pt1 | contig 16387 bp, 16 predicted proteins | sample 1594101 | NCBI WGS metagenome assembly OJFK01 (sample SAMN05416723, study PRJEB24817) | seawater metagenome | isolation source: Sea water | place: Canada:Atlantic | collected 2013-07
ATCTACACAGAGTAGATCGTCGGCAGCGTCAGATGTGTATAAGAGACAGAGTATGCCCTGAAAGCCAGCAATCGTTTCCTTCAGAGACACATACTTACCGGGTGCGCCAGTGAAGATTTCCGCCACATGGAAAGGCTGGGATAAAAAGCGCTCAATCTTACGTGCACGGTTTACCGTCTGCTTGTCTTCCTCAGACAGTTCGTCCATCCCCAGAATGGCAATAATGTCTTTCAGTTCCTTATAGCGCTGCAACACGTTCTGCACCCCGCGAGCGGTATCGTAATGCTCATGGCCGATAATAAGGGGATCAAGCTGACGTGAGGTTGAATCGAGAGGGTCTACCGCAGGATAAATGCCCTTCGCTGCAATATCTCGGCTCAGTACCACGGTAGAATCGAGGTGAGCAAAGGTCGTAGCTGGCGATGGGTCAGTCAAGTCATCCGCCGGTACATAGACCGCCTGAATCGATGTGATCGAACCCACTTTCGTGGAGGTAATTCGCTCTTGAAGTACACCCATCTCTTCTGCCAACGTCGGCTGATAGCCCACCGCGGAAGGCATACGGCCCAACAGCGCTGACACTTCGGTTCCCGCCAGAGTGTATCGATAGATATTGTCGATAAACAACAGCACATCGCGACCCTCGTCACGGAATTTTTCGGCCATAGTCAGGCCGGTTAGCGCAACACGCAATCGGTTTCCTGGCGGCTCATTCATCTGGCCATACACCATCGCAACTTTGGAGTTGGAGAAGTTCTCAACATCCACAACTTTGGATTCCTGCATCTCAAAGTAGAAATCGTTACCTTCTCTTGTGCGTTCTCCAACACCTGCAAACACCGACAAGCCGGAGTGCTCAGTGGCGATGTTGTTAATAAGCTCCATCATGTTAACAGTTTTACCCACACCGGCACCGCCGAACAGGCCGACCTTGCCGCCCTTGGCAAAGGGACATACGAGATCAATTACCTTGATACCTGTTTCCAACAATTCATTTGACGCGGCCAAGTCTTCATAGCTGGGCGCTTTTCGATGAATAGAGGCGGTCTCTTTCGCTCCGATTGGGCCACATTCGTCGATCGGGTTTCCCAGAACGTCCATGATGCGGCCCAGCGTCTCGATGCCCACAGGGACACAGATGGGTTCGCCTGTATTTTCCACCGCCAAGCCCCTGCTAATGCCCTCTGACGACCCCATCGCAATTGTTCGAACAACGCCGTCGCCTAGCTGCTGCTGCACCTCTAACGTCAGACCTTTTTCTGTTACTTTTAGTGCATCGTATACCCGCGGCACACTGTCACGCGGGAACTCAACGTCGAGTACGGCGCCAATAATTTGTACGATTCGTCCGCTGCTCATGTTCGGATCCTCTAGATCAAAGTTCAGTTCTGGCTGGCTCGGACCATCGCCCAAAGCCCCATCTTTAGTCATACTGGTTCTGCTGGACAAGCGTTAGCTGATCGCAGCAGCCCCACTCACAATTTCGGACAGCTCCTGAGTAATCGCCGCCTGTCGCGCTTTGTTGTAAATAAGCTGCAGGTCATCAATCAAATCTCCTGCATTTTCGGTCGCGTTCTTCATTGCCAGCATCCGTGCGGCCTGTTCACAGGCGCCGTTTTCGACCACGGCCTGATAGACCTGGGACTCGATATAACGCGTTAACAGATCTTCCAGTAAGTCTTTTGCGTCAGGTTCGTAAATATAGTCCCAGTGGTGTTTCATCTCATTGCTCTGCTCTGCCTCTAGCGGCAAGAGCTGCTCGACCTCAGGCTGCTGCGTCATAGTATTCACAAACTGGTTGCCCACCAGATAGAGCCGATCAATCTTGCCCTCTTCATAGGCGTTTAGCATCGCCTTTACCCCGCCAATCAGGCTGGAAAGCGATGGCTCTTCACCCAAATCACGCACCGCAGCGGTTATATTGCCACCTAGGCTACCAAAAAAAGCCGCTGCCTTAGCACCGATCAAACTAAGGTCTACATCGACGCCCTGGTCGTTCCAACCCTTCATTGACCTGACCGTGGTTTTAAACAGGTTCATGTTAAGGCCGCCGCACAGGCCTCGATCGGTGGATACGATAATGTAACCCACGCGCTTAACCTCACGCGTTTCCATATACATATGCTTATACTCTGGCGCTGCATTGGCAATATGGCCAACAACGGCACGCATGCGTCGAGAGTACGGCTTGCCTAGCTGCATGCGCTCCTGCGCTCTGCGCATTTTGCTTGCCGCAACCATTTCCATTGCACTAGTGATCTTCTGCGTGCTCTGAATGCTCGAGATCTTAGTCCGTATTTCTTTTCCGGCTGCCATTTACGCGTCCTCGGCCTTACCAGGTCTGCGTGTTTTTAAACGTCTCAATCGCAGCCTTGAAGCTAGCGTCGATTTCGTCGTTATAGTTTCCTGATGCCGCTACACTGCTCATCAAGTCTCCGTGTTCAGCATGCATATAAGACAGCAGCGCATCTTCAAAATCGCCGATTTTCTCGACTTCAATATCTTCAAGGTAGCCTTTGTCCGCTGCAAATAGTACTAACCCCATCTCGGAAATACTTTGCGGCGAATACTGTTTTTGCTTCATCAGCTCAGTGACGCGCTCACCATGATCCAGCTGCGCCCTAGTAGCGTCATCTAAATCTGAAGCGAACTGAGAAAAAGCGGCAAGTTCGCGATACTGCGCCAAGGCCGTACGAATACCGCCGGATAACTTTTTAATGATTTTGGTTTGCGCCGCACCACCAACACGCGATACAGAAATACCCGCGTTCATCGCAGGACGAATCCCCGCATTAAACATATCCGCTTCCAGAAAAATCTGGCCATCAGTAATAGAAATCACGTTGGTTGGAACGAATGCTGAGACGTCTCCCGCCTGAGTCTCAATCACCGGCAACGCGGTAAGCGAACCGGTCTTTCCCTTGACTGCACCTTTGGTAAAATCTTCTACGTACTTTGCATTGACTCGAGCTGCTCGCTCCAACAAACGCGAATGAAGATAAAAAACGTCCCCGGGGTAAGCTTCCCGACCAGGCGGCCGACGCAGCAGCAATGATATCTGGCGGTAGGCCCAAGCCTGCTTAGTCAGATCATCGTAAATAATCAGAGCGTCTTCACCGCGGTCTCGGTAATACTCTCCCATGGTGCAGCCCGCAAACGGCGCCAAGTATTGCATTGCCGCCGGATCAGATGCGGTTGCGGCAACAATAATCGTATGATCCATCGCACCATGCTCTTCGAGCTTGCGCACCACCGCTGCAACAGAGGATGCTTTTTGCCCAATGGCGACATAAATACACTTAATCCCTGAACCTTTCTGATTGATAATGGCATCAACCGCGATGGCCGTCTTTCCGATTTGGCGATCGCCAATAATCAGTTCACGCTGACCGCGGCCGATAGGTACCATGGCATCAATCGCTTTCAGGCCGATCTGCACCGGTTGATCAACGGACTGCCGAGCAATAACGCCGGGCGCCACTTTTTCAAGGGCATCGGTCATCGCCGCATTGATAGGGCCTTTGCCATCAATAGGAGACCCCAGCGCATCTACAACGCGCCCCTGCAGCTCGGGCCCTACGGGCACCTCTAGAATACGGCCCGTGCAGCGACAAGACTGCCCTTCTGCAATACTCTTGTAGTCGCCGAGAATCACGGCGCCCACTGAGTCGCGCTCAAGGTTTAGCGCCATCCCGTAGATGCCGCCTTCAAATTCAATCATCTCGCCGTACATCACTTCGGCAAGACCATGGATACGAATAATACCGTCTGTAACCGATACTATCGTGCCTTCATTGCGAGCTTCCGCAGTGACATCGAGCTGGTCGATGCGCTGCTTGATAATCTCGCTAATCTCAGATGGATTCAGTTGCTGCATGCTCTATTCCTCAATCCTATGTCTTAAAGTCTAGGAATTCATTGCTTCGGCAAGCTTGTTTAGCCCGCCACGCACGGAGCCATCGATCACTAGATCACCGGCTCTGATTAAAACGCCACCCAAAAGATTGCTGTCTGTTGACGTGCGCACCTTCACTTCGCGTTCAAGTTTTTTGCCTAATACTGTGGCCAATTTGTCCCGTGCCGCGTCAGCAAGATCAAAGGCAGATATCACCTCGACGTCAACCGACTTTTCCTGATTTGCCTTGTACTGAGCAAACAAGGAATGGATCTCGGGCAACAAGGCAAGGCGCTTGTTAGAGGCGAGAATTGAGACAAAGCTTTGCGTTTCCGCTCCCAATGATTCGCCGCACACGCCATTTAACGTCTGTGCCTGCTGCTCCGCTGTCAGGGCAGGATTGTGAAGCACTCCGTCCATCGTGTCGTCCAGACTCACTGCCGCTACGGCAGCCAACTCCTTATCCCACTGTGACAACTGACCCTTATCCCGAGCGTACTCGAAAGCGGCCTTAGCATAGGGACGTGCGATTGTGCTTAACTCCGCCATAGCTCCCCCGGGTTACAACTCTGCAGCCAGCTTATCAACCAGACCGGCATGTGCCTTCTGATCAATAGCCGCACCCAAAATCTTTTCAGCGCCTGCGAGAGACAACGCGGCTACCTGACCACGCAAGTGCTCCCGCGCACGATTAGTCTCTTGATCAATTTCTGCTTGGGCAGCGGTCTTAACACGACCAGCCTCAACAACGGCAGTACTTTTGGCTTCGTCTACGATCTGAATACCGCGCTTGTTGGCAGCGTCGACGATAGCCGCCGCTTCATGCTTAGCCTCAATAAGACGCTCTACGGCCTTTTGTTTTGCTAGCTCTAGATCGTGGCCAGCGCGATCTGCAGCCGCCAACCCGTCAGCCATCTTCTTCTCGCGCTCTGCCATTGCCGCCAATATAGGCGGCCACACATACTTCATGCAGAACATGACAAAGCAGACAAATGCGATCATCTGCCCAATAAGCGTAAGATTAATATTCACGCCTTGCTCCTCACAGGTTATTGAGGGCCGCGATCAGGGCGGCCCCATTCCCGTCGCTGGTTGATTTAAGCTGCGACAACGAAGATCAGGTACATTGCGATACCGACACCAATAATTGGAATCGCATCGACCAAGCCTGCTCCCAGAAAGAAGGTAACCTGCAGTTTGGGTGCCAATTCAGGCTGACGAGCAGAACCCTCTATGAGCTTTCCGCCCAGCAGACCAACGCCAATAGCGGCTCCAAGACCACCCAGACCCATCATAATGGCGGCAGATACGTAGATTAATTCAGGCATTTTTTTCTCCTATCGTTACATTAAGCAAAACATACATTAAAAAATGAATCAGTGGTCCTCATGGGCCATGCTGAGATACACAATTGTCAAAACCATAAAGATAAATGCCTGCAGAGGAATGACCAGCAAATGGAAAATACCCCAGGCAACTTGCAACAAACCGGCAGGAATCATCCAGCCGACCCCGGCACTAAAGAGCGCCGCTATCAGGATAAAAATCATTTCCCCCGCATACAGATTGCCAAACAATCGTAAGCCGAGAGAGAAAGGCCTGGCTAACAAACCAACCACCTCCATAAAAAGGTTAACCGGGATAAAAGCCCAGTGATTAAACGGGGTGAAGCTCAACTCCTTGAGGAAGCCAACGCCTTTAATTTTAATCGAGTAATAGAGCATCAAAATAAAGACACCCATCGCCATACCCATCGTAATATTCGGATCCGTAGAGGGCACGATTTTCTGAAAATGAACGCCGGCAACGATCTCTAAAATCTTTGGAACCAGATCAATTGGAACAAGGTCCATTAGGTTCATCAGCAACACCCAGACAAATATAGTTAACGCCAGCGGTGCAATCATCCGATTTTGTCCGTGGAAGGTATCACGCACAGTGCCATCTACAAACTCAACAATCATTTCTACCATGTTGACCATGCCGCTAGGGACACCTGTCTCTGCCTTTTTAGCCACTCGACGAAACAGCCAACAAAAAACAATGCCAAGGCCGATCGACCACAACATAGAGTCCACATGAATCGCGTTAAACCCCATCGCAGAAGCTTCTTCTGCGCCGTGCGCCATCACCCACGCGCCGCCTTCGCCAATAATAGCGCCGTCCTCACGCTCAAAGCCGCCCGGCAATTCGCCATAGGTAAGGTTTGTCAGGTGGTGCGTAATGTATTCAGAAACGGTCTGGGTTGAGCCTGCCATCTATCAAAACCCTTGAATCTATCTATTTCCGCCAGTCGCCGTTTAACAGCAACCAACTGCCTATAATTTGAATAACCAACATCGCAAGAAAACCAACAAAAACTGCCAGCCCACTTATTGGCCGCAACATAGTAAACACTATGGCGAAGCCAGCAACACTGAGTGCAAACTTACCTACTTCGCCAACATAGCTGGCCCGCGCTATGGCTTGAGCTGAACGCGCTCCGCGCCACCTAAAGGCGTACAGCGCAAAATATGCCTGTGGCACTATGGCTGTGAGGCCTCCGCTGAATACCGAGTAAGCAATAACTCTATCGGACATCAGCAAAAAGGAGCTTGCCACAACGAGCAATACCAATTGAACCCAAGTGATTCGGTATACCGGGGGCCGCGCTACTTCAGCACCGGCCATCAGCGCCTCGCGTCACTCCCGTCGTCATTAGGTACACCGAGCTTCCTCATTTCGGGCCCGCATTATAGGGGCATTGCCCGACAGGTTCAACCGAGTTGTCACCGGCTGGGCAACTGAATGTTTTTGGTCTTGATTTACACCCCCTATTCCCAGATCAGGGCATGATCGCAGACATTATGCGCCGGCACAGAGCTTTGTGCTGGCGCCAATCTTGGCGACTATATCGTGTGTTGCGGTCTTATTTGATATGACTCAAAATGCCGTCTAGCTCATCCAGGCTATTGTAATGCAATACCAGCTTACCTTTACCTTTTGCGCTGTGTTGGATTTTGACCGATGCCCCAAGACGCTGCGACAGATCGTCTTGTAACTGTCGAATATTAGGGTCAACCGAGGTGTCGGATGCGGGTTGTGTCTTTGTCGCCGACCAATTACGCACCAATGCTTCTGTTTGACGCGCCGTCAAACCTTTGCCTACCACGGTGCGGGCTGCCTGAGATTGATCGGACCCCTCCAAACCTAGCAGCGCACGCGCATGTCCCATCTCTAGATCACCGTGTTCCAGTAGACGCCGCACGTCTTCCTGTAACGTCATCAGGCGCAGCATGTTGGCTACTGTGGATCGGGATTTACCTACCGCTGTTGCCACTTCCTGTTGCGTAAGCTCAAATTCCCGCTGCAGCCGCTGCAGTGAAGCGGCTTCCTCTATCGGGTTGAGATCCTCGCGCTGTATGTTTTCTATCAGCGCCATAGCAATCGCAGCCTGATCGGAAACGTCACGGATAACTGCGGGGATAACATCCAAGCCAGCCAATTGCGTGGCCCGCCATCGCCGTTCGCCCGCGATGATTTCGTACTTCTGATCAGAGATAGGACGCACGACGATCGGCTGCATTAGGCCCTGAGTAATAATACTGTCCGCCAGTTCACGCAGAGATTCTGGCTCAATCTCCCGGCGTGGTTGGTACTTGCCGCTCTGAATGAGGTCTACAGGAAGCTCTTTAAACGCTGTCCCTTCTTCACTGGCGACACCGTGTTTTGAGCCGGCATGATCCTCCATTCCGGTTGATTGCGCGTTAAGTCCTGCCCCGAGCAACGCATCAAGTCCCCGCCCCAAGCCGCGTTTTTTACCTGCCATCTCTACTCTCCCTCATTACAGGCCGTCACGACATTTTTAGGCTGCTGCTTTGCCTCTTGCTCCGCTCGCCGGATGATTTCTCCCGCCAGCGCCATGTAGGCCTTGGACCCACGAGAGTTTTTATCATAGTACATGGCTGGAAGGCCGTGGCTGGGGGCTTCCGCAAGGCGCACATTCCTGGGCACAACCGTCCGATAGACCTTGTCGCCAAAATGCCCGCGCAACTGCGCTGACACGTCTGTTGTCAGGCTGTTCCGGGGGTCGTACATAGTGCGCAATATGCCCTCGATCCGCAGGTCGCCGTTGAGTGTGTCGGCCACGCTTTCAATAGTCCGCGACAGCGCTGCCAGGCCCTCCAAGGCGAAGTATTCGCATTGCATGGCAATAATCACTCCGTCAGCGGCAACCAGGGCATTGATGGTCAGCATGTTAAGGGAGGGAGGACAGTCAATCAGTATGTAGTCGTATTTGCTAGAGGATTGAGAGAGCGCCATCCTTAGGCGGCGCTCCTTGTGTTCAACGTCGAGCAGTTCCACTTCAGCCGCCGTCAGGTCGCTATTGGCAGGCAAAACATCGTAACCACTTGCACCCGCAGGGCATGTCACTAGGCGGATAGGCGCGCCGTGCACCAGAACGTCGTAGATGCTGCGCTCGATAGCGTGTTTATCAATACCGCTGCCCATCGTGGCATTGCCTTGTGGATCTAGGTCTACAAGCAACACGCGCTTCTTCATCGCCGCTAGCGATGCCGCAAGGTTGATGCTAGTCGTGGTCTTGCCAACGCCGCCTTTTTGATTCGCGATTGCGATAATTTTGGTCAATGAACTTGCCCCTGGCAATAGTGTTACGGTCGGCATGTGCTTTGTTACAGCGCAATCTCTACCAGATGTCGATGTTCGCCGAGCCCCGGCACGACGAGCGGGTGAACCGCCACCTGCGCACCCTCTTGGCCAATTGCATCCAGCTCCTCCGCAGGATACGCCCCCTTCATCGCCAACAGTCGACCCTCTGGAGCCAGCAGGTGGCGGCAACCATGCATCATATCCTGCAAAGAAGCAAAAGCCCGCGATAACACCGCGTCAAACGGCTCGACAACACGAAATGATTGCACGCGTGCCTGATGAACAACCATATTATCCAAGCGCAGTGCTGTTTTCACCTGAAAAAGAAACCGGGTCTTCTTGCCGTTACTGTCCAGCAGATGAAACTCTCGCTGAGGAAAAAGTATCGCCATAGGGACCCCCGGCAGGCCCGCCCCCGTTCCAACATCGAGAACACGTTGGCCCGCTAGAAAGGGCGCAATAGCCAGGCTATCCAGCAGGTGACGCGTGACCATGTCCGCCTCCTCGCGCACCGCGGTCAAGTTATATGCGGTGTTCCATTTTGACAACAGGGCCAAATAGTCGATCAACCGTGCCTGCTGCTCGCTGCCAAGAGACAACTTCAGGTCGTCGCAGCCCTGTTGTAGGCGATAAATCAGGTCTGGTTGCAATTCAGGCCAGCTTGCGTTGGCTATCGGAGTCTTCCTGAATATCGCTGCCGAGAGCACCGCGCTTTTTGAGGTAAATCAGCAACAATGCGATGGCGGCCGCCGTAACACCGGGTATTCGCCCGGCTCGAGCCAGAGAGTCTGGCCGAGCGGCACTCAACCTTTGTTTCACCTCATTAGACAGGCCGTCAACCGCGTTGTAATCCAAATTAGCGGGTAGTGGTGTATGCTCATTGCGACGCAGCCGCGCAATATCTTCTTTTTGCCTTTCGATGTAGCCCGCGTACTTGGCCTGTATTTCAACTTGTTCTGCTGCTTGGGGGTCTGCACTCGGCTCTCCCACCAGCGCGGCGAGGTCCGCGTATTCAAGTTCCGGTCGTTTCAGCAGCTCAGCCAGTGAATATTCGCGAGCAATCGAGTTTTTTAGTTTTCCAGAGAGCGCTTCGGCCTGGGGGGTGTGGGGATGAACCCAGCTGGTTGCCAGTCGGGTTGTTTCGCGCTCTATTTCATCGCGTTTTCCTTCAAAGCGCTCCCAACGCGCATCGTCCACAAGGCCCAATGCCCTCCCGCGCTCCGTCAGTCGCAGATCCGCATTGTCTTCACGTAGCAGTAATCGGTACTCCGCGCGAGACGTAAACATGCGATAGGGCTCAAGCGTGCCCATTGTGATCAAATCGTCTACCAACACGCCAATATAGGCCTCGTCTCGCCGTGGGGTCCAGGCCTCCTTCTCGCGCACCGCGAGCGCGGCGTTGAGCCCGGCCAACAGGCCTTGGGCGGCGGCCTCTTCATACCCGGTAGTACCGTTGATCTGCCCAGCAAAGTATAGCCCCGGGACCGCTTTTGTCTCCAGGGTTGCGTTGAGGTCCCGTGGATCGAAGAAGTCATATTCGATAGCGTACCCAGGCCTGGTGATGTGAGCGCTCTCAAACCCTTTGATAGAGCGCACTAGATCGACCTGAACATCAAATGGCAGGCTGGTGGAAATGCCATTGGGATAAAGCTCCCGCGTGGTTAACCCTTCCGGCTCTATAAAAATCTGATGCGAACTTTTATCCGCAAATCGGTGAATCTTGTCTTCAATACTGGGACAGTAACGCGGCCCAACCCCCTCTATGACGCCTGAATATAAGGGCGACCGGTCCAGGCCGCCTCGAATAATATCGTGGGTTTGCTCATTGGTATGGGTGATCCAGCAGCAACGCTGCTCGGGGTGCTCCGCGATGCCACCCATATAGGACATGACCGGCTCTGGCTGATCGCCCCACTGTTCTTCTAAGCCGGAGAAATCGACGCTTCGTGCATCAATTCGCGGTGGTGTGCCTGTTTTCAGGCGCGCTACCCGAAATGGCAGCTCCCTCAATCGCGCTGCAAGGGCAATGGACGGCGGGTCACCGGCGCGGCCCGCAGAGTTGTTCTCAAGCCCAATGTGTATTTTCCCACCGAGGAACGTGCCGCTAGTAAGAATCACTCGCGGCGCTCGAAAAACGAGCCCCATTTGCGTAATCGCACCGGCTATTCGGCCATTCTCTATTAACAGGTCATCAACGGGTTGCTGGAATATAGACAAGTTGGGTTGTGACTCGAGCATTTGGCGAATGGCATTCCTGTACAACACCCTGTCCGCCTGTGCCCGCGTGGCCCTGACGGCAGGCCCTTTACGTCGGTTCAACACCCGAAACTGTATCCCGGCTTGGTCGGTGGCACGAGCCATAGCTCCGCCTAAGGCATCCACCTCCTTGACGAGGTGGCTCTTTCCAATCCCGCCAATAGCAGGATTACAGGACATTTGTCCCAGCGTATCGACGCTGTGGGTAAGCAAGAGGGTACGACAACCCATGCGTGCAGCTGCCAGGCAGGCCTCCGTACCCGCATGTCCTCCGCCAATGACGATCACTTCAAACTGTTGCTGATATTCCACTGCCGGCCTCGCATGCCAAGTGCACACTCTTTTGGGGGATGAGAGATTATACGCGGGCAATGGCTGTTGTTCAAAATATGTTCGGCGCCACTCTAAATGCCGGATCAGTTGGCGGGTAGTCTCGCCTCGCACCAGCTAAGGATTTGATCCAGAACGTCTTGGCGCTCAGGTTCATTGAAAATTTCGTGATACAAACCCGGGTAAATTGTCAGTGTTTTGTCCGTGGAGCTTATGTGCTGGTGCAAATAGCGCGACCCATCAGGCGAGGTTAATACGTCTGCGTCTCCATGAAGCATCAGCATCGGCAACGTAATGTCTGCTGCGTCTGCTTGTAAGGTCGCCATGCCGACAAATAGCTCTCGCACCATCCGCGCCGAAGCCTTCCCGTGGAGCACCAGCGGGTCCTCGACATATTTTTTCACTTCCTCGGCGTCGCGGCTGACGCCGCTCGCATCTAGCTGCATTACACCCAATCGCGGCGCCAATAGCGCCAGCAGCCGAATGACCCCCATTTGCACCCATCCGGGCTGTAAATCGGACTTAATCAGCGCGCCGGATAGGATGCAGCCGACAAACCGGTCCTGCTGCTGCAAAAGATAATTGCAAGCGATCAGGCCACCCAGACTGTGGCCAAGGAGAAATATTGGCACACCCGGGAACCGACTCCCTACCTCATTATGAAATACTGCCAAATCAACGAGATAATCGTCAAACATGTCTATATGCCCTGGCTTGCCATCAGAATGCCCGTGCCCACGGTGATCCAGCGCTGATACAGCCAAACCCTGTCCAACAAAGAACTCCGCCACATGCGTATAGCGCCCACTGTGCTCTCCAGCGCCATGGACTAACAACAAGATTGCTTTGGGTGTCGCCTCTGGCTCCCAGCACTGACGATAAATTGAACGCTGGTCGGCTCCCTGCAGCCTTGCCTCTGTGTGTTTCATGTTCTCTCCTAGTCTGATGGCCTGTGAGACACACTCTGGTTTATCAGCACGCTAGTACCGCTTTTTATTCCCGGGCCAGACATTTCATTGTTTCACTTGTCACTGTTACCACAATTTAGGTAGCATGCGGAGCATACTATAAATAATAAAATACTGGAGTTTGTCTATGACTGAATACTTTGTCATCCCACCTATTATTGGTTTTGCTGGCCTTGCCATTGCTTTCATCATCTACCACATCATGCTCCGCCATGATCCCGGTGACGGCGTGGTTAAAAAAATCGGTGATCAAATACATCTCGGCGCGATGGTGTTTATGCACCGTGAATACAAAATGTTGGCTATCTTTTCGGTAGTGCTGCTGGTGGCTATTTTTGTTTCGCCACTAGGCCTCAATACCGCAATAGCATTCATAGCAGGCGCACTATCCTCTGCTACCGCTGGCTATCTGGGCATGTTCGCTGCTACCAAAGCTAACGTACGCACTACGGTAGCGGCCCACAACCACGGCCAAAAAACTGCGTTGTCTGTCGCATTCTATGGCGGTTCTGTCATGGGCTTATGTGTTGCATCACTAGGCCTCGTTGGTCTTGGAGGTGTTTATTGGTATTTCGGCGGTGACCCTGGCACCGCGCATGCCATCCACGGCTTTGGCATGGGGGCATCTGTAGTCGCTTTATTCTCGCGCGTCGGTGGCGGCATTTTTACCAAGAGTGCTGATGTCGGAGCCGACCTGGTCGGAAAAATCGAAGCGGGCATCCCAGAAGACGATCCTCGTAACCCAGGCGTTATTGCAGATAATGTCGGTGATAATGTCGGTGACATTGCCGGTATGGGTTCGGATATTTTCGAGTCATACTGCGGCGCGATGATTGCTTGCGTCGCTATCGCGTCGACAATGACGGTGGCAGCGACACGAGATGCAATGATGTTCCTTCCTCTCGCTTTAGCCACTATCGGTCTATTGGCTTCTGTTTGCGGCATTGTGATTGTTCGTATCCGATCTAACGCTCCGCCAGAAGCTGCTTTGCGTTCTGGCACGCTCTTAGCACCTGTGATTTTTGCCATTATGGCATGGTTCATGATGGAAGCTATGGATATACCGCCCAACGTTTGGTGGTCAGTGATTTGTGGCGCCGTCGGTGGTGTCTTTATTGGTTTGATTACTGAGTACTACACCGGCGGTGGGCCCGTTAAAAAAATCGCTAAGTCCGGAGAAACCGGCGCTGCAACGGTTATGATCACGGGCCTGGCCGTCGGTATGCAATCTGTTGTTCTTCCTGTCCTGTTTCTAGCCGCTATTATTTATATCTCTACAGAACTCTCAGGCCTCTATGGCGTCGGTATTGCCGCCGTCGGCATGCTGGCCACCGTGGGAATAACAATGGCAATTGATGCCTATGGCCCAGTCGCAGATAATGCGGGCGGGATCGCTGAAATGGCCGGCATGGGTGAAGAAACTCGCAAGATCACCGACGGGCTAGACGAAGTAGGCAACACCACTGCTGCGATTGGAAAAGGGTTCGCCATTGGTGCGGCGGCGCTAGCTGCTTTAGCGATCATAGCCGCTTTTGTGGAGACGGTGCAGGTGCACACTGCTGACTTCTCCTTGGTCCTTACCAATCCCGTCGTTTTGGTAGGCATGTTTATCGGTGGAACAATTCCATTTTTGATAGCGGCTATTACTATGACCGCTGTGGGCGAAGCGGCTTTCGACATGATTAATGAGATTCGCCGTCAGTTTCGCGAGATTCCGGGTCTGTTAGAAGGTACCGCTGAACCTGATACAGAAAAGTGCGTCGACATTGCCACCACTGCCGCGCTACGCCGCATGATTCTACCTGGCGTCATTGCTGTGTCTGCACCGGTTATCGTCGGCTTTGGCCTCGGTGCTGCTTCTCTCGGAGGCATGCTGGCTGGCGCGTTACTCGCGTGTGTCCTAATGGCGTTAATGATGGCTAATGCTGGGGGCGCATGGGATAACGCCAAGAAGTATGTAGAGAAAGGTAATCTAGGTGGTAAGGGATCGGATACTCATTCCGCCGTAGTCGTTGGTGACACAGTAGGTGACCCCTTTAAAGACACCTCGGGCCCTGCAATGAATATCCTAATTAACGTAATGGCCATCGTTAGCCTGGTGATCGCGCCTCTACTTTAACGCTTTAACGCGCGCCTCGACGCAGCGTCGAGGCGCATTCAAACCAAGCCGCCATTATTTCATCCAGTAATGGCGCTTTTCTTATTCTTCGTCCATATTACCCTCTCGTCAGCTCCATGAGTTTTTTGCATGCCTGTACTGAGCAACAGCCAAAAATATAACCTCGTAAAAATAATGAACGATCATATTCCCCATGCAGCATTGCTGGGCATTCAGGTCGAGCGCATCGATGGGGAAGAGCTCACGTTAAAACTACCCTATCAGACCGTACTGGTGGGTGACTCCGACGCAGGAACGTTGCATGGCGGGGTATTAACCGTGTTGCTAGACCAGACCTTAGGGATGGCCACCGTGTGTTGTGATGCCACTGAACCATCGGTTACTCCAACGCTAGACCTGCGCATTGATCACCTTTGTGTAGCGCCGCCAGGGATGGATGTATTTGCTTCAGCACGGGTATACAAGGCCACCCGCAAAATACTCTTTGTCGAAGGGTGCGCCTACTGTGAGTCGAAAGAAAACCCTATTGCGCGGGCTACTGGAAGCTGGGTCCGAGTTGCAGACATTGACTTGTCTTGGCTCGCCCCTCCCGATCAGGACGTTGTCTAAAATGGCGCTAGTAGATAACGTTCGCAACAGCCCCAACTTAGCTGCACTGGAAGTGTGGTTGCAAAAGGTACCGTATGCCGTGTTTCTTGGCATCAAGGCCGAACTAAACAAGGGCGATATTTTATTTATCCTTCCAGAGGACAAAAGATTGATTGGAAATCCTTCCCTACCTGCATTGCACGGTGGTGTTGTCGGCGCTTTCATGGAACAGGCGGCCGCGCTTCACCTGATCGCCAACATGGATAATCCTGCTTTACCCAAAATCATTAATTTTTCTCTAGACTATTTGCGACCTGCACGACTGCGCGATACTTATGCCAAATGCCTCTTAAGTCGCCAAGGCCGGTTCATTAGCAACATCACTATTACCGCCTGGCAAGAACATGTTGATCAACCTAACGCTATTGCAAGAGCACATTTTTTAACCCCTTAGTATAAATAAAAGGATAACGACTATGTCACGATGGGAGCGATTAGAAATCGAACACGCTTTTGATCATTATCAGGCTGCTGCTTTAAAAGGGGCACAAACTAAAGACTGGACTGACTGGGCAGCTTGTTTTACCGAAGACGCCACCTACTTTGAACACCACTATGGTCGATTCTGGGGCCGTGATAATATTTATACTTGGATTACCGCAACGATGAATAAATGGCCTGCTAGCGAGATGACGGCTTTTCCTGTCACCTGGTATACCATTGATGAAGATAAAGGCTGGGTTATCGCCGAAGTCATGAACCGTATGACTGACTTAGGTGACGGCTATATTTATCAGGAACCGAACATAACCATTTTGCATTATGCCGGCAATGGTGTATTCAAGTATGAGGAAGATGCCTATAACCCACATAATATGGGCGTTACTATCGGTGCCTGGATTAAGGCGAAAAAACTGCTGGATGCTGAATAAGCATTTACTAAGACTTTCGAAATGAGTCACCGTACAACAACAAGCAACATTGTTCTCCGCTTTGATATGCGAACCTCACCACTGTGCAAAGATACGTCTGCAGATCGTTATCGGGCAGCGCTAGACATGGCAAGCTGGGCTGATAACCAGATGGTAAATGTTGTGGGCTTGTCTGAACATCATACTACTTGTGATGGCTTTTTATCTGCACCACTACAACTTGCCGGCATGGTGATTGCGTGCACTAAGAGGATTCGTGTCAGTGTTAGCGCTCTGCTGGTGCCACTGCACAACCCTTTAAGATTGGCGGAAGACATCTGCTTAATAGACCAGGTGGCTGGAGGTCGTTTCTCGGTGACTTGCGGTCTTGGTTACCGAGAAATAGAGTATCAATCCTTTGATGTTGAGTGGTCACAACGCGGAAAAGTGTTTGATGAAAAACTGGACATTTTAATACAGACGCTTAAAGGTGAATGTGGTCGCAATAGTGGTGCTTCTACACCATTAAACCCGCTTCCTGTATCTAAAATTAATAGCCTGTTAATGATTGGTGGGAACAGTGAAGCAGCCGCTCTAAGGGCAGCACGGCTAGGTTTATTTTTCTGTCTCTTATACACATCTGACGCTGCCGACGATCTACTCTGTGTAG
>OJFK01000189.1_pt1 | contig 16095 bp, 17 predicted proteins | sample 1594101 | NCBI WGS metagenome assembly OJFK01 (sample SAMN05416723, study PRJEB24817) | seawater metagenome | isolation source: Sea water | place: Canada:Atlantic | collected 2013-07
ACGGCCACAGCGTGGGTGCTGCGAGGTTGGCAGTGTTGTTGTGGTCGAGCGAGAAACTAAACGTACAACGCAGACAAGCCCCTTTCGCGCACCACAGGGGCCAGGTGGGGGACGTCGGCTATGGGCAGCAGCGCATGTCTATTAAGTCATGGAACGCTGCGTGGTGGAACATCAAACGAGTGAGGTTAACGCTCAGTTTTGTTGCTAGTGCCGACCGTCGGGCGGCACGTCATCGTGTTAGTCGAGTGGCGGAAGGGTGGTGACCGGCGGGTCCACGGGAAAGACGCGGGGCACGAAAAAGGGAGTTCGGTCTAGGTTGGGGCCGAAGTAGAATCGATTGATAGTCATTGCCGCCTCGTTGATCGCCTCGACACTCGGCCCTTGACCGCCGGGAGCAGACAGATCCCGCAGGTGGTCTTGCGCCTCGCGCAGTGCCGCCTTCGCCGCGTTGATGTCCATCTCCTTCCACGCCTCCGTACACTGGACAGCCTCAATACTGCTCGCCGCGAGTTGCACCACGTCTTCCCACAGAGCGAGCGGCTTGCAATTCGTTGATTGCACCTGACAGAGGTTCAGGCCCCCCAGTTGTTCGACAACTTCGGCGATTTTTTGCGGGAAGGGCCCATCGACGTCTTCGCTTCCTTCCGCAAATTGCGTACACAGTGCCCTGTTAACACGGACGTTGTGGTGGACGGCCTGCCACTTCTCCCGACCCAGATTAACGTAATGGTCGAACTCTGGGTTTGGCTGCTTATATTCCCAGGCGCGGATGTCCAGGGCCATGGACAGCCACGTGATTGGCCCTAGGGCGAATTTGTGACGATTGCGGTTAAGAACCCGCGCTGTTGTCTCCTCCCTGTAGTTTGTCGCATCCCGCATCATCACGGGATTCTGGTCGGTATCGACGGGGATTGACCACGGTGCGCCTAGGATGGAACCCGATACATGAGTTTGCTGCCATTGTCCGAATCCGATTGCGCATGCGTCAGACTCCATTCTTTGCATGACCAATGCGATCACGGTATCCGCTGCTGCAGAGTTCAGGACGGGAAATTGCTTGCCGTCAGTAGAGTCCGTTTCCCACTTGGAAATATTTTTGAGAAGGTCGTATTCTTTCGAACCCCGAATAATGGGAAGTCCGGACTTATAGGCGACGGGCAGTAGTCCCTTTGTGTTCCAGATGAAATTCTCACTCGCGTAGGCGGTGCCCATGAAGTATTCGAGGTACCGCTTATCTGGATGCCCTTCGTGAAGGCACTGATAAAGCCAGTCGCCAAAGACCGTAAAGCTGTTAATTTGCTTGATCGGCTTCCTGAAATCGCGATCGCCTTCCAGCGGGCGCTGTCCCTGAGGAGGCTGCTCGTAGACCCAATCTTTCATTTTATTGTCCCAGGCGAGCGTCTCGAGCAGCTTGATGGTCTCTGTGTTGTTCGTCTCGGTCTGCGCGGCATCACCGAGGCCGCCGTCAGAGCCATCGCTCGGAGTGGCTGACCTTATGAAGACATTGTAGGCCCCGTCCACAAGACCGATATTGTTAATCTTACATGCACCAGGGTCGCCGTTTGCTGCATAACCGCAGCTACCGAACAAACTCGAGAGTGTGCACACATCGAGCGATTCAGCAGGGTTCACCACGTCTTTATTGCTGCACAGATAGATATTGTTTACGCGAGTGGTGGGGCCGCTGCCGCCACCGCTGGCGGCGATATTAATGTTCGTCGCATCGCTGATGTAATCAATCTGCGTACCACCGTATCCATCTTCAGCGTCAAAGGTTTTGTCGGCGCGGGTGCCATACCACCAGTGAGAGGCGGTGCCACCCTTGGTGCCAGGGGCGTCGATATTTTGAAACCAGGCAGCGCCTGCGGCAATCGGGTCGGCCTGACGAACCGTTGACTCACACGTCACTTCATCCGTGATGTCAGGGACTAGGATATCCGTGCAGGCGGCGCCGTCATGTTCACAGCCGGAGATTGCGGGTTGCACCGCACCGCTTGCGACCGTATCGGCGGCTGCCGCGGGGTTGCAAGGGGTCACTTGGCCAAGAGACGTGGGGCATTCTGGGCCCGGAGCTGTTTCTTGCGCAAGACTAGAAGAGTCCTCGATTCCGACGGTACCTTTAAAGCAAGCGTCGTTGCCATCACTGTCTGGCCCCCAATAATAGGTCTGGTCCCAATATTGGACCTTGATGGGGTCGATAGCGCCGCTCAGGAACGGTTGAATGACTTGAATGTTAGGGTAAATGCCCGCATTGGGATCGACAGCGCCCAAACCCCCGTCAGACCCATCAGACCCACCAGATCCCGAAGAACCGAACAAATCATTATCATCGTTGCTGCTGCCGCAGCCACTAATGGCGCCTAATGACAAAAAGGCCACCATCAGGGCAAAGCCCATGGTCCTGCGCATTTTGCTGCCAACACTGTGAGGTGAGCTCATAATTCTTCTCTCTTCTGATGGCTTTATCGTGTGTCACTTAACAAAGCGCCATAACCGCGCTAAATGAACGACAGTAGTATAAGTATAAAAACCAATGTTTAAAAAAATAACTATGGGCCTGCAGACCTGAGCCGTCAAGCGGTATCTACGTATTATTGCTAGGACCGCCTAACAAATGCTTTTGGCGAGGCCATTATTTTTCTGTCAAAACGCTTCACCCATTATTGAGAGATAAGTCGGCCGGCTATCTGCGCGATTTATCACTATAAAATAACTCCTTGTTAGTGATATAGTCTATTCTGTAAGCTGGAATATGCTATCAATCTATATGTCATTAAGGTGGCGCCCTGTGAAACTCGACCGCACCGACCGCAAGATATTGAAGGCTATGCAGGCCAATGCCCGTATCAGTAATCTAGAGCTGGCCGAGGCCATAGGCCTTTCACCCACGCCCTGTTCCCGCCGGGTAAAGCGACTGGAGGAGTCGGGCATTATCCGCGCACACGTCACCCTCCTGAACCAGTCCGTGCTGGGCCTGAAGCTTACCGCCTATATTGGTATCACCATGGATCGCCACACCCCAGATCGCTTCGAGGCTTTCGAGGCTGAGGTCACCGGCTACCCAGAGGTGATGGAGTGCTCGGTGGTGACTGGCCAGAGTTCGGATTATCTGCTCAAGGTGGTGGTGCCAGACATGGAATACTATGAGCGCTTCCTGCTGGGCAAGCTGACCCGCATCGCGGGCGTCACCGGCGTGCATTCTAGCTTTGAGTTACGCCGCGTAGTGCTCAAAACCACACTGCCTCTTGACCACATCTCAGACGCCCCCCAATTATAAAAGAACGGCTGGTATTCGCCTTGCGTTAAAGCCTTGCTTGCGGCGCGAAGTGACCGCAAACTATGACCCCTTGCAGTTAACATAATAAAAGGGGGAGTGGCTATGATCGACATGTCCGACAAGGTTGCCATCGTAACAGGCGGCGCCAGTGGTATGGGCCAAATAACGGCTCGCCGTTTAGCGCAACAGGGCGCAAAGGTCGCTATCTTTGACGTCAACGACAAGGCGCTTGAGGAAACGGCCGCCGAGGCGGACAATATCACCGCCTTTCACTGCGATATCTCTGACCTGCAGGACGTGCAGGCCAAAGTTGCGCAAGTTGTTTCGGCACTGGGGCCAATCGAGCTGCTGGTGCATGCCGCCGCCCTAATGCCCGCTCACAAGCTTATAGACCACACCCATGAGGGCATGGAGCAACTGTTCCGTATCAATTACTTCGGCACCACGTATATGGTCAGAGCCGTTCTGCCGGCCATGATGGCGCGTGGCAGGGGCCGCATTATCGCGTTCGGCTCCATCGCTGGTATTGCCTTGGTGCCAAAAATGGGCGCCTACTGCGCGACGAAGGCCGCCGTCAACGCCTACATCGAAGTGCTGCAAAATGAGATCCGCGGCTCTGGCGTGCATGTCCACCTTGTGTGCCCCCCTGCGGTAAACACGCCGCTGGTAGACCAAACCGTCGAGGGCGACGCCCCCGGCAGCATTCTCGAAGCCAAAAAGAGCGGCCGCCTCGGCGACCCCGAGAAGATGATCGACGCCATCGAGAAAGGCGTTAGGAAAAACAAAGACATCATTTATCCGAAGGAAGCAAAGCTGCTCTATTTTTGGCGCGCCCTGTTTCCGAAACTGTGGTGGAAAGTGGTGATGAATTTCGAGAAGTAGCGGCTCATCGTCACCTCACGCACGAAGGCTTTGCTTTGCTTTAGGTAAACGTATGGTCTAGCATCGCCGCCCGATGACAACCCGACACTTACATCCCGACTCCCCCTGGCTGCTGGCGCTACTCGCTGCTCTGGTCGCCCTTGGCCCGCTCAGCGTAGACGTATACCTGCCGGCGATGCCAACAATGATGGTGGCACTGGATACCGACATCCGGCACATGCACCTGACGTTGAGCAGTTATTTAACCGGCTTTGCGCTGTTTCATTTAGCCTGCGGGCCGCTGGCAGACCGCTTTGGTCGTAAACCTATCCTGATTGGCGGAACCGTATTATTTGTCGCAGCCTGTGTCGGCTGCAGCCTTGCTGAGACCGTTGACGAGCTGGTGTTTTTCCGTTTTATACAAGGTATAGGAGCCTGCGTCGGCCCTACGCTGGCGCGCGCCGTCGCCCGAGATATCTTTGGCCCTACCCGAGCAGCCAGGGCGCTATCCCTGATCGCCATGATGATGGCGCTGGCGCCGGCCATCGCGCCGGCGATGGGCGGCGTCATGATGCTGTGGTTGCCGTGGCCCAGCATTTTTGTGTTTCTCGCCGTCTACGGTATTGCAATGATCATGCTGATACACGTCTTCCTCGGTGAGTCACTGCCCCAGCGCCAGAGTCTGCATCCGCTGTCGATACTGGTTAACTACGGCACATTGCTGCGCAGCCCGATGTTTTTAATTGCCACCTTTGCCAGCGGCTTCTTGTATGCCGGCTTTCTGGCCTATCTAGCGTCTTCCAGTTTTGTCTACATCGACATGCTGGGGGTGCCGGTGGAATACTTTGGCCTTACCTTTATTACGTCGGTTTTGGGCTATATGGCTGGCAGCGGTTTAAGCGCTCGCCTGACCAAGAACTACACATCAGAGCAAATAGTGCTGGCAGGTGCCGCGCTGGCAGCCATGGCCGCCGGCACCGTATGGATCGGCGCACAACGACTGCCCGACAGCATCGCAGTGATGATGATCCCCATGATGTTCTATTGTATGGGTATAGGGCTTATGCTGCCCAATGCAATGGCCATTGCACTGAGTCCATTTCCTTACATCGCCGGCACCGCATCCGCGTTGTTAGGCTTTGTCCAAATGTCACTGTCCGCGTTTGCAACGGCGATTGTGGGCAACTATCTCGTCGACTCTCCTGCCCCTGTGCTGAATTTCATGCTGGCGATCAGTGGCTTGGCGCTACTGTTAAGCGTGGTGTTATTTCGCGTGCGCACACACCCAAAACCCTGACCCTATGGCTTTGCTGTGGCATACTCTGGTTGGAATTTTGTGGAGACTACATCGTGCATACCGCCTCTGATGTTACACAGCTGATCGGCAATACCCCGCTACTGCACCTGAAACAGGTGTCGGAGAAAACCGGCTGCACGATTCTTGGCAAAGCGGAATTCCTCAACCCCGGTGGCTCGGTTAAAGATCGTACCGCCTTGGGCATCATTCGTGCCGCGCAAGCCTCCGGTGAGCTGCAGCCCGGAGGGCGCATCGTAGAGGGCACCGCGGGCAATACCGGCATCGGACTCACCCTGCTGGCGAATGCCATGGGCTACACCAGTACCGTAGTGATGCCCCTTACTCAGAGCAAAGAGAAAATCGATACCCTTGAATTGCTAGGGGCAGACCTGCGCCTCGTGGGCGCGACATCTTATTCCGATCCCAACCACTACACACACACGGCAGAAAAACTGGCGAAAAAATTTGCGCAGCGCGAAGAACATGGTGCCATCTGGGCACGTCAGTTCGACAATCTTGCGAATATGGATATTCACTGCCGCACGACCGGGGAGGAAATCTGGGCGCAAACCGAAGGAAAAGTAGACGGTTTCATTTGTGCGGCAGGCACCGGCGGCACCATTGCCGGGGTGTCCATGGCGCTCAAAGAACACAACCCCGGTATCGCTATCGGGCTGGCCGATCCTGCTGGTGCAGCTTTATATGAATACGTTCGCAGCGGGGAATTGACCCCTAGCGAAGGCAGCTCCATCATGGAAGGCATAGGCATCAATCACATCACTGACAATTTTGCCCATGCGCAGGTCGATGTCGCTTTCAGAATCAGTGATGAAGAAGCGCTGCCCTATATTTTCGATCTACTAAAGCACGAGGGCCTGTGTCTCGGAGGCTCTGCAGGCATCAACATTGCAGGAGCCGTTCGACTTGCGGAACACCTCGGCCCCGGACACACGATTGTCACCATCCTTTGCGATTACGGCAATCGTTACCAGAGCAAACTTTTCAACCCCGTATTTCTTGAGAACAAGGGCCTACCCATTCCCGAGTGGCTTGTTATCTAAATCATTTAACCTTTAGTAAATAAGGATTATCCATGAAGATCGGCATCATCTGTGGCAGTCATCGCTCGAACTCTCAGAGCGGAAAAGTCGCACGCTATATTGAAAACGCACTGTTAACGCAGGGCCTCTGTGACGCCACCTGGCTCTATGATCTGGGTGGCAATCCACTGCCTCTATGGGATGAAAGTATTTGGGAAGGTGATGAGCAATGGCAACAAATACTCACGCCCTTAAGCGAGCAGCTTAAATCCTGCGACGGTTTAGTGGTGGTGTGCCCCGAGTGGCACGGGATGGCGCCTGCGGGATTGAAAAACTTTTTCCTGATGTGGACTGCCGGCGGAGAGCTAGCGCACAAGCCCGCCCTGATTGTGACCGTATCAACCGCAGACGGCGGCTCTTTCCCCATCGCCGAACTACGGATGAGCAGCTACAAGAATAGTCGTATCTGCTACCTGCCGGAGCATTTGATCATTCGCAACGTCGATACGGTGTTTAACGAAGACCCTGCGCAAAACAAGCCCGACGCCCAAGAATACTTCGACGATCGCTTGGCCTATTGTCTTGCGATGTTAAAAGAGTATGCGCTCGCCTTCAGACAAATTCGGGCAAGCGGCAAAGCCTCACTGGAAACCTATACTAGCGGAATGTAGCAGTAGGCCTAGGCCCGCTCGATACGGCGAGGAGTTGCCTCTTGAGCGGGAAGTCGTTGCGTCAGAAAACTAGTTGCTTGCGCTAGCGGTGCGCTCTTGCTCAACCAGGAAATCAACAACCTTCAGCATGTCTGACTGACCGCCCGCCTTGCGACTACTAACATGGTACTTGCCGTTAACCATTAGGGCTGGCGTTCCCGTTATCTGGGCAGCCTTAGCAATCGCGATGCCTTGACGGACCTGACTACTCACACCAAAAGAATTAAACGCGTTATTAAAATCGTCTTCTGACACCCCGTTGGACACGAACAGAGCCGCAATGTCGGCCTGTGATGCTAGAGGCTTGCCATCAACATTCATTGCCTGAAAAATCACCGAGTTCATTGTGTCTAACACGCCCAGTGTGTCGGCCGCATAGTAGGCCTTAGCATGAAGCTCCATTTTTTCCGCCCATACCGCGGGGATTCCGCGGAAGCTCACATCCTCGGGCTGAATTTTTTTCCACTGCTCCAGCATTGGCTCAAAGGTGTAACAATGGCCACAGCCATACCAGAAAAATTCGGTGACTTCGATCTTATCGGCGTCGACGCCACGCACCGGGGGTGAAATGAGGTCATAGTCAATCCCGGCCACGTAGGTTCCGGTGACATCCTCGGCCACGGCGTAAGACATGCCAACGGCCAGCAAAGACAAACTCAGCAGCATATTTTTAATCATCATTCTCTCCACAATAAATAGTTCTCTGTATAAGACAACAGAAATAGCGAATTGTTCTATCGCTACTTCAGACCGGCGATGTAACTGGACACCGCCTCAATATCATTATCGCTGAGGCGAGAAGCGTTGGTGCGCATAATTTTTGCCTCACCGTCGTTAGTGCGACCCTCAGGGTCTTCATACCCCTTGCGGTAAGCGCGTAATTGATCGGCGATATATTGCGCATGCTGGCCTCCCAGCGCCGGAAAGCCAGCGGGAGCATTACCCTGGCCGGTAGGCGAATGGCAGGCGATGCAGGCGGCCACATTACGGTCTGCGACACCGCTACGATAAATTTGTGCGCCCAGCTCTAGCAACTCCGGGTTAGTCTGGCCGCCCGTAGACGTTTGCACAGAATAATAGGCCGCAATGTCGGCCAAATCCTGCTCAGTCATACCATCAAGCAACCCCGCCATGGACGGCACCTTGCGCACGTCATCTTGAATGTTATTCAATTGCTTTAGGAGGTACTTCTCACCCTGGCCAGCCAGCTTAGGGAACGGCGCCATGCTATTCCCGTCGGCCCCATGACAAGCACTACAGACAACCGTCTGACTTTTACCCGCAGCCGCGTCACCGACCGGGTTAGCGTTAGCCGCAAAGCCGCTTGATGCCCAGCCCAGTGTCAGGCCGAGCAGAATTAATACTCTTTTCATGTCAATTCCAGATAGAACGTGAATAGATGTGCACTTAGTCAGCAGGAGCCGCCATGTACTCGATCATCGCCGTGTATTCTTCATCGGTGCAGTCAGCGCACAGACCTGTCGGAGGCATGGCACCAAGGCCGTTTCTCACTGACAGGATCAATGCAGGCATTCCTTTTTCCAGACGAGGTTGCCAAGCGGCAACGTCGTGCGTCTTAGGTGCACCGGCGGCACCACTTGAGTGGCATGCGAAACAGGATGCTTGGTACTTCGCTGGCGCAGGGCCCGCAATGGCACCGACAGCAGAACACATCAAAATGACGGCAAAAAGCTTTTTCATTCGAAAACCTCTACTCACTAGAAAACCGATGGCCTGCACACGCATTTGATAACAGGCGAAAAAAACCTGTGGCATTATATACGAAGTACACACACCAAAAAAGGCAATCCCTTACAATGATAGAACCCGAGCAGGTCCTTGCGCCCACAGCGCCCAAATACCGCGGCGCACAATTTCTGACCAGTGCCGCAAAGCTGTCTCAGTGCCCGCCCGACGTTGGCTGGGAAGTTGCCTTCGCTGGCCGCTCCAATGCCGGAAAATCGAGTGCAATCAATAGTTTAACGGACAATAAAAAGCTCGCGAAGACGTCCAAAACGCCTGGCCGTACCCAGCTGATCAACTTCTTCGAGTTATCTGACAGTCAGCGCCTGGTCGACCTCCCTGGCTACGGGTTTGCGAAAGTTCCCATCGCCGTGAAGCGAGAATGGACGAAACAGCTGGAGAATTATCTGCAAAACCGCCAGTGCCTGCGCGGCTTAATTCTACTTATGGATGTTCGACACCCCCTGCAGCCCTTTGACCATCAAATGCTGAACTGGGCGCTGCAGGCCTCCATGCCTGTGCACATCCTTCTGACTAAGGCCGATAAGCTCAGTCGAGGTGCTGCCGGGACCGTCGTATTACAGGTCCGCGATGCGCTAAAACCCTTTGGCGAGCTGACCAGCGTACAGTTGTTTTCCGCCCTGAAGCACGATGGCCACAAGGAACTTACAGCGGTGCTGGATGCATGGATGACACAGATGCAGGCGGGGGACGCTGGCTAGCGCGGATATCGCACTAGTGTGCCTCGTCCCAGTTATCTCCCACTCCGGCCTCGACTAACAGCGGAATCGCCAGCTCAGCAGCCTCGGACATGAGACGGCATACCTGTTCACAAACCGGATCCACTTCATCTGCTGACACTTCGAACACTAGTTCATCATGCACCTGCATAATCATGCGGGCATCGACCCTGCCCTGCTGCAGCCAGTCATCCACCGCCAGCATCGCCCGCTTAATAATGTCCGCCGCGGTGCCCTGCATCGGCGCATTGATCGCAGTGCGCTCGGCCGCCTGCACCCGCATCTTGTTGCGAGCGTTAATTTCCGGCAAATAAAGACGCCGCCCGAACAGCGTTTCTACATAGCCCTGCTCTTTGGCCAACGCTCGAGTACGGTCCATGTAATCTGCCACGCCTGGATAGCGCTCAAAGTAGCGCTCGATGTACTGTTGGGCCTCATGCCGGCCCAGATGCAATTGCTTGGCCAACCCGAACGCAGACATGCCGTAGATAAGGCCAAAATTGATCGCCTTGGCCTTGCGTCGCTGCTCGGTAGTCACGGCGTCAAGCGCGACTTCAAAGACTTCAGAGGCGGTCGCGGTGTGCACATCTCGCCCCTCATTAAAGGCCTTGAGCAGCCCCGCATCCGAAGACAGATGGGCCATAATGCGCAGTTCGATCTGTGAGTAATCTGCCGCAAGAATTTTATAACCCGCAGGAGCGATAAAGGCTTGGCGAATGCGTCTGCCCTCCTCCGTGCGGATCGGTATGTTCTGCAGATTAGGGTCCGAGGACGACAGTCTACCCGTCGCGGTCACCGCTTGGTGGTAAGAGGTGTGTATTCTGCCCGTGACCGGGTTCACCATCTGCGGAAGCTTATCGGTGTAGGTGGATTTAAGTTTGCTCAGGCTACGGTGCTCGAGCAGCACCTTGGGTAACGGATAGTCCAATGCCAACTCTGCCAGCACCTGTTCAGCGGTAGAGGGCGCCCCCTTCGGGGTTTTTTTGATGGCCGGCAACTGTAGCTTTTCAAACAGAATGTGCCCCAACTGTTTGGGCGAGCTCAGATTAAATTCCTCCCCCGCTAACAGGTGGGCTTGCGCCTGCAGCTGTTGCAACCGCTCTCCCAACTCACCACTTTGTTGCACCAGCAGCTCCCTGGAAATCAACGCTCCCTGGCGCTCAATGCGCGACAACACCGGTATCAGCGGCACCTCTAGTGTGGTCAGGACCTCCGCAAGACGGCCCTGCTCTTCCAGTTTTGGCCACAGAGTGCGGTGCAGCCGCATCGTGATATCCGCATCCTCGGCGGCATAGGGCCCGGCCTCCTCCACGTTAACGTGGTTGAACGTCAGTTGCTTGACCCCCTTGCCCGCAACATCCTCAAAATGGATGGTCTTTTGCCCAAGATATTTGAGCGCCAGGCTATTCATGTCGTGGCGCGTAGCGATGGAATCCAGTACGTAAGATTCGAGCATGGTGTCAAAGCGGATGCCGCGCAACGTGATATCGTGATTGGCAAGTACGCTGGCGTCATACTTGAGGTTCTGGCCGACTTTCGCCCTAGTTTCATCTTCCAACAGAGGTTTTAGCGCAGCGAGCACGGCCTCACGCTCCAGCTGCGGCGGCGCACCCAGATAGTCATGTGCCAGCGGCACATAAGCCGCCCTGCCGGGCTCCACGGCAAAGGACACACCCACAATGCGCGCCTCCATATAATTGAGGCTGGTGGTCTCGGTATCAAATGCAAACAGTTCGGCTGCCGCCAGTGTTTCCAGCCAGACGTCCAATGCAGCCTGCTCTGTCACAATGTCATAGTCCACATCCATCTGCACCGCCTCTGGAACAGGCGCCTCGCCCGCATCCAAAAGCTCGTCCAGCCACGAGCGAAACTCCATCCGCGTAAACCAGTCGACCAAAGCCTCCTGATCCGGGGCGGCGTTGGTAAGCTGCTTGGGGCCCTGTTCCAGAGGCACATCAGTTTTGATCGTGGCCAGCAAATAGGACAGATAAGCGCTATCTTTTTCTTGGGCAAGCTTCACTCCCATGGTCTTGGCGCCGCGAAAAGACAGCTGTGACACTTGCTCCAGATTGGCGTAGATGTCGTCGAGGCAGCCCAAACCCTGCAGCAGACCCAGCGCCGTTTTCTCTCCGACGCCCGGGACACCTGGGATGTTGTCCACCTTGTCTCCCATGAGCGCGAGGAAATCGATGATCAGCGAGGGCGGGATACCGAATTTAGCTTCTACGCCGGCCTCATCCATCACCGTGTCGGTCATCGTGTTGACCAACGTAGTGTGCGCATTCACCAGCTGCGCCATATCTTTGTCGCCGGTGGAAATCACCACATGCGTCCCTTGTTCGCTCGCCTGGCGCGCTAACGTGCCGATCACATCATCGGCCTCCACGCCCGGCTCACAAATAAAGGGTAGGCCCATGGCCTTGACGATTTCGTGAATGGGTTCAATCTGCTCGCGCAATTCATCCGGCATCGGCGGCCGATGCGCCTTGTATTCTGCGAAGATAGCGTCTCTGAAGGTCTTACCTTTGGCATCAAACACCACCGCCACAGGGCTGTCGGGGTAATCCAACAGGAGACGTCGCAGCATGCTGATCACACCGCGCACCGCGCCGCTATTGAGGCCGCTGGACGTCGTCAGCATAGGCAGCGCGTGAAATGCTCGGTAGACATAGGACGAACCGTCGACCAGAACCAAGGGTGCAGTGGTGGAATCCATAATAGAACTCACTTTGTCAGGTGCCGCGCACAGAAAAAGGCAGCCAATTTAGTATTATACGCTAGCACAAGCTATGAAGCTGGCTATGGCGTGATGCTATCGGTCCCAAATGAAGCGCGCAGAACGATAGGTCACTTTCATCTTAGCCAAGTCCAGGGGTGCCCTGAAAAAACCGTGGTAGTCACCTCTTGGGTTGATAAGTACTATATTAGAACTATGGTCAACCTGATAACTGCCGTCTTCGTCCATCACCTTACGAAAAGGGGTGTTGAGTTTAGTCGCGAAACGGTGAATATCGAGAAATTCGCCTGTCACACCGATAAAGTCGGGGTTAAAGTAGGGCATATAGTCCGCCAGCTGCTGCACGGTGTCCCGAGCCGGATCCACGGACACCATGACCACCTGCGGGTCCTGAGCTTCAGTACCTTCCAGACTTTCTAGGAACGTATTAAGGAACGTCATGGTGGTGGGGCATATATCTGGGCAGTGGGTGAAGCCAAAAAACACGAGCGTCCACTGACCCTCCAAGCGGCCAGGATTGAACGGGTTGCCATGATGGTCAATAAGGTCAAATTCGCCGATGTTTCTCGGCGTTTCTAACAAATAGAGTCCATTTGCGCTCATTTCTGACGCGGTCATTATGCGCGGCAGCGAAACTCTATAGACAAATCCAGCGACAATAACGGTGATAAATAACAGCAGGCCTGCGATGGTCAATTTGATGTTGCGTGACTGGCTCATAACGCGGCCACAGGAAAGACGTAATGGTCGACCAGCATGATAACGAAGAGTGCCATCAAATAGAAAATCGAATATTTGAACGTCTTCATGGGGGCATTCGGATTCTTGTCCCGCATCAGCTCAATGGCCCAGTAGAGAAAGCCAACCCCCAGGACCACCGCGCCCAGCAGATATAGCGGTCCACTCATGCGCGTGACATAAGGCAACAGAGAAACCAAGAACAAGAGGATTGTGTACAACAGGATATGCAGCTTGGTGAACGCCACTCCGTGAGTAACAGGCAGCATCGGTATAGCGACGGCGGCATATTCCTCGCGTCGATGAATAGCTAAAGCCCAAAAGTGCGGCGGCGTCCACGCAAAAATAATCAGCACCAGCAGCAGCGCATGGCCGTGGATTTCGCCAGTGACCGCAGTCCAGCCGAGCAGGGGAGGGGCCGCTCCTGCCAATCCACCAATCACGATATTTTGCGGCGTCGCACGCTTGAGAAACATGGTGTAGACAAACGCATAGCCCACCAGGGAAGCCAGTGTGAGCCAAGCGGTAAGCGGGTTAATCCAGACGATAAGGATATACAGGCCCACCCCGCCCAAGGCCATAGCAAACAGCGTCGCCTGCAGATTGGTCACCCGACCCTGAGCAATGGGGCGGTTGTGCGTGCGGATCATTTTTTGGTCTACCTGCTGGTCGACCAGGTGATTGACCGCTGCCGCAGAGCCCGCGCAAAGGCCAATACCCAAATTGCCCAGCACCAAAATATGCAAGGGCACCATGCCAGGAACCGCCATAAACATGCCGATGGCCGAGGTGAGAATCATCAAAAGAACCACATTGGGCTTCGTGAGTTCTTTATAGTCGCGCCAAGTGGCGGCGCCTGTCTGCCCTAGGTCTGTCATTAGCCACCAGAGTTTTTAAAAAGGAATTTAAGGTCTGCAATCACGTCTTTATAGGGAACCTGTTCATTGTAAGACATCATAATCCATCCTGCGGGGTCTGCCAGATACCATGTGCCCGCATCGGATGAGTATTCCTCAAACAGCGCATTATAGCCGGCGGCAGACAACGTCAGGGCCTGCAACCCACGATGCTCCGTCGCCAGGTATTCCGAAAAGTCTCCGGCAGCCGGAGCAGGGCGCCCATCGCTGAGCTGAGATACTACCAGCTCTGTGTCACCTGTGTGTTCCTCTTCGATATAGACACGGCGAAGACGGCTGAAGTGCTTGCCCATGGCCACCTGAATCTGGCGCGTCACATACAGGCTCTTTTCGCAGGCCTCGTCACAACGTCCTCCCGCAGCGGGAATCAGCATCGCCCAGCGCGGCTCCATATCTGCGAATTTTAGGATTACGCCGGACTCGTCAAGCAGTGTCTGATCGTCCAGTTGTCGCGGAGGCTGTACCAGTTCACCCCGGTTTGCGGTGCCCAAAATGCTCACGATATCCAAGTCACCACGGACCACAAAATACCACAGCCAGGTGGCCACCAGAGCCACCGTTACCGGAATGCCGCCTATCAGTAGCAATACCATGCGGTTGCGTGTCATTGAATGTGTTTCTGTCATTTATTTGCCCGTTTTCCATACGCCGGAGATGACTTGCCCAAGATTACTGATGCGCAGCAGGTAAAACACCAGCAATACCCCCGCCATCGCAAACCACTGCACCGCGTAGCCGTGGTGCTTCTGCGGGCTCATATTCACTACCTGCCAATTCACCGTCAGCGCTCCCTGCTCTCCCGCGGCAATGCGAACGGGGTAGGGGAAGACACTGCCCGCGCCTTGTGCCGACATCGCGGGCTCAAGTTTATCCATTTCCACTGCCTGTATAACCTTGGGCCAGCCCTGTTCCAGTTGCTGTTCCGCCAGCAAATAGGGCTCTCCTGGCGCAACATAAACCTGACCCATAACATCCACCGACCCTTCGATTACCGGCACGTCCGGCAATGCCCGCCGGCCAGAATCGCCTGCTATCCAGCCGCGATTGACCAGCACGCTACCCGCGCTATCGGAAAGCCGTAGGACATTTAACACCTGATAACCGAACTTGCCGTTGTGTATCTGGTTGTCCAACAGAAAATACTGATCAGCCAAATAATTACCGCTCACCTGCACAGGCACATACGCGAGCGACTCTGCAGATTGCTCCCATAGCTCAGAAACAGGCGCTGGCCGCTGCCGCTGACGCTCCTCAAAAGAAGACGCCAGCGCTGCTTTTTCGTCGGCGCGCTGCAGCTGCCAGAGGCCCAAGCTGAACATCAGCGGAACCATCACCACCGTAAATAGGGTAATGCGCCACTCAAGGTCAAAATGTAATCCGGTTTTTTCTCCAGACATTATCCTGCTCCAAGGCAAATCGGTTCGACTGGTTTATACTGCACCGAACTGTTGAGGGAGACATCCATTGTTAAAAACTACAATTGTACTACTGATGCTGGCGCTGGTCGCCAGCCTAGGAAGCGGTTTCTATTACTTGATGCTAGACCAGGGTAACAAGGAAAAGAAGCGCACCGTTCACTCTCTGGGCGTTAGACTCGGCATTGCCGCCGTGCTCCTGACACTGGTGATTTACGGCGTCGCTACCGGCCAATTAGGTCACGTCAACCCCTGGGATACCGGGCCATAACAGGCAACGTGCACCCAAGTTAGAACGCGAAAACGGCCTAAAGAATGTACACAAACAGAAACAAAAATACCCACACCACATCGACAAAGTGCCAGTACCAGCTGGACGCCTCAAAGCCAAAATGGTCTGTCGCTGTCATTTGCTTGCCAATCACGGAACGCAACAGCTGAATAAGCAGCATCGTCATGCCCATGAATACGTGAAAGCCATGAAAGCCCGTCAACATAAAGAAGGTGGAGCCGTAGATGCCTGAATTCAGCGTCAATCCGAACTCATTGTAAGCCTCATAGTATTCCATAATCCTGTCTCTTATACACATCTGACGCTGCCGACGATCTACTCTGTGTAG
>OJFK01000194.1_pt1 | contig 15852 bp, 15 predicted proteins | sample 1594101 | NCBI WGS metagenome assembly OJFK01 (sample SAMN05416723, study PRJEB24817) | seawater metagenome | isolation source: Sea water | place: Canada:Atlantic | collected 2013-07
AGCCTATATATACTCTGTATAGCTATTTATTCACTATCTGCTTTCTTAGCAGCAGGCTTCTTAGCAGCAGGCTTCTTTTCTTCAGCAGCAGCTTCAGTCTTAGCAGCAGGCTTCTTAGCAGCAGGCTTCTTAGCAGCAGGCTTCTTTTCTTCAGTAGCAGCTTCAGTCTTAGCAGCAGGCTTCTTTTCTTCAGTAGCAGGCGCAGATTTCTTAACTGCAGCTTTGGTTTCTACAATTGAGGCTTTAGCCTCTAGTATTGCATTAGCAATTTCTCTCGCATAATAACCAATTGCTCTTATTGAGTCATCATTTCCCGCTATAACATAATCAATTCCCTCAGGACTGTGATTTGTGTCAACAACACCGATAATTGGAAGTTGTAAAGTATGGGCTTCACGAACCGCGTTCTTTTCATGACCAATATCAACCACGAAAATAACATCAGGAATGCTGCCTAAATCTTTAATTCCACCAAGACTTCTTTCAAGTTTTTCTTGCTCTCTAGTCATAATGAGCGCTTCTTTTTTTGTAAACTGAGAAAAATTTTCTTCAGCAAGAAACTCTAAATCCTTAAGGCGCTTAATAGAGGCTTTAATAGTTTTATAATTTGTCATCATGCCGCCTAGCCAGCGATGGTTGACATAAGGCATCCCACATCTAATTGCCTCTTCTTTAATAATGTTGCTTGCTGCTCTCTTTGTGCCAACAAAAAGGATTGATCCTCCAGCAGCAGCAGTTTTGCTTGCAAAGTTGAGCACATCATTGAATTGTGGTAGGGTTTTTTCTAGGTTAATTATGTGAACACCATTTCGTGTTCCGTAGATAAAAGGCTCCATTTTTGGATGCCAAAAACGAGACCTGTGACCAAAATGAACACCTGCCTCTAACATTTTTTTCATTGACGCTTTCGCCATATTCTTCTCCTGGGTTAAGACTTCCACATTGCCTATCAACCAACCCTATTAAAAAGGCACCCTGGTTAATATTGGGGCTCTGTGTGATACATTAAAATACTAACTTTATAAAGATTTAGTTAGCCCTTTTTCCAGCTCATGTTGGCTGAAAGGCGACGATTATCCCATATTTTTTTGAATTAAGCAAAGCATATTTTCTCTAATTACCTATATAGGCAGCGACTTACTCCCCTATTCACTAAAAAAACATACAACTCAAAAAAACACCCTTTATAATTATGCCTTTTTAAAATAATTGTGACCAGATGTTGGTTATGATATGTATCTAGCCTAATAAGGGGGGCTCTATAATACATATTTGATTTTATACTATGAAAATTGCTATTATTGGAAGCGGAATATCTGGCTTAACAGCCGCACACCTTCTTCACAAACAACATGATATTACCATTTTGGAAGCTAATGATTATATAGGCGGCCATACCCACACCCATCAAATCGAGGTAGACAAAAAGAAGTGGCTGATTGATTCTGGCTTTATTGTTTACAATGAAAACACATATCCAAACTTTATAAAGCTTCTTCAAAAACTTAAAGTTGACACGCAAAAAACTTCTATGGGTTTTAGCGTTAAGGCTCCAGGACAAAAACTAGAGTATTCTGGAGGCTCCCTAAATTCTTTATTTGCTCAACGCCTCAACCTATTTCGACCTTCTTTCTTGATGATGCTTAAAGACATTTTAAGATTTAATCGCATATCAGTGGCAAAGCTAAATAATTTAAACGAGTCAACAACAATCTATGAATTTTTGATTAACCATAAATTTAGTAAGAACTTTATTGAGCACTATATAATTCCAATGGGTGCTGCCATATGGTCAACAGCAGCGAAAAAAACAACAGAAATGCCAGCAGTTTTTTATATTAGATTTTTCAAAAACCATGGACTACTTCAAATATTTAATCGTCCCCAATGGTTCGTAATTAAGGGCGGCTCAAAAGCATACATACCAAAAATAATTGCAGGATTTAAAAATAAAATTTTGCTTTCAACCCCAGTTTCCAAGGTTATAAGAAGCAAAAATAGTGTTGAGGTTTTTTATGGAAAGGATTTTGCCTCTCATCAGTTTGATAAAGTTATATTTGCAACACACAGTGATCAAGCATTGGCATTATTAGAGGACCCTAGTGAAGAAGAAGTTAAAATTTTAGGCTCTCTGCCTTATCAAAAAAATGTGGCACTGCTGCACACAGACTCTTCTATATTGCCTAAAAAGAAAATAACATGGTCTAGTTGGAACTACCTTTTGAGCGGTGATCAAAGTAAGCCGGTGACGCTAACCTATAACATGAATATTTTGCAATCATTAAAGTCGAAGACTAATTTTTTAGTAACCCTAAATAGTAATGGGGATGTTGACACAAGCAAAATAATTAAGACTTTAGTCTACCACCATCCTCTTTTCACGGTCAAGGGCGTTAAAGCACAAAAAGAAAAGAATAAAATAAGTGGTGTAAATAACACTTTTTATTGCGGGGCATATTGGGGAAATGGTTTTCATGAGGATGGCGTTAACAGTGCCCTTGATGTTTGTAGTTTTTTTGATAAGGCCTTATGATGCTCTCTAAAAATCACCAACTGTATTGGGGTACGATTAGTCATCAGCGACACACCCCGTTTAAGCGGTTTTTTTCATACCCAATTTTTATGGCCTATATTGATATCTCGTCTTTAGCATCCACGATGAAGCCATCACTTCTTTGGAACATTAATAAGCCTGCGCTTGTTTCATTTAAAAGGAAGGACTACCATGGAGACCCAGACTTAGACTTAGATAGTGCGGTTCGAAAAACACTTCATGAAAAAACTGGTAAAGTTTTTAAAGGGCCAATTAGACTCCTGACGCACTTGAGATACTTTGGGCATTGTTTTAATCCAGTAAGTTTTTATTACTGTTTTGATGATTTAGACCAAAAGGTTGAGGCCATAATGGCTGAAGTAACAAACACACCATGGAAAGAAAGGCATGCCTACATTATTGAAGAGCAGACAGAAAATAATACTAGGACGGGGTTTATCGCCTCTCCAAAAAAACAACTACATGTAAGCCCTTTTTGGGGGATGGACCATGATTATGAGTGGTTTTTCTCACAGCCTGAAGACTCTCTAAATGTAAAAATGAAAAACTTTAAAGATGGTGAAAAGGTTTTTAATGTTTCGCTTGACTTAAAGAGGCGTGCATTTTCAAATGCAGGGCTTGTTAAGGCAATTTCCAGGTTTCCATTTATCACGCTGATGGTTGTATATAGAATCCATTGGCAAGCATTTATGCTCTATGTAAAAAGAGCTCCATTTTTTACACATCCTGACAAACTATGACTCAAGAAATTCAAACTAAAGACAGACTTTCAGTTGATGGCCTAGCAAACAATATTCAAGAAATGCAAAGAAGCACTAGAATGACTTCATTCTTTAAAAGGATTTTATTTAAAAAACTGAAAGGCTTAAAAACTGGTGAGCTGACAATAATTGATGGTTCTGAAATTCACGTATTTGGCATTCCAAAATCAGAGCTTAAGGCAACCTTAACTGTTTCATCTCAAGAGTTTTATGTTTTTTTAGGGAGTGGCGGCACCAATGGCGCAGCAGAGGCCTTCACTGCTGGTTATTGGTCTGCAGATAATTTGGTTGAATTAATTCAGATCATTATTAGAAATAAAAAAACCATGGAGGGGCTTGAATCTGGACTTGCAAGATTAACAAATCCAATCACTAAAATAATCCATAGGCTTAGACAAAACACCTTAAAAGGAAGCAAGAGTAATATCTTGGCACACTACGATTTGAGTAATGATTTTTATAAGCTATGGCTCGACTCAACCATGACTTACTCAAGCGGCATTTTTCTAAACAAGAAGTCAAGTATGCTTGATGCCTCGGTAGAAAAGCTGGATAGGCTATGTCGAAAACTAAACCTTAATAGTAGTGACCATGTTCTTGAAATAGGAACGGGATGGGGAAGCTTTGCAACACATGCAGCCAAAAATTATGGCTGTAAAGTTACCACTACGACTATATCAGACAATCAGTTTAATTATGTTGCTGAGCTGATTAGTAAGGAGAATTTAGATAATAAAATAACTTTACTAAACAAAGATTATAGAGAGCTTGAGGGTGTTTTTGATAAGGTTGTTTCAATTGAAATGATAGAGGCTGTTGGGTCTGACTTTGTGCCTGGCTTCTTTGAAAAGGCCTCTTCATTGCTGAAGAAAAATGGTTTAATGGCGCTTCAAGGAATAACATATAACGACCCAGACTTTAATGCCTATAAAAATTCGGTAGACTTTATCAGAAAATATATTTTTCCTGGCTCATGTCTTATCTCATTGTCACAAGTTGAGAAAGCCATCAAAGATAAAACGGATTTAATTATGGTTGACTCTGAAGATATAACTCTTCACTATGCAAGGACACTCGAGATATGGCGTAAAGACTTTGAAAATGTATTGCCGCAAGTGAGAGAGCTTGGTTTTTCTGATCCTTTTATAAGGATTTGGGTTTTTTACCTAGTCTACTGTGAAGCGGGATTTCTTGAAAACCTAATTGGTGATTTTCAGTTTATATTTGCTAAACCTGACTCCAAAAACATTAAAATTACACACTAAAAAAATGATTAAATTATTAATAAAACTTGCAGAAAATGGTTTATTACCAGACATGCTTATTAGGCTTGGAATAAGGCGTTTATGCGCTCAAAGGCTTTTAGAGGCAACGAGCATTGGCAAGCTTGAAATGGAAAAAAGACACTCATCTTGGATTGACTTTTTAAATGAAAGCCCAATTGCTCTGGTTCCAGAAAAAGCAAATGAACAGCACTATGAGGTTCCACCAAGGCTTTTTGAATTGGTCCTGGGCTCGAACTTAAAATACAGTTCTGGTTATTGGCCAAAGGGTGCTTCGTCTCTAGACGAATCAGAGCTGGAGATGTTAAAGCTTTCTTGTGAAAGGGCATCCCTTTCAGATGGCCAAGAGGTTTTAGAATTAGGATGTGGTTGGGGCTCCTTGACTCTTTATATGGCACAAAATTTCCCTAATAGCAAAATTACTGCTGTTAGTAATTCAAAGGACCAGAGGCAGTTTATTGAGAACAAATGTAAAAAATTAAAGATAGAAAATATCAAGGTTATAACAGCAGACATGAATGACTTTTCAATTGATAAAAGCTTTGATCGTGTTGTTTCAATCGAAATGTTTGAACATATGCGCAACTATGGTGAGCTTCTAAAAAGAGTAAGTGGCTGGTTAAAAAAAGATGGAAAACTTTTTGTTCATATTTTTTCTCATAAAGAAATTGCCTATCCCTTTGAAGACCAAGATGAGGGAGACTGGATGGCTAGAGAGTTTTTTAGTGGCGGTCAGATGCCTTCTCATAGGCTCCTAACCTGTTTTCCAAGTCGGATGAAAATTGAGAAAGATTGGAGGGTAGATGGAACTCACTATGAAAAAACCTCGCTCGCATGGCTTAACAAGATGGATAAAAATAAAGCTGAAGTGCTTAAATTATTCGAAAAAACTTATGGCAAAGATGAAGCAGGCATTTGGTTTCAAAGGTGGCGTATTTTTTTCATGTCATGCGAGGTTCTTTTTGGCTTTAAAAGTGGCTCTGAATGGGGTGTTTCCCACTATCTTTTTGAGAGGCCATAATGGATAATATCAAGGACCTTGTTGCTATTATTTTATGTATTTTGACAGCCTATTTTGTTGCAAATGCTGCAACAGTTGAGGGCGCCTTACTTTACGGCGTGCCAGCCATACTTTTATGTGCCGCTGTTAGCTTTATTGTGCACTGGATTGTTGCAATCCCTTCGCTTGTAACAAGCTCAGAAAAATATTTTGACTTTACAGGAATGATCGCAACTCTACTTCTAGTTGCTACTTCTATATTTGCACTTTTAGGCCAAGGAATGCAAGTTTCTATGCGCTCGACTATTGTGGCTATTTTTGTATCTATATGGACGCTAAGACTTGGGACATTTCTCTACATAAGAATAGTTAAAAGTGGAGAAGACAAAAGGTTTAGGGAGATCAAGAAATCGTTGCCAAAATTTTTAATGACATGGACTCTTTCAGCCCTATGGGTTTTCTTAACGACAGCAAATGCTGTTACCATTATTGTTTTAAATCAGCATGCAGCTCTTGACTTATTTTTTATAGCAGGATTTTCCCTCTGGGTTTTAGGGTTTGCTTTCGAGGCTGTCGCAGATAAACAAAAAAAGAGCTTTAGTGAAATCCCTGAAAATAAGGATAAATTTATAACACTTGGATTGTGGTCTATATCACGCCACCCAAACTATTTTGGGGAGATTGTTCTTTGGACGGGCATTGCAATTATATCGCTCCCACTTCTCTCAGGCTGGCAGTTTTTAACCCTTGTGTCGCCAGTTTTTGTCTATCTTCTCTTAACTAAAATAAGTGGACTGCCTTTTTTAGAAGAAAAAGCTGAAAAAAAATGGGGCAATGACAAGGAGTATCTTGAATACAAGAACAACACACCCATATTGATTCCTTATTTTGGAAAAAAATAACTCAAACTAAAAAAATGGCAATTGAAACCCCTGAATATAAAATAATATCCAAGTGTGAAGGCTTTGAAGTTCGTCGTTATAGTGACATGGTTATTGCTACAACAAAAGTTCAGGCCGACTACAAAGCCTCAACATCTTCTGGATTCAGAAGAATTGCAAGTTATATTTTTGGTGGCAATGATAAAGAAATGAAAATTGCCATGACTGCACCTGTTATTGCTGATTGCCCTTCTGAGGGGCTTAAGTCTTATAACATTTCTTTTATAATGCCCAAAGAACACTCTATGAGCGACCTCCCCAAAGCCAACATAAGTGAAGTTTCAATTCAGAAAGAGAGTCTTGGTAAAGTCGCTGTTCTATCTTTTGGGGGCTGGGCTACTGAATCTAGAAGCATAAACTATCAAAAAAAACTTTCAGAGTTGCTTTTAAAAAACAAGATTGAAATAAAAGGAGGCTTTATGGTTGCTCAATTTAATTCACCATGGACGCTGCCAATGTTTCGTAAAAATGAACTTATGGTGAGAATAAGCAGTTAAATAGTTTTTTTATCTACTGGCACATCTTACAGAGCCCACTAAGCTCTACAGCTTGAGAGTTATTAACTGAAAACTTGTTGCTTTTAGGTAAAGAAAGTTGAGCTGAAAGCTGACAAGACTCTTCCACAGATTTACAACTAGTACAGTTAAGCAAGACATGAAAGTGGTTTGTGTGGCTATCATTGCAAACTAGATAAGTATTGCTTGAGTCCATTTTATGAACAACGCCCACATCAATCCAAAAGCTTAAGACCCTATAAATTGTACTAATATTAAATGAATGGCCTTTATCTTTTAAAGAGTCCCTCAGATCATAGGCAGAAAGATTTTTTCTTGCAGAGTCTAGTTCATTAATAATTGACATTCTTTGAGGCGTAGCACTTTTTCCAGACTCTAAACATTTAGACATTAATTTTGCGTTATTAATCATCACTTTCCTCTTCGTTTTTTCTATACTCCTCGTCACTAAAATGCAGCGTCTCAACAACTGCATCAGTAATGGCATATCCGCTATCAGCAATATCAAAACTTTGCGATCCTACAGATATTCTCCCATAAACAATTATTGGTACGTATAAATCGCGAAACTTTATTGGATTGTTTGACACATCGACAATCAGTGTTTGGTTTAGAGGTGGGGGCGGAACATGGATGCACTGACCAGCTTCAGGGACAAGCAAAAACTTGCTAATGTCAGATCCTATATATTCAATTGGAACCATGAATCCAGCAAGTGCAATATCTTCTCCTTCTAGCAATTTATTTAGTTTTGTTCCAGCCTCTTCTAATTTTGCTTGAAACTCTGGGCTATTATAGATTTCATAGGTCAGATCTTCTGGAATAAAATCATATGCATCAGCTGGCTCAAGGCTTAGCCAGTTTTCTTCTATTGTGGATAAATACTCATCAGTAATCACAATGGCAAAAGAGCTTAACGAGAAAAAAATTAAAATGGAGAGGGATATTTTTTTTAACATGCAGACTAGCTTAATGTTTGATGTAAATTTTTTCTAAAAACCATGACTGCTGGAACCAAACTACTTAATACTCCAGCAAATAAGATCAAGCCAAAAACCTTAATTTCCTCCAAGCTGATCCACTTAAACGAAGGTGAAATGCCTAAAGCCAAGTTTAACTGATTGGTTGCAAAGTAAGTCACAATTGTCACCAGAATAATTGCACCAATAATTGCAACCAATCCAATTACAAGAGACTCACATATTACCATTATGGCTAAAAATTTTGGCGAGGCCCCATTGGCTCTGTAAATTGTCATTTCCTGTTTACGGTTATCCAAACTGGCAATAATTAAAGTTACCATTGCTATGAGGCTGATTGCAATAATAATCCAGCTTAGAAGCTGAAATCCTTTATCAACTAACCCAACAATTGACCAAAGCTCTGACAATGCTATGCCCGGTATTACAGCAGATATAGCCTCCTTCGAGTATTCTCTAATACTCTTGGTAAATTTAAATAAAGTTATCTTTGATTTAAGGCCCACAAAAGCAGCTGTAACTGTTTTTGGGTCTAAAGCTCCAGCTGGCAGAGACGACAAGTCAATATCATCAAGGCTGAATACTTTTTTCCCACTCATCCATCCAAGGTGAAGCAGCTCATAGCCCTTTAGGTCCAAAAAAATAGCTTGATCAATTGGGGTTCCTGTTTTCTTAAGAATCCCTGTAACCTTAAATGAAAAGTCATCATGCTTGCTACCTATTGACTCAACTGAGCCATGGGTGATTTGAATTTCTGAACCAACATTGTAATTAAGTCTTTCAGCAACATCAGACCCCAAGACTGCCTCCGATAGTTCAGAAAATGCTACTCCGTTCAAAAAAATCAATGATTGATTGTTGCCGTATTTAATGTGCTCAAAGTAATTTGATTGAGTCGCTACAACCCTAAACCCTCTATGACTATCACCTAGTGCAATTGGAACCAGCCAACTTATATCACTTCTCTGCTTAATATCATTGACAGTCTTCGTTGTGATGTTGTTTGTGGGCCTACCAAGATGAAAAACTGTGTATAAAACCAATTCAAGAGAGCTCGACCTTGGTCCAATAATTGCATCAACACCTGAAATACTTTGATTAAAGCCTTCCTCTGTGCCTTGTTGAATTCTCTCTATGCTTAATAGCAGAACCATTGAAGCCATCAAAGATATCGTCACAAGCGATGTCGGAATAATCCTTGAGCGCATTGATTTAAGCAAAAGACTAAGCATGCTGTTTATTCAAATCTATGACAGTGTCAAAGTAATGTGTAATAGAGGCGTCATGACTCACCATAATTATTGCCTGTTTGGTTGAGTCAAAGGCGTCCATCACCTCATTTAAAAATTTTTTAGTCGTTTCAGCATCAAGAGCAGAGGTTGGCTCATCAGCTAAAATTAAATCTGGCTTGCCAAGCAGAGCTCTAGCAACTGCAACTCTTTGTTGCTGACCAACACTTAGGCGGTTTACTGGAGTTGTTAAAACCTCTTTTCCTAGCCCTAGTGATTTGACCAGTCTAGTGATTTCTTGATTTAGATCATTGACTTTAGATTTTCTAGATTGAGAGAATCTAATACCCAATGCTATATTTTCTGAAACACTTAAAAATGGAATAAGGTTAAGTGTTTGAAAAATATAGCCGATGTGATCTGCTCTAAATTTATCCAAAAGCAGGGAGGACATTGAAGAGTAATTAATGCCATCAAACTTAATATCACCAGCTTGAAGTTTTAAGGCGCCAGCAATCAGGCTGAGTAGAGTAGTTTTACCACAGCCTGAAAAGCCACTAATCAATAATCGCTGTCCCCTTTTAACCTCTATTTCTGGAAACACAATTTTTTTACCGTGCTGATAATGGTATTCCAGTCCTAGTGTTTCTAACATCAGATTCTCATTTAAAATATTACTTTATCGACGTCAGATTTTAGGCTTTTTGTTAGCGCTTTATTGTTTATTACTGCCTCGAAGTATAAATTTTCTAGTTCGCTGAAGTGATTGAATGCATTAATGGTAATGCTCTTTAATTGGCTTGGCTCATTGCAAGAAAACTCATATGATAATTCGACATCTTTGTGATCTCCTTCTGTTGAGACACTGTGAAGTTCAGATTTAAATGAAACTAAGTCACAATTAGCACCTTTAGGAAATGCAAATAATTGTGAATAATTTTGAAATTCAGCTAATGATTCATCTGATACGGTTAACTTATCATGCTCGTCATGCTCGTCATGCTCGTCATGCTCATCATTCTCATCATGCTCGTCATGTTCATCAAGTAGTTGAACTATTGGCATTTCATAAGTAATAGCAACTTGATTTTGACTGATTACCATTGAAAAATTGTTTAGTCCGTGGGCATGTGCATCTGCACGCCTTTCTTCCTCTGCGCTTGCAAAAGAAGAAATTAATAGCAACGAAAGAAAGCTAAGTTTTAACATTTTTGAGTCCTGTTTAATTAAAACAGGATAATATATCCTAAATGCAATATTATTGCAATAGGGTAAATGTAATTAATTCGTACACGCAGATATTGTTGAAAAATTTGATAGATATCTTGGCATGATAAAGTCTAGATAGTGTTTTGCAGTTTCAGTTTTTTCTTTTAAAAATTCAGAAGATGATGTGTTGTTTTTAAAAGCAGATGATGCCCTCTCAACGCTTAAAAGCATTTGCCAAGCTGCTGAAATAGTTCCAATCATCATGAGTGTATCAAAGGCAATTTTTCCAGTAAATTCTTTGTCATCAGAGTTTTTAGTAATAATCGAAACAGTTTCTTCAAGATCATCAAGAGACTTTTTAAACCGATCAATCTGCGACATGGAAATCAGCTTTGATAATGATGGGGCTTCGACACATTCTTGCATTTCTAAAATAAGCTCCCTAACTCCAAGCCCATCATCGCTAATGATTTTTCTACCAACGAGGTCCATTGCTTGAATTCCATTGGTCCCTTCATAGATTGGAAGTATGCGTGCATCCCTTAAAATCTGAGCAATTCCAGTCTCTTCAACATAGCCCATTCCTCCGTGACACTGAAGGCTGACAGAGGCAACTTCTTGTGCGGTTTCAGTGCACCAGCCCTTTACAACCGGCGTTAAGACTCCAAGTTTCCTTTTATGTTTTTCTAATAATTCTGCTGGCAAGTCGCTTCCAGAATAGTCAACTTCTGCACAAGCGGAATAGGCTAAAGCTCTCGATGCTTCGGTAATGGATTTCATGTTTGCTAACATTCTTTGCACATCAGGATGCCTAGCGATTGGACCAGGCTCTTGAAATCCTGGAGCAATTCCTTGAACACGTTCATTACAAAAACTAAGCGCTTGTTGGTATGCGCGTTCTGAAACTGATACTCCCTGGAGTCCAACTGTGAGTCTTGCATTATTCATCATTGTGAACATACACTGAATACCTCTATTTTCCTCGCCAACTAAGTAGCCAATTGCCCCATCTTCTTCTCCATAGCTCATGACGCACGTCGGGCAAGCATGAATTCCAATTTTGTGCTCAATTGATAATGCTTTTAAGTCGTTTGACTCTCCAAGGGAGCCATCATCATTGACAAGAATCTTTGGCACTAAAAACAAAGATATGCCTTTAACACCCTGAGGAGAGTTTGGCAGTCGGGCCAACACTAAATGAATGATATTCTCAGACATATCGTGCTCGCCCCAAGTGATATAAATTTTTTGACCACGGATTAAATAATGATCACCGTTTGGAGTTGCTCGCGTTTTAAGCGAACCAACATCTGTCCCTGCATCACCTTCAGTAAGATTCATCGTGCCGCTCCACTCACCAGATATAAGCTTTGGAAGGTAGCGCTGTTTGAGTTCCTCATTTGCATTTAGAGTTATTGCTTCCACTGCTCCCTGGGTAAGGAGAGGGCACAGACCCCATGACATGTTTGCCGAATGCCACATTTCTTGAACGCTTGCAGCAACGACAAAAGGGACGCCTTGTCCTCCATAATTAGGTGAGAATTGTAACGAGCCCCATCCTCCTTCAACAAAGTGCTGGTACGCCTCTTTAAAACCAGTTGCAGTAGTGATTTTGCCAGAGCTGTCAATTTTTAAACCCTCTGAGTCACCAGTTTTGTTAATTGGTTCTATCTCTTCTTTTGCAAGCTTTCCTGCAGCATCTAAAACAGTATCAATTATGTCAACTGTTGAAGCATCAAGGCCTATCTCATTACAAAGTTTTTCAATTTCAACAACTTCTTTTAATACAAAACTCATATCTTCTACAGGCGCAGTATAGTATGACATTATTCTTCTCCTAGGTTTTTAACTGACGCTCTAAGCTCGTGTTTTTGTATTTTCCCAGTTGCGGTTTTTGGCAGCGGCCCAAAGACAACTTTTTTTGGCCTTTTAAATTTAGCCATATTGTTTTTGCAAAAGGCTATAAGCTCATCTTCAGAAGCCTCTTGGTTAGACTTGAGTTCTACAAATGCACACGGCACTTCTCCCCAAGTCTCATTTGGCATTGCTACAACTGCTGCTTCTCCGACTGCAGGATGTTGATAAAGTACATTTTCAACCTCCACGGAAGAAATATTCTCACCACCCGATATGATGATGTCTTTTGATCTGTCTTTAATTTGAATATAGCCATCACTATGAATTACTGCTAGGTCGCCACTATGAAACCAGCCACCTGCAAATGCCTCTTCTGTTGCCTTGGGGCTGTTCCAATAGCCCATCATACAAGTGTTACAGCGAATTACAATTTCACCAATCGCCTCTCCGTCATGCGGAACTCGCTGCCCAGTCTCTTGATCAATGACGCTAACATCCTCGGTCATTGGGAATCTTACTCCCTGCCTTGAGCTTAATTTAGCAAGCTCGGCTGGACTCTCATTAAGCCAAGATGCTTGAGGTGCGGCTTGAAGGATATGTCCATACGTTTCAGTCAATCCATATACATGCATAACATTAAATCCTAGTTTCATCATGCTCTCTAAAACCTTTGCAGGAGGAGGTGCGCCAGCAGTCATTACTTTAATTTCTCTCTCAAAATATTTTTGCGTTTCTTTAGGCGCGTTGGCAAGCATATTGAGCATTATAGGAGCTCCACCAAAGTGAGTTACATTATGCTGTTCAAGGAGGTTAAATACTTTTTCAGGGGCAAAAGTCCTAAGGCAAACTATAGTTCCAGCGATCGCAGCCATTGTCCAAGCATGGCCCCAGCCATTGCAGTGAAATAATGGAACTGAGTACAGATAAACCGGGTGGTTGGGAAGGCTCCAGCCAATCACAGTACCCATACTCATTAAATAAGAGCCACGATGATGATAGACGACGCCTTTAGGTTTTCCAGTTGTTCCAGAGGTGTAGCTGAGTGAAAGTGGGCTCCACTCATCATCAGGCATTTGCCAGTTATATAGAGGATCTCCATTTACAACTAGAGATTCATAATCAGTTATATCTGAAGAAATATCAGGCTGTGATTCAGCAAAAGAATCGTTTATTACTACTATTTTTGGACTAACTGAAGTCATAGAGAGGGCCTCAGATGCAACTGCAAAAAGCTCTCTGTCAACAAAGAGCATCTTTGCATTACTGTCGTCAAAAATGTATGCAATTGTTGCGGCGTCAAGTCTAATATTTATAGTGTTTAGGATTGCACCAGCCATTGGAATTGAAAAATGTGATTCAAACATTTCTGGGGTGTTAAATGCCAGTACTGAGACAGTATCACCTGGCTTTATGCCATAACTTTTTAGACTTGAGGCAATTCGAACGCATCTTTCTCTTGACTCACTCCAAGTGTAAGTTCTATTTTCATAAATTACAGAAGTGTGCTGACCATAAACATCCGCTGTTCTATGTAAGAACGAAAGCGGTGAAAGAGGTATAAAATTTGCAGGATTTTTTTTCATAGCATTAACGGTTAATTTCTAAGCGTAATTCCATTATCTAACATAGATACAATTCTTGCTTGCGTTTCTTGCGTTTGAGCAAGAGTGAGGAATGAAGAGCGCTCAGCATCTAAAATATCTTGTTCAGTAAAAATAGTACCAGAAGCACAATTTCCACCAGTCATAATTCTTCCAATCTCAGTTCCAACAGTCACATCATGTGGCGTAAGCATGCCATTTTTATGATTTGTTGTAAGCCATTCCAGCATTTCTTCAAAGTGGTCTACGCCAGAAAGTGCGAGGGGATTTCGGGCTTTTGCTTTTGAGGTTGTCTCAATCGATGAAAGCGCACCAGTCAGTATGCGGTCTCTATTCATATGAAAGACATCATTAGCTCTTCTCATTGATAGAGCATCAGCTTCTTGTGGAGAGTTGGCTTTTCTACCAAGTCCAATATTCATAAATGATTTCCAGGCACCTTTCCGACCGTCTCCTAGACTTTCAGACCACCTATATAGTGTTTCTTTACATCCACCACCAGCTGGAACAACCCCCATAAATGACTCAACAAGGCCCATGACAGAGTTAGCATGACCAACAACATGATCAGCATGAAGGACAACTTCAAAGCCACCACCAATTGACATGCCAACAGGGGCAGCAATTACAGGTAGTTTTGAATTTCTCATTTGTAGCATTGTGTTTTGAAAGTAAATAAGAAATGCATCAAGAGCATCAAAGTCATTTTTTTCAAAGCAATTTCTAACACTCCAAAGACTAACCCCACATGAGAAATGCTGGAAGTCATTGTGAATTACCACGCCTCGTAAGCCCTTTTTTTCAGACTCAGATATTGCATCAGAAATCATATCTAAAGACTCACTATCAAGAGCATTAGCTTTTGAGTGAAACTCAACAATTGCCGCACCTTCGTATTCAAACCAGCTAGCAGACTCATTTGAATTGATTGCTTTGAGGGTTTGTCGTACTTCAGAAAATCTAAGCACACCATCTGGCCTGATAATTGGTTTTAGATTTCCACTAGGTGAAAGGGAGCTTAATCCAGATTTTGAATTGATATAAAATTTATTGTTAATACCCTTAAGAAGAAACTCTGGAACGTCTCGACCATCAACTTTAAGTCGGTCAACAAAGTACTCAATTCCAATTTCATCTAACAGCTCAAATGGCCCCTGAACCCAGTTATAGCCAAGCTTCATAGCATCATCTATCTGCGTTAAATCATCAGTGACCTCTGGTACCAGAGAAGCAGCATAGCAGAGCGTTTCTGAAATAACATCCCATATATAAAGACCATACGGGCTTGTGTCTTTAATAATAAAAGAGATCCCAATTTTTTCTGCCTCTTCAAGAAGAGGGGTTTTTAAGCGCTCATGAGGACCATAACTTCCATTCGATAAATCAATTACTTGTCTTTCATCACCAATTTGTTTATAAAAACCTTTTTCATTTTTATTTCCAGTTTGGCCATTTGCAATCATTTTGCTCATAAACTTAATTTGAGACGAGTACTTATGAAAAGCATCATTTTCTGGCAGTATACTTACGAGGCTTTTGACAACATCAGCCATAAGGTCAATGCCTATTAAATCATATAGTCCAAAAACCCCTGTCTTTGGAAGACCTAGAGGTCTGCCAAAAAAAGCATCCGCTTCTGTTGGTGATAGCTTATATTCAAAGGCTTTATGAAGGGCACACTGGATAGCAAAAACACCTACTCTATTAGCAAGAAAGCCAGGCGTATCTTGGCAGGAGACAACACCTTTTCCAAGTATTTTTTCACTAAATAAATCAAGAGTATCAATTACTTCATCTCTAGTAAATTCACCACGCACCAATTCAAGTAATCTCATGAATCTAACTGGGTTGAAAAAATGAGTTATTGCAAAGCGCTCACAAAACTCTGTCTCTTATACACATCTGACGCTGCCGACGATCTA
>OJFK01000196.1_pt1 | contig 15820 bp, 11 predicted proteins | sample 1594101 | NCBI WGS metagenome assembly OJFK01 (sample SAMN05416723, study PRJEB24817) | seawater metagenome | isolation source: Sea water | place: Canada:Atlantic | collected 2013-07
CTCATCAGATCCCGTCGGATTGTATTGCACCTCATTGAATACCACAACACCGTCCAATGATGCCGGCTTAGAATCTTTCCACCATCCCTTACCGCTCGCCTGCCCTTGTTCAATCTGCATAGACTGCCGAAACCTCATGAACGTGCCATCAATCTTACAGATCTCGCTTCACTCACTCTCTGTCATGGGGGCGGTTATATTGGCCGTTCAATCTACACCTGCTAAAACAAGCGATATTTTGCCGCTCAGGCTAAACGAGATTCAGGTGATCGGCACTCACAATTCCTATCATATCGAACCGAAGGAAGCCGTGATGACGTTGATCAAAGAGTTCAGCGCAGAAGCAGCCGCCTCGATTAAATACACGCACAAGCCACTTGATCAGCAACTGGAGAAACTGGGCATCCGACAACTGGAGTTGGATCTCTTCGTCGATCCCGACGGTGGCCTGTTCGCCAACCCAGCAGTCAGAAAAATTCTGAAAGACCGGGGAGACGATCCGGGACCTTCGCACGATCCCGTGGGTGTTCTGACCAAACCGGGTTTAAAGATCATTCACTCACCTGATTTCGACTACCTCAGCACATCGCTCACCTTCGTCGATGCGCTGAAGTCCATACGGACCTGGTCACAGGAAAACCCCCGCCATGTCCCCATTTTTGTTTTACTCGAATTGAAGGAATCCGGTGCGCCCAACGGCGTCATACCCCTCAAGTTTGATAAGAAACAACTCGATGGGGTGGATGAGGAAATCCTGTCTGTCTTTGCCCCCGATGAGATTCTCACACCCGACGACATCCGTGGAGATTCCAAAACACTCCGGGATGCGATTATCACCAAGGGCTGGCCTTTACTCGATGAGGCACGCGGCAAAGTCATGTTTGCCATGGACAACGGAGGCCAGCTGCGCGATGCGTATCTAGCCGGACATCCCTCACTCAATAGCCGTTTGTTGTTCGCCTCCGTCGAAGAGAATCACCCCGCAGCAGCATGGTTCAAGATAAACGATCCCATTGGTGAATTCGATCGAATTCAACGTCTCGTTCGTGAAGGATACATGGTTCGTACCAGAGCAGATTCGAACACCACACACGCTCGCCAGAATGACACGGTACAACGGGAATCCGCTTTCGCAAGCGGTGCACAGTTTATCAGCACGGACTACCCGGAGCCAAACCGTGAGTTTTCAAACTACTCTGTGACGTTCGACAATCACATCGTTGCTCGAGCGAATCCGGTGTCTGGTTCCACTTCCGCGGGCAAGGGTGATTTGGAGAACCTCTCCGGGCCATGGATTTTGTGCGACGGAAGCTACGGCGGTCATCTGCAAGGTGTCGCCACGGATGGTGAATCAATCTTTTGGTCCCACACAGTCCAGTTGGTGAAGACCGACCTTAATGGACGTGTTATGCAAGAAATTGACGTACCCGATCACCACGGAGACCTCACATGGCATGATGGAAATATCTATGTTGCCGTCGAACTCGGGGAGTTCAACCAACCGCCCGGAAAATCAGACCCCTGGGTCTACGTCTATGAAGCCAAAAATCTCAGACTATTACGCAAACATAAGATTCCTGAACTGGTCCACGGCTCCGGTGGAATTGCCTATCACGACGGGCAGTTTGTCGTTGTAGGAGGGTTACCGGGCGATCATCAGAACAACTACGTGTTCGAATACAATGAAGGATTCACCTTCATAGGACGGCATGTTCTGCCCACCGGTCAGACAAAACTCGGCATCCAAACCGCCGCCAATATTAATGGCCATTGGTGGTTCGGTTGCTACGGAACCCCAGGGAATCCAGGACTCCTCAAGGTGAACCGAAATTTCAAGTTGATCGGTCAATCGGAAAATGATTTCAGCTACGGTCTTGTTCAATTAAGCGCAAATACAATTCTCCGTGGAGAATGCTTTGATTCGAACACGCGTGGAAAAGTTAAAATCCTTACTGGCGATCTTCCTGAGGTTGAACCGGTTTCCAGTCCCGTCCGAATGGCTGCTTACAATGTATTGTTCGGCATTTGGGCAGAGCCTGAACGAGTGGGTCAAATGTTTAAACCATTCGATCTGGATGTCATCGGCTTTAGCGAAGTGCCCGATGGAGATTGGACTGCCCTTGTAGGAAAAGTTTTGAACATGGACCACGCTTACGTCGGAAAAATCTCGTCGGCAAATCACAAAGACAAATTCAAATCGATCCTCAGTCGCACGCCTTTGTCCGAACTCCACGAAATTGAGATCAACTCCAAGGGATGGTCCCCCTCCTCCGTGGTCGGAGCGAAAACTACGGTGCGTGGGATACCCATTCTAATCTACTCGACACACATTCCAGGGCGCCCCAACTTCAGCGATACCGCGATCGGTTCAGCGGCCGAGTTTATTGCAGAAACAGTAATTCCAAAGGCCATGAAACAGGCGAAAAACATCGTTCTGCTTGGGGACCTCAACAATTGGTTGGGGGATGCCCCGCTCAATCGAATCGAATCGAGTGGGATGCGATCCATGTGGAACGACTTAGATATCGATACAACGCGCCTCAGCACTCATCGACACATTGAATCTGGGACTGAATCAGGCGTGATCGATCACATCTATTACAACGCCTCCTCCGAAGCCCGCGCGATCAGAGGCGGGGTCATCTACAATGCGTTCAATCCTCATGACGAAGACCTGGAGATGAATCGCTACCAGACTGAGTGGAAGAATTATGGAAAACCGCTTTCGGATCATCGTCCTGTTTGGGCGGAACTTAATTACACACCTGTTGGAAAGACACCCCCCTTTTCTCCCCTATCCGATCCCATCAATGACGATGTCAAGCTCCCCACACAAAAGGTAAATTCTAGCAAACCCCTCCCGGGCGCACCCGGAGAAGGACATTGATGAAAACGGAGTTCAGCGGTTCATCTCCACTTCAATATCCTCCGCGACAAGATTAGTCATACTCCCTGCATTAATCGTCCAGTCTTTCCTCAAATCCGACCTTGCTCTCGCCTCAATCTTCCGGCAGAAAATGGCAATGACACGTCCTACCTTTATCCTGCTCGCCCTCTTCGCCTCACCGCTGCTCGCCGATCATCACGGCAAGATCAAGCATTCCTTCCTTGGACTCGGAAAAGGCGCGCGCACCTCCATCGTGGGTGAAGACGGCAAGGTTGAGTGGCAAATCGATCTCCCCGCCAGCGATGGCTGGGTCCTAGAGAACGGCAATGTCCTCCTCGCAGTCTACCCGTGCAAGGAGTATCCAAAGGGAGGCGTGGCCGAAGTGGAGCGCACCAGCAAGAAGACGGTATTCTCCTATCAGGGTCAACAGAAGGAGATTAGCACCGTGCAACTCCTGCCCGACGGTAATTTCCTCGTTGCCGAACTGGGACCCGAACCCCGGGCCCGCACCATCAATCGCAAGGGCGAAGTGCTGCACGATATGCCCCTCGCATGCCAGAAGTCGAACGTCCACATGCAGACCCGCATGCTGCGCCAGTTGCCCAACGGAAATTATATCGCACCCCATCTCCTCGACTTTGCTGTCAAGGAGTACGATCCTAAGACCGGCAAAGTCCTGAAAAGCTTTCCCACCGACGATCGCGGCCGCGAGAAGCGCGACTGGCCCTTCACTGCAATTCGTCTCGCGAACGGCAATACCCTCATCGGCTGCACCAATGGCAATCGCGTCATTGAAGTCGATGGCGAAGGGACGATCGTCTGGAAAGTCGACAACGAAGATCTGGGTGAGAAGCTCTTCGACGATGCCTGCGGCGTGCAGCGCCTCCCCAATGGCAACACCGTCGTCACCAGCTATCACGCCAATGGCGACAAGGTGAAACTCACCGAAGTGACCCGCGACAAGAAAGTAGTGTGGAAATACGCCGGTGGGGAAAACGGCTTCCACCACTTCCAGATTCTCACCACCAATGGTAAGCCTCTCTCTGACAACACCCAGAAGTAGCGCAGGGATCACCCATGGGAGTATGGGTGAGTTTAAACTAGCCCATCGGACCGCTATTTCAATGGTCTCCCTTCGAGTCTCTTGGAGTAAGATTCAGGGGCAATACGTAACAAGTCCGCCCCTCTAATCTAGGCCATTTGAATGTTGACTCAACTCCATCTTAATCGCTGGGCGGAAGTTCTTGTCCGGCACGCAACCAAAGTCAGCCCCGGAAACGTCGTCCGTATTAATGCCCAGTCAGCCGCCGAACCGCTGCTTGAGGCAGTTTACCGAAAAATTCTTGAAGCAGAAGGACATCCGGTCGTGAACTGTCGCCCGGATTTTCTCGTCGAGGCATTCTACGAACACGCTAACAACGACCAGCTCGACTGGGTCAATCCTTTCACGCTCCAAGAAACCGAAACCATCGACGCATCAATCAATATCGCCGCGATCACCAACCTGAGGACTTTGGACAAATTCGATACTGCGGTCACTCAGCGGGCCGCACGGGCCCAAAAAGATTCGCGCGAATTATTTTTTCAACGCGCGGCGGTCGCTGACGATCCCTCGATCGATTCTGAACTGGCTCCCTTACTATGGTCCACCACCCTTTTCCCTACCAACGCCTATGCACAGGACGCAGGAATGAGTCTCGGTGATTACAGCGACTTCGTGGTCCGCGCCTGTCAACTCAACCAAGAGGACCCGGTGGCCTTTTGGGAAGGCTTGGACAAATGGCAGCATGAACTTGCAGAGAAGCTTATGGCCGGAAGCGAACTGCATTTCCAGACACCCGCAGGAACCGACCTTAAAGTAGACACCGCTGGAATGCGTTGGCTCTCCAGCCCGGGTAGGAAGAATTTCCCCGATGGTGAAGTCTATTCCGGCCCGAACCTCAATGCGGAGAATGGTGGGGCGGACGGTGTCGTGGTTTTCGACAAACGTTGTGTCTACCAAGGGCATGCGGTTCGCAATGCGCGGATCGTCATGGTAGAGGGGTTTGCAACGGAGGTTACGGCCGAAGAGGGGAAGGATTTCTTGATCGCCATGCTCGATCAGGACGAGGGTGCACGCCGCATCGGCGAGGTAGCCTTCGGGACCAACCGCGCGATCTCACAACCGACCGGTCAGATCCTCTATGACGAGAAAATGGGCGGATCGTTCCATCTCGCCTTCGGCGCGGGCTATCCCGAAACCGGAAATGTCAACAAGAGCGCCCTCCACTGGGACCTCATCGCCTCGCTTGTCGAAGGCTCGGTGGTGACACTCAACGGTAAGCCATTCTGCGTCGACGGACGCTTCGTGGACATGCCGCCGGAAGTCAACTGGCTCCTCTAGGAATTCCGTGCGAGCAAATCATTCGGAAAGCCTTGTCGTTATCTTTACCCCATCCGCTTTATACCCAGCGAATTGAATTCCTGAAGATCGGCTGGAAGGCCGGCATCAGGGAAGCTCTGCCATGAGACCGGGCGGCAGAAGCGGTAGATTCCCATAGTTTTTGCCGAATTACTACGTCGATCCGAGTTCGCCGGGAACGGGCCGACGTGCACCCTTACCTGAACAGACTTCAACATCGGTCGAGAAACTTTAAAAATGATCGGTCCCGCGCGTTACTAGGGTGCGTGCGGTAACGAGATTCGCCTTAGCCGCGAACTCTTCATCGGTTTCTTGGACCGCCGACAACCAAAGTTAAACCTAGGATTATTATCTCTGTTGCCCATTTGTTGCGCGAAAGAGCTTAATTCCCCTCTCATTCCTCCCCTTTCTAGCACCATGAGGAAGGCAAAGGAAATCAGCGTTCAAGAACTGGACGAAGGGGAATAGCTATCGCACCGAACGTGGCTACCTCTACCTCGTAGATGCCCGCATCGGGGGGAATCGCTATCGCCGCTTCTTCCGTCATGGAGAGATCGCCAAGGCTCGCGCCTATGTCTCAAGTCTAAAAGCGAAACGTGACAACTTCGGACAGGCCAAGGCCGCTATCCTCGAAGACCCAAGACACGCAGGAAATGGCCGCACGCGCCGTGCGTAAGCTTACAGAGTCAGGAAGCCCGTTTACGCTGGAAGAGGCCGTGGACGACTACCTTGCCCTGTTTGTGGCCAATCAGGCGAAAACCTCTGTCACGATCTCCACTGTCAGAGTCGCGTGATCCAGTATTACGGAGAGGCGTCCACCTGAGTGGTTCAACTTTTCCAAAATCCGAGTTTCTTCTATGACTCGAACCGAGTCACACTGTCTGTCACCGATTTCGTAACACCCACTCGATTCTGATGATCATCAATCTCCCACCTTTCTCATCACCTATTACGGCCACATTTGTTCTCTGGGCTGGATTAAACTACATCGGTGACGCAATGGCTCAACCTGCGGAGATTCAAGTGATCGACGAGGCATCCGGTCGAGGTGTGCCCCTCGTGGAGTTGACCACTGTGAATCATCTGCGATTTATCACCGACAACGCCGGGCGCGTCGCGTTTGACGAACCGGGCTTGATAGGCAATCCGGTGTTCTTCCACATCAAGAGCCACGGATACGAGTTCCCGACGGACGGCTTCGGATATCAGGGAAAGGCCGTCACGCCGATGCCGGGTGAACCGGTGACCTTGAAACTCAAACGGCTCAACATCGCCGAACGCCTCTACCGAATCACGGGACTTGGATTGTATCGCGACAGTGTGATGCTCGGGCACGACACGCCTCTCGAACAAGCACTAGCTTCGGGATTGGTTGCGGGGCAGGATTCTACCTTTGCCGTTCCTTATCGTGGAAAGACTTTTTGGTTCTGGGGCGACACGTCGAGAATGGCGTATCCGCTCGGTCATTTCGGAATGGGCGGTGCCACCTCGGATCTTCCAGAACACGACGGGCTTGATCCTTCCACCGGTATCAACCTGAATTACTTCGTCGATGAAAAGGGATTCAGTCGACCGATGTGCCAGCTTGGATTCGAGAGCGGACTGATCTGGGCGGATGGATTTACAACAGTCAAAGATGAGCAAAGAAAGGAACGACTTGTTTGCCACTACGTTCACTTGAAATCGCTCGATGAAATTCTTGGACACGGCCTAGCGATCTACAACGACGAGCGGAAAGAATTCGAGCGCCTTGCGGATCTTGACCTAAAAGAGCTCTGGCGTTGGCCCACGCAATCGCATCCGATTCATCACGAGATCAATGGCCTTGAATACCTCTTACTCGGTGATGTTTACCCCACCGTCCGGGTGCTCGCGACCTTGGAACATTTTAAAAACCTCGATAGTTACGAGGCGTGGACGTGTCTGAAATCGGGTTCAACGAAAGAGAAGCCGCTCGTTGATCGAGATGCGGCCGGACAACTTCGTTGGAGCTGGAGAAAGCACGGACTGCCCGTTGACTCCAAAATGGAAACAACCTTGATCAAAAGCGGCCTGATCAAAACCAAAGAATCGCGAGGGCAAGTCGTGGACGCCAAAACGAAAAAGCCCATCAAATTGCATCGCGGCTCGGTCAACTGGAATCCGCATCGTGAGCATTGGGTCATGATCTTTGGGGAACTCGGCGGCAGCACCTCGAACCTCGGCGAGATCTGGTATGCGGAAGCCAAATCACCCACCGGACCATGGAAGCTGGCGACCAAGATCATCACGCATGATCAATACAGTTTTTACAATCCGGTTCACCACGCATTTCTTGATCAGGACGGCGGGCGCTTGATCTATTTTGAAGGCACCTACGTGAACACCTTTTCCGGCAACAAGGACGCCACCCCACGATACAATTACAACCAAATCATGTACCGCCTCGATCTGGACGAGCCAAGGCTGAAGCGCCTATCAAAGTAGGGTCGGCTTTCAACCTGTCTCGTTGCCGCTACGAAAGCGGACCGTAGATTCTACCCCCACTCCCGTTCAGAAAACACTCATCAACTTCATGAAAATTCCGACCATCCTTTCACTCGCGACCTGCTTAATCTCCTTAGGAAATGAATCCCTGGTCCGAAGCTCGGAGCCACGTTCTCCCGAAGAAGAACTCGCGGCCCTCCATGTCCCGGAGGGATTCGAGATCCAGCTCTTCGCCTCCGAGCCACAGATCAACAAACCGATCAACATAGCCTACGATACCCGGGGGCGAGTATGGGTTTCTTCCACTGTCGAATATCCTTACGCTGCCGCAAAAAATCGCTGGACCGACCCACTCGGCACTCGTGTTCGCGACAGTCGGGATGCCATCAAAATCCTTGAGGACACTGATGGCGATGGTCACGCCGACAAGGTGACCGACTTCGCCGACGGGCTCAACATTCCGACCGGTGTGTTACCATGGCACAAACCGGAACACAAAGACGGCTGCATTGCCTGGAGCATTCCGAACATTTGGTATTTCGCCGACACCACCGGTAATGGAAAAGCGGACCTTCGCGAAGTTCTCTTCGGCCCATTGGGTTATGAAAAAGACACTCACGGAATGTGTTCCAGTTTCCGGATGGGACCGGACGGCTGGGTATACGCCACCCACGGCTTTAACAATTTCAGCACTCTCACCGCAAAGGATGGCACGCAGATCGAACTCCACTCGGGGAACGTTTTCCGGTTTCGTCCCGATGGATCCAGCGTGGAGGTCTTCACCCGCGGGCAGGTCAATCCCTTCGGGCTCTGCTTTGATCGACGCAACAACCTTTACAGCGCTGACTGCCACAGCGCGCCAGTTTACCAACTTCTGCAAGGCGGAGTCTATCCCAGCTTCGGCAAACCTCACGACGGACTCGAATTTGCTCCGACCATGATCGAACACACCCACGGATCGACAGGTATCTGCGGCATCGCCTACCTCGACCGTGATTGGTGGGGATCGGATTGGAATGACCATCTCCTGATTGGCAACCCGGTCACGTCACGAATCAACCATGACAGAATTGAATTCCGAGGAAGCACCCCGGTGGCCATTGAACAGCGTGATCTTGTCACAAGCGACGACCTCTGGTTCCGCCCCGTTGACATGTGCATGGGGCACGATGGAGCCCTCTACGTTGCCGATTTCTACAACAAAATCATCGGGCACTACGAAGTCCCCCTCACTCATCCCGGCCGTGACCGGGAACGCGGTCGACTTTGGAAAATCACCAAGAAAGGAAACCCCTCCCCTCATCCCGCCACTCCACGTGCAGAACCTCTTTCCGACGCGATCACATCCCTCAAAAACAACGATCCATTCGTCCAAAGAAAGGCCGCCCAATCGCTCCAACTTCAACCTCGAGAAAAATCTCTGGAACCATTGCTCGACGCTCTCGCCGGCACTCCTGAAGATGACACCCACCTCGTCCACGTCCTACGCATGGCTATTTGCAGCCATCTCATCGCCTTCCCAAATAGCATCCACATCAAGACTCCTCACTCCCAAATCTTAGAAAATATCATTCCTGCAGTATCAACCGCAGAGGCTGCATCATTCCTGGCAGCTTCACCGAAAAAGAGAAATCATCTCACTCAAATCGCGCGCTACGCCGACGACACCATTATCACGGATCTCATCAAGGACCTCGCAAATCAGGGCACTCCTGAAACTCAACTCAGGGAACTCGATGCCCTCCAGGCCGGACTCGACGAGCGGGGCCGCTTGGAACCCCATCCCGAAATCATCAACTGGGCGCAAGACCTCGCGGAGGCCCTTTTAAAAGCACGACAACAATCGGCAAACCCTGAGTGGGTCGACCTTCCCCACCCTTCCCATCCAGAGAGCCCCTCCCCCTGGGCCACCCAAAATCGTCGATGTCGGGACGGGCGGGATGTCCCCGTGATCTCCAGCCTACAAATGGGCGCACCGAATGCGGAACAACGCACTGGCATCTTGCGGTCCAAGAAATTCACGACAACAAACGAACTATCATTCTGGATCGTCGGGCATCGAGGCAACCCGAATCAGGAAGCTCAACGCAAAAACCACATCACCCTGATCGATGACGAAGGAAACGAACTCCTCCGCGCAGACCCGCCGCGAAACGACATTGCTCGAAAGGTCACCTGGACGACAGAAGCAGGGAAAAAGAGGCGACTACAGATTACCGATGGCGACGCCGGCGATGCCTACGCGTGGCTGGGAATGACCCGAATCAGCGGAGTCGAAGGTCTCAGCACTGACACCTTTGCCGGGAACACCAACCTCGACGCCCAACTAACAACGCTGGCGGAGATCTTAAAGTTTAATGCTCCTGTGAACCTACGGGACCAACTCAAGCCATGGCTCTCAAAGGACTCTCAAACAACCGTGACGCAGGTCCTCGATGGACCCAAGAGCGGACAATTCGAACAGCTCATCAATCAGCGGATTTTGCAATACCAAGCTGCCAAAAAACTTGAGACGCTTGACCCTCAAAAGGGAGCCCATGTTTTTCAAATCAACTGCGCAACCTGCCACCAAATCAAACACCAAGGCGGCTTGATTGGCCCCCAACTCGACGGTATCGGCAGCCGTGGCATTCAACGCCTTACCGAAGACATTCTCGACCCGAATCGTAATGTCGACAGCCATTTCCATCTCACTCAATTCACCTTCAACGATGGCACCACAAGCAGTGCCTTCATCACTAGTGAACGCGGCAACGCCCTTCAAATCCGTGATCTCGAGGGAAAGTTCAAACGGCTACAAAAGGCCAAAATCGCATCCCGCCTCACCCTCCCCATCTCACTCATGCCTGCAACATTCGGCAAGGCTCTGACTTCCAAAGACTTTGTGAACCTCATCGAATGGCTTCGGACACAAAGCTAGCACCAGACTCCGCTCGATAAGATCCCAAGGAGTCGCGGCTAAAACAATCCTTGGCATGATGGGTAAGAGGATTACGATTTCGGGTTATAAATCAAAACACAAACCGCCGCCGCTTCCTCAAGGTTGCCGCCGCCACGAGCGCCGGAATCTGGATTCCATCCTCTCACGCCCAATCACCAAACGGGCGGGTCAACGTCGCGTGCATTGGAGTGGGCGGCAAGGGATCAAGCGATGCCGACAACGCGGCCAAGTTTGGGCAAGTCGTTGCCCTTTGCGACATCGACGACAAGCGCCTTAAGCAGAAGGCGAAGAAGTTCCCCGACGCAAAACTCTTTCATGACTACCGCGAGTTACTGAGTGTCATGGGTGACAAGGTCGACGCTGTCACCGTGAGCACCGCCGACCACGCCCACACCGCCGCCAGCGTCATGGCAATGCGCCTTGGAAAACATGTCTACTTTCAGAAGCCTCTGACCCACTCGGTCTCCGAAGCGAGGCTCATGCGCGAAACCGCGCGAAAGTATAAGGTGATCACCCAGATGGGCAACCTCCGCGACGTGCATTGAATCGATGACCTTACCATCGGGCGAAGTGAGGTAAACATGAACCGTTCCAGCCGACATTTTCCCATCGAGCGCCTCGCGATAAATGCGGGTAAATTCACGACGCTCCTCCGCAGGCTGCGGTCCCACGGCACGGTAGTCTTCGTTCACGGCATAGACGGGCACGAAATACGCATTGAGAAGCTTGATGACCTCTGGCTTCGAGAGCGGACCCGCCCTCATTGCGAAGGCTCCGCCTCAGCACCGACCGAGGTTGATGCGTCCATCGTGGGTAAAGAGAAAGACTGGCCGCCGGTGTTTCTTTGCCAGTTGAAGTGCGTGGCGAATGTCGTCGGCCCAACCGATTTCATCGAGGCGCTTTTCCTCTGGCTTCGGCTGTAACGCTGCAATTCGTTTCGAGACCTAGGCGGGCAGTTCGGCGTCGCTGGCGACGGGTTCCCTGGTCTCAGCTGAGGCGCCAAGCGACAAGATCTCCCACACCAAGGCCACGATAATTGTATTCCAATAAGATCTGGAGTGCATTAATCTGATACGCTTCAAAATCAGGATGTTGGTCAGGCTATTTCTTTTATCATCCTCGCTATCACAAAAATTGAAATCAGCTTCAGGAACAACTTAGTCCTTCCCCGATGCCGCCTTTTTGAGCGAACTCAAATACTCGACGAGATCAACCAGCTCCTCCGGGGTCATAAGGCGGTGAAGGCCGGGGTACATGAGGGACTGGTGATACTGTTTCTTCGACACCACCTCCGTTTTCAGGACGGTCCGACTCGCGCCACCGATCATGGTGAGCGTCATGAATTCCTCCGACTCGGTAACGATTCCAAGGAGGCAAGTTCCATCTCTCAGAGTGACTTCCCAGCCTTCGAATCCCATGCTGATCCCGGCGTTGGGCTCCATGATGGCCTGGTAGAGCGCCTCCTTGTTCAGCTTCTCGCCGATTTCGGAGAGTCCCGGACCGAAGTTGATCCCAACCTCACCCGCTTGGTGGCAAACGGTGCACGTCTTGGTGGCAAAGAGCTTCCTTCCATTTTTCACGTCGCCGATACGCTTAACCAACTCCGCAACCAGCGGAAACTCACCCTTCCCGCTCGCAAAGAGAGACTGGGCTTCCTCGCGCACCTTGGGATCGCGGGAGAGCATGAGAAGGTCCGAGGCGGTTTGCTTGAGATCATCAGCCAGATTACCAGCTTTCATCATGGCCAGGAGTTCGGGATGCTTCCCCGGGTTCGGATCGAAGATCGCCTTTAGGGCAGCCGAACGGACCTCGGCAGGCTGGGATTGATCGGCGAGTATCTTTGGTAACTCGGCGAGAAGAATGGGATCACCGGTCAGGGAGATCGCCTTGGCGGCGCGGGACGCCACCTTACCATCTTTACCCTTGAGGGCTTTCACGAGTAGGTCGCCGCTACCGAGATCGACAAGAGCGGAGGCGGCTTCGGCCCCGATCGGAGCATCCGACTTTTCAAGAGCGAGCCGGAGAACTCCGGGAGCTTCCTTCTTCAGGTCGAAACGCCGGATCAGATCGAGGTAGCGGTCACCGGCCCAATTGACCTTCAGGTAGCGGGCCACCGCCCCCTGCGCCTTTTCAGAATTTTCCAAATTGAAATCATCAAGCCGGAGGATGGTCTCTACGATGAGAGCATCCTTCGCCTCGTCAGCGAACCCGGAGGGTGCAAGCAAGAGGAGCAGAATTCCGGCGACGCGGAAATGATAAGCGCACATGAAGGAGGTCGGGTTAGAGGCCGAGCAAGCTCTCCAAGGCCTTCTTCTTTTCCTCCCCGCGGTGAAAGTCGAAGGCCCGCATGTAGCGCAAGGAGTCGTGATCCTTGATCGACTTGTCCTTGATAATCTTGACGAGATATTCGGGCGCGGCCTTCGAACGGCTGCGCCACACGATGTCACGGCCCCCATCCGACTTCCACTGGTCGCCCGCCTTTGCCAACCAGGCGGCGAATCGGGCGTCCGCGTGGAGATCGGATCCGATTCCCAGAGCCTCAAGGTACCAACGATCGCTTCCATTGTGTTGGAGTGCGAGTTCGGTCCAGAGTGCGTTGGCCTGCTCCGAGCCATCGAAGCGCAGGGCGATCGCGGCTTCGCGACGGACAGCCGGAGACTTGTCTTTCACGATCTTGGCGACCGTCTCTGGAATGCTGACCCCAAGCTGGCGTGCGAGACGGATTCCCACAATGCGGATGTCCGGATCGGAATCGGCGAGCGCCAGATCGACGGAAGACTGGCCCCTTCCGGCAGACTTTCCAAGCACCCAAAGGGCACGGGCACGGTGCCGGGGATTCTCGCTTTTCCAGATTTTCTGAAGCGCGGGAACGGCCTTGTCCCCCATCTTGTTTAGGGCCGTCCACGCAAGATAACGGGTCGCTCCATTCGGACTAGTCAGCGCCGTGGCGGCACCATCAGGCGTCGAAAAATCGGCCTTGGGAACCGAGTGCTTCGATCCGGGAACTGCGACCCTGAAAATCCGGCCCCGTTTCAAGTCACCCATGGCATGTCCGCCCACCCCTGGATCGTACCAATCTGCGACCAAGAGTGACCCGTCTGGAGCCACACAGACATCGGAGGGCCGAAACCACTTGTCCCGGGAGCCTTGCAAGATATTGATCATCTTGGCGGAGTATCCTGCCCCTTCAGTCTTCGCCGGGTAGGCGCGTGTCACGTTGGGTCCCGCATCGCAGTGGATGACTTGATTCCGGAAAACGGAAGGGAGAACGGAACCCTCGTAAACAACAATACCGGTGGGAGATCCCTGGCCGGTCTGGAGGAGATTCGGGACCACGCCGGGATCGTTAAGATGCCAATGGCGGAGCGGAATTTTTTCCTCGATGTTGGTGCGCTTGTCACCCCATCCCGCTCCGGTAATCTCGTCGCGGTAACCATAATTGCCGTAATCCATCACGAAGTTGATCCGCACTCCCTTATTGCCGTCGTCATCGTTATCGCTCTGCCAAATCGTCCCGAAGGAATCGACGCAGACCTCCCAGTTGTTGCGGAAATTCCAACCCAGAGTCTCGACGTTCGATCCGTCGAGGTCACAGCGAAACACCATGCCCTGCTGGTAGGGCTTTCGATCAGCTTTCACCAGGTTTCCGGCTTTGTCGGTGATGGTCTCTCCGGACGCGTTCGCGAGTTGCCGGGAAGCATTGCCAAAGTTGAAGTAGAGCTTCCCGTCGGGACCGAACGAAAAGGCGTGAATCCCGTGATCATGTTGCGCACCCCCGATCTTGGTGAAGATCGCTTCCTTCTTGTCGGACTTGAGGTCGCCGTTTTCGTCGGTCATGACAAAGACATTGTCACCCGCAGAGACGATCACCTTATTGCCAAGCACGCAAATTCCATGCGCAGAATCGATGTCCCGACCCTGGTAAAACACCGTCGACTTGTCCGCCGTTCCGTCCCCGTTGGTATCTTCGAGGACCAGGATGCGGTCTCCCTCAGGGCGTTTTCCGTTATGTCCGCGATAGTTAACGACCTCACAGACCCAGACTCGACCGAGATGGTCAATGTCGATGCTGGACGGGCTCAGCATCATCGGCTCGGAGGCAAAGAGGCTGGCTTCCAGGCCCTCCCCTACATCGAGGCCGGCAATGGCTTCAGCGGGGGGAACTTCCGCGAATCCCGAACCGATGAGAAGGAGGCCGGCACCCAGGCCGCCGGAATATCTGAAGAGGAAATTTTGTCTATTGTGTTTCATGGTAGCAAATTGATTAAACGAGCGTTTGTTAGAAACGCGGCAAGCCGCGGCGATCTATCTTTCAACTCAATGTGGGTAGGTGTCGAATCTTTCCCCGGCGGAAAAAATCCCGGCGGCGTCCCCGGTCGTAAATTGTTACAGCAGCCGTGACCAGACTGTAAGATAGTGGCACTAAAAAAGCTACGCGCAGCGCACGACTACAAAATACCTGCATATCGAAGTAAACGCTGATGTCGCTTGCTTTCTATACTATTTCCTAGTCGGATTCCCCATGCTCGGAAGCCCTCTTTTTCTAATTTTCTTCTCAGGCTTGCTCTGCACCTTGCTTTCCTCGGCCCAAGAGTCAACCACGGCTCGACGCCGCAGGCGAAGGGATCACCCTGAGCATCTCCAACGATCCACTCCTACTGCTCTACAAGAGAGAACAAGGACTCGCCGGAAAACTGGAAACGCCACGCGCCCTTTTGACCCGGCCATCTCAAAAACCAAAGCGAGGCCAATCCGCAGAGCTTACCCTAACCGGAGCCCAGGGAGTTTAGATCCTCGCGCCACCGTTCTGGAGCGTCGAACGATCTGGAACAAACCTTACGCTCACACCACCCATAGGTGAAAGTGCCGTGCGCGAAATCGAAGTGAAGATCGGATTGGCAGGAGCGCGCGGTGAGCTAGGCTTGCGAATTCCAATCGCCGAATGATCGGATCGCTCATTTTCCAAATTTCTGTCGCGCCCAGTTCTTAAACACGCCCTGCGCTTTCCCGCCCTCGCCCGGATAGCCGCCGTGTTGCACCATCCAAATCAGCACGAGTCCTTCATCTGGACGGATCTCCATATTGGTCGCGTGCGCCCCACCGTGCCCGAACCAGTCGCCTCCGA
>OJFK01000201.1_pt1 | contig 15610 bp, 12 predicted proteins | sample 1594101 | NCBI WGS metagenome assembly OJFK01 (sample SAMN05416723, study PRJEB24817) | seawater metagenome | isolation source: Sea water | place: Canada:Atlantic | collected 2013-07
TCGGCAGGCGTCAGATGTGTATAAGAGACAGAGATGCTTGGGGGTGGGGTGTTTGAGAAGGTTCTGGGGGAGGAGGGCTGAACCAAGGCTGGATGGGATGGATTCGATGAGGAAGGGCTTGGGTTGTGGAGGTCTTTCCGCAGATTTCGCCGATAGGTTGGCTACGCTACCGGAGGTCGCGGCCACGGTAAGGCTCGGCTGTCAGAGGCTGGGAGCCTCTGTTACCGTTGACGTTTTGAGGGTCTCGGGGAACTTGCGTTTCCAGAGGTCGAAGGCGGTGAGGATCTGCTCGGTTTTTCGGGTGGGAGAGAGTTCCCAGGTGAAGGGCATTTCGGGTTTGAAATGGCGGAGGAGCTGGTCGTAGGGGAGAGAGCCGGTGAAGGGGACACGGTGGTCGCGCTTGGGCCATTGAACGTCGTGGAGGTGCGAGCCGATGAGGTAGGGGGCCATTTTTTCGAGCCACTGGTCGTGGTCTAGAAGACCGAGGTTGTGCTTGAGTCCGACGTGGCCGAAGTCGTGCCAGTAGCCGATTTGGGGGCACTCCTTGAAATGCTCCTGAAGGGCGATCATTTCGCGCTCGTCGGGGACGTCTTCGTACTTCGAGCGGGATTCGACGGCGAGGACGACGCCTGCTTCTTTGGCGGGCTCGATGAGTCGTTCGAGGGTGTCGATGGCGCGTTGATAATATTTCGGGCCGCTCTTTTCACGTTTCTTGACGCAAGCGAGTTTGTCATCGGCATATTCGCCGGTGAGTTGGAGTCCGTCGCCGAGTTTGTTGGTGAGGAGCTTGGTCCACTTTTTGTGGGGCATGCTGCGCACGGAGCCCATGTGGAGGACGACATACTTGGCATGGAATTCTGAGGCGACTTCGAGAGTGCGCAGGGTGTGATCCATGGCACGGGATCGCTCGCGTGGGTCATCGGATCCGAATTCGTAAGCGTCCGGGGCATCGATTATGACCTCGGTGGGCGAGGGGAAGTAGTTGTGGACGCCCACGCATTTGAACTTCCCCGCAGCGAAGGCTCGCTGAATTCCGGGGAGCTTGGCGATGGTCATGCCGTGGGAGAGTTCGAGGGTATCGAAGCCCATGGCGAGGATTTCATCGATCATTTCTTCGCCATCAGTGTGGCGGGAGTTGTTCCAGCAGGTTGAGAAGGAAAGCATTTGAACTTTGATATTTGAACAGTGAGATCTGAATTGTGAAGGGCGGAGATGCCGACGCTCCATATTGTGGAAAGACCTGTGAAGCTAAGCCGCGCGGCTCCACGGCTCCTTTGCTACGGGAGTTTTTTGACGACTACGTAGTAGGCCCCGACTTCGCCTTTTTCGTGGAGGAAGACGGGGGCGAGTTGGTGGGAGCCTTTGGTGAGTTTGGCGGTGAAGGTGATGCTGGTGTTCTTGTTGGTGACTGGCTTCGTTTCGATGTCCTTACCGTTGAGACGGAGAGTGGCTTGGGTGATGGGGAGGGCCTGGCCGACGTTGGTGCGGAAGGCTTTGGTGGATCCCGGGACGTTCTTACCTGCGGGAAGTCCGGCGTTGATGGGGTGATTCGCTTCAGCAGGCCAGCGGAGGGCAGAGATCTCGTAGGTGCCATCGGTGACTACTTTGACGGCCCAGTGACCGGTGTGCTTCTTTTGGTTAGCGTGCTTTTTGTTGTTGTAGGCGTCTCCTCTACGGATGTGACCTTGGTTCCAGGGAGGGCTGGCGTTGAGCCAATCGTGAGCGGTCAGAGTGGAGACGGGGTCGTTAGGGTGGCCGAGGTAAATCTCGGTGGTTTGGGAAAAGGAGGGGGAGATGTCGGCCCACCACTTGTCGTAGAAGTCGCGCATCTTGGCGACTTGCTCAGGATTCTTTTTCGCGATGTCTTTTTTCTGACCGGGGTCAGCTTTGATGTTGTAGAGTTCCTTGCCGTTGATGAGGCGATATTGGGTGGACATGACGGAGGACGATTTCCATTTGATGGGATCGACGACGCGTTGGGAATCGGTGACGAGGAAGCGATCTGCCCATTCGACATCCGTGTTGGGATCGAGGAGATCGAAGAGCGAGGTGCCATCGAATTTGACGCCGGCGGAGTTGGGGACTTTACCGGCTTTGAGGAGGGTTGGGACGACATCGACTGCGTGGCAGAGGGTGTCGATTTCCCGGTGTTGATTGAGTCCGGCGTTGGGCCAGTGGATGAACATAGGAACGCGGTGGCCACCATCATATGGAGAGCCTTTTTTACCGCGCATGCCAGCGTTGAATACTTTGTCGCCGCCGGCCGTTCCATTGTCGGTGGTGAAGATGAAGATGGTGTTGTCAGAGATGCCAAGATCGGCGATGAGCTTGCGGGTGGCGCCAACGTTAGTGTCGATATTACTGATCATGCCGAAGAAGGCCGCGACGTTCGGCTTCTGGTCCTTGTAGAGGTCCATGTATTTCTGCGGGCAGTGGAGGGGTCCGTGGGGGGCGTTGAGCGAGATGTAGGCAAGGAAGGGCTCTTTAGTAGCCGCTTTTTCTTTGATGAAGTCGTGAGCCTTGCTGAAGAAAACGTCGGTGCAGAATCCTTTGGCGGGTACGATTTCGCCATTGTGGAAATAGTTGCCATCGAAGTAGGAATTATCCCAGAGGTCGGGGGTTTGACCGACGCCGCCTCCACCGTGCCGATAAACTTCTTCAAAGCCGCGGTCCTCGGGACGGTAGGGGTAGTTATCGCCGAGGTGCCATTTCCCAAACATGGCGGTGGCATAGTGATTGGCGAAGTGCTGGCCGAGGGTGATTTCGTTTTCGCGGATCATGGAGCGGCCCATGATAGTGTGCCATACACCGGTGCGATTGGTCCAGTGTCCGGAAAGAAGTGCGGCGCGGGTGGGTGAGCAGGTGGGAGCGACGTGGTAGTCGGTGAGGACGGTGGACTCGGAGTATAGCTTGTCGATATGGGGGGTCTTAATGACGGGGTTTCCGTGGCAGGCGAGGTCGCCGTAGCCTTGGTCGTCTGTGATCACAATAACGACGTTTGGTCGCTCTGCGGAAAATCCTAAACTCGAAATGAGAAGCCCCAAGCAAGAGATCAAGCCCGGCAACTTAGTTTTCTGGTGGAATTGCATGAATTGATTCAAATGGTTAATTTGAAAATTGAAAGTTCCCATTTCAGAAGAGATAGTTTGGGCAGAAATGAGCTTGGACAAGGAAATGGTGATTGCTGTGCTGATGGGGGGACCCGGAGCGGAACGGAAAGTTTCCTTGGCATCGGGCAAAGCGGTGCTCAAGGCCCTGCTAGAGAGGGGCTATAAGGCCGTCGGGGTTCAGGTGAGTGACGATTCGCCGGAGCTTCCAGACGAGGTTGGTCTTGTCTTTAATGCCATCCACGGCACATACGGCGAGGATGGTGGGCTGCAGAAATATCTTGGAGGCAAGGGGATTGCCTATACCGGAGCTGGGGAGGAGACAAGCCGGGTCGCGTTCGACAAGGTGCTGAGTAAGGAAATATTTCTTCAGCACGAGGTGCCAACGCCACTTTCGGAAACGATCGATTGTTCCAATGGGGTTCGCTTACCAAGAATGGGGGTGCCTTTTGTGGTGAAACCACCCCGGGAAGGTTCGAGCGTGGGGATCAAAGTGGTAAAGGAGCAATCCGAGGCGCTGTCGGCGATGGAGCACGGAGCGAAATTTAGTCCGGACATCTTGGTGGAGCAGTTTATCGAAGGTCGAGAGCTTACGGTAGGAATCATGGGCGGAGAGCTTTTGCCGGTGGTGGAGATCATTCCTCCCGATGGAGAATGGTATGATATGGCGACAAAATACCCTTGGTTGAGCGGCAAATGCGGTGGCAGTCAGTATGTTTGCCCCGCGAATTTGACGCATGAGGAGTTGGTTGCGGTCAATGAAGCGGCCAAGAAAGCTTACGATGCCCTAGGAATAGAGGTTTACTCGCGGGTCGATGTGTTGTTAAATTCGTCTGGAAATCCATATGTCTTAGAAGCCAATACTATTCCCGGCATGACCGAAACCAGCCTTTTACCAATGGCGGGCGCGGAAGCTGGGTATTCATTTGGCGACCTTTGCGTCCGGATTGCTGAATTGTCCCTCGAAAAACGGGGCTAGTCCCCATGTTTTCAAAACACACATCTCGTAGAACCAGTAAGTCCCGTGACAGGATGTTGGAGCTTCGTGTTCGTTCGCCCCGCATCTTTCTTTTTGATGCGGTGAAGCTGACGGCCCGTCTTTTTAAGTTCTCTGTTTTTGGAGCAATCGTCGTGGCTCTGGGATTCGGGATATATCTGGGTTACCAGAAGATGTTTATTGAAAACGAGGAGTTTGCGCTCAAGCGGATTGATCTTACGAACGAAGTGGGGGAGGAGCCTCAATTTATGACCAATCAGCGCATTCTCGAAATGACGGGGATCGATCCGGGTGCGAGCATCTTTACTTTTAATGTCGATGAGGTCGCAGCAGCGATTGCGAATCTTCCGGAAACGTCGTCGGCGCAGGTGACGCGGCGCTTGCCGGATATTCTCAAGATTCAATTGGGCGAGCGAATTCCAGTGGCGTGGCTTGCTTGTCCGTCCCTGGGAATTGAGGAGCGGAGTATTGGAAAAGGGCTTCTAGTGGACGCTTCCGGAGTCGCCTTTCCTTGCATCACAAAACCGTTGGCTGAATTTGCGGCGGAGCTCCCTGTCGTTTTCGCCGAAGAACTTCCGGCGGGCGCGATTGTCGCCGGAGAGAAGATTGATCATGAGGGCTTATCGTATGCCCTGGAGTTGGCTCAGAATGCGGACGCGGCGCTCGAGGGTGATGATCTTCCAAGTTGGGTGATGGTGCGAGACGAGATTACTTTGGAAGTGATGACCATCGGCGGAACTCGCGCGACCTTTTCCTACTTCGAGCAAGAACATCAGCTCAGTAAGTTTAGTAAATCAGTTGGACATGCCCGTGAGAGCGGGCGTGAATTGGCCACGATCAATCTCATCCCGAATCGCTATCTCCCGGTGACTTACCGCGGAACGAATTAAGACTATGTCCCGTTCTAAAATTCACGTTGGACTCGAAATTGGTTCTACCAAGACCGTGATGGTTGTGGCGGAAATCAAACAGGATCAGTCGGTGAAAATCCTAGGCCTCGGTGAGACTCGTTCTGCTGGAGTGCGGAAGGGAGAGATCGCCGACTACAAGCAGGTGAGGGCTTGCGTGAAAGCTGCGCTTCTTGAAGCGGAGGATGTCAGTGACGTTGTGATCAAGAGTGTTTTTCTCTCGGTGACTGGTGCTCACATCACCGGGATCAACAATGTGGGAACCTTCCGCCTTCCGGATGATGAAGAGGAGGTCGATTATGGGCACCTTGATGAAGTACGTGAAATTGCCAAGGATATCGCGATCCCGAGTGATCATGTTTACCTGCATCACTTGCCTCGCCATTTTAATCTCGATGGGCAGACGCATAGTAAGGTGCCTTACGGACTTTTAGGGAAGCAGCTCGAGGCGGATTATCACATTGTGCACGGGGTCCGGACCCGGATTCAGAATAGCATCAAGTGCGTTCGTGAAATCCCGCTGGATGTTGATGATGTTGTTTTTGCACCGATTGCTTCGGCGCAGATTGCGCTCAATGCGGAGCGGAAGGAAGCGGGTGCGCTCGTGATCGATATGGGCGGTGGAACGACGGATTATGTGCTTTATCTCGATGGCGCGATCGCTGCTTCCGGGTGTGTTCCAGTAGGAGGTGATCATATCACCAACGATATTCATCTAGTGACTCATGTTCCCTTCAGCAAGGCCGAGAAAGTGAAGATTTCCGAGGGAAACGCTTCCGCTGATCCCGTTCACTCGGTGGGCACGATTCAGGTGAAGGATGAAAAAGGTTTTCCTGATATTGAGCTGAATCGTCAGCTTTTGAATGATGTCATTCGTGGACGTCTCGAGGAGACGCTAGAGCTTGTCCTTGGCCGACTTCCGGAAGACTCACTCCGTCATATTGGTACGGGAGTGTTTTTGACCGGAGGAGCGAGCCAGATGCGAGGATTTGGTGAGCTGGCTTTCGATATCTTTGGGCTCCCGGTTTACCGACCTGAGCAGCCGGAGGTGAGTGGGGTGCATGCTTATTTCAAAGATCCTCAGTATGCCACCGCGTTGGGATTGATTCGTTATGCCCAGATTCTTGATCAAGAACGGCCGGGTGCACGCGTGGGTAAGATGAAGGGGATTATTAAGAGTATCTGGCCGTTTGGTTAAGGGCTGATTCGTCTCGCTTGGGGAGCTTGGTGATTTTGATGGAGTCGATTTGGGCGTGCTCTTTGGACCACTCGTTGGTGAAAAAGATGATGGCGCTTTTGTTGGTGGGGCCGGTTTTATCGAAGCGGTAGGTGGCTCCCTGATCGGTTTGCTCCGAGAAGGTGAAGGTCTCGTCCCACTTTGACGAGATGATGAGGTGGCCGTTTTTTAGAGAGACGTTATCCGAAGAAAATTGGGAGGCAGCGCGGCCTTTTTAACGGTTTTCGTAATGGTTGTCTGCTCCTTGAATTCACCACTTTTTGGGATCGAGGGAGTCGGTGTTAAAGCCGTTGCTGACTTCCTGGTTGAGGATCCATTTTCCGGTGTTTTGAGGGTCGGAGTGGGGAGATTAGGCTCCAAGATGAGAGGCACCTCTCAGGATGAACGATGCGAAGAACAGGATGGATTATTTGCAGCAGGTGAGCATATTAATTTCAATCTACTACGGCTTTGCTGCCAGAGATATAACTCAACGATGAGATCCAGATTTAAACGAAGTAGTCGACGCCTGCTTTGAAGAGGGGTTGATGAAGGTTGCCGGAAATGTTTTGGCCGACGACGGGGCCACTGCGTTCGGTGTGGCCCATTTTTCCCAGAACGTGACCGCAGGGGCTTGTGATGCCCTCGATGGCGTAGACGGAGCCGTTGGGGTTAAACTCTGGGTCCATGGAGGCTTCGCCACCAAGGTCGGTGTATTGCGTGGCAATTTGACCGAATTTGGCGAGGGAGCGGATGTCCGCTTCGGTAGCGTAGAACTTTCCTTCGCCATGGGAGAAGGGGATGTTGTGGAGATCGCCGACTTGACAGCCTGCGAGCCATGGGGAGAGGTTAGATGAAATCCGGGTGGTGGCGTAGCGCGCAATGTGGCGGCCGATGTCGTTGTAGGTGAGTGTCGGTTGGCCGGGAGCAGGTTCGCGGATTTCACCGTGGGGGACGAGGCCAGTTTTGATGAGAGCTTGGAAGCCATTGCAGATTCCGAGGATGAGTCCATCGCGGTTCTTGAGAAGGTCCATGACGGCATCGGCGACGCGGGGGCTACGCAAGATGGTGGCGATAAATTTTCCGGAGCCTGCTGGTTCGTCTCCGGCGCTGAATCCACCCGGGATAGCGAGGATCTGCGATTGAGAAATCTTTTGCGCGAGAGCGATGAGTGACTCCTCGACGGCTTGCGGTATGAGATTTCGGAAGACGGGAATCTCGGTGGAGGCGCCGGCAAGATCGAATGCTTTTGCGGTGTCATATTCCGAGTTAGTGCCCGGGAAAACGGGGATCAAAACCTTCGGTTTTGGAATGTGTAACTTTGAACGTCCAATATTGAACGTTGAAGTGAAGTTTGCAGATTCGCTGGAGGAGGGGGCGGCGGACTCAGGGAAGACGTCATCGAGGGGGGCGACCCAGATGTCGAGGAGTTCGTCGAGAGTGAGGGTGACTTCGCCGAAGTCGAACTGTGGTTCCTCTTGCGTTTTGCCGATGATCTTGGCGGCGAAAGTCTTGGGAAGGGGCTCGCCTGATTCCACGAGAAAGCAAATGAAGCGCTCGCGGAAGAGGTCGATGCTCGCGGTGGCGTGGAAGCCGATGCCGTTTCCGAAGGCCATTTTGGCGAGACCCGTGGCGATGCCTCCGTGGTCGAGACTGTGGATGGCGTGGATACTCCCTTTTGCGATCTCGTCGTGAAGTCGTTTGGCTATTTCCTTGAGGAATCCGAAGTCTGGGAGATGATCGGCGTCGCGCGGAATTTTGATGAGAGAGACGGTTGAGCCGATCTTTTTAAACTCGGGCGAGATGACGGAGCCTGTCGTTCCGGGAGCGACGGCGAAGGAAACGAGGGTGGGGGGGACGTCCATCTCGTTGAAAGATCCTGACATGGAATCTTTTCCACCGATAGCGGCGAGTCGGAGTTCGTTTTGCGCCCGGAAGGCACCGAGAAGAGCCGCGAAAGGAAGGCCCCAGCGGTGTGGATCACGACCGAGTTTTGGAAAATATTCCTGCAGAGTGAGGCGGATCTCGGATAGCTTCGCGCCGGAAGCGACAATGCGGCAGGCGGATTGGGTGACAGCATAGAGAGCTCCGTGGTAGGGGCTCCAGCTTGCGAGGTAGGGATCGAAGCCCCAGGCCATGTGCGTAGTGGTGGTGCTGTAGCCTTCGAGGAAGGGAAGGGTGGCGACCATGGCATCGACGGGCGTGCGCTGATGCTGTCCGCCGAAGGGAGAGAGGACGGTGCCCGCGCCGACAGAAGAGTCGAAGCGTTCCCCGAGGCCTTTTTGCGAAGCGGAGTTGAGATCAGAAAGAGCGGAGCGGAATTTGTCCTCGAGCTCCTCTTGTTCGTTCACCGCAGGGATGGCGTGGTTGAGAGGACCATTGTCATTGGGGGCGCTGACCATGACCTGGGCGTTTTGCTGCACGCCATTGGTCTCGAGAAACTCACGGGAAAGATCGACGATCTTGTCGCCTCTCCAAGTGATGATGAGGCGGTTGGTGTCAGTCACGGTGGCGACGTGGACGCACTCGAGGTTTTCCTTTTCGGACTCGGCGATGAAATAGGGGGCGTCGGATGGGTCGACACAGATAGCCATGCGCTCCTGCGATTCGGAGATGGCGAGTTCGGTGCCATCGAGGCCGTTATACTTTTTCGGAACGGCATCGAGATTGATCTCAAGGCTGTCGGCAATTTCCCCAATGGCGACTGAAACTCCTCCGGCACCGAAGTCGTTACAGATCTTAATTTTGGGAGCGAGTTCGGGGTTGCGGAAAAGACGTTGGATTTTGCGCTCGGTGGGGGCGTCTCCTTTTTGGACTTCTGCTGAATTTTCGAGCGCGGTGTCGGTGTGCTCTTTTGAGGATCCGGTGGCTCCGCCGACGCCATCGCGTCCGGTGCGTCCGCCAATCAGGAGGATGTGGTCGCCGGTGTCCGGTCCGCCGCGGAAGACATTCTTGCGTGGAGAGGCGGAAATGACTGCTCCAATTTCCATGCGCTTGGCGGCGTAGTTCGGGTGGTAGACTTCGGAGACTTTCCCGGTGGCGAGACCGATCTGGTTTCCGTAAGAGGAGTATCCGTGAGCGGCTTCCTGACAGATTTTGCGCTGGGGAAGTTTTCCGGGAATGGTGTCGGCGTAGGGTGTTCGAGGATCGGCGGCTCCGCTGACCCGCATGGCCTGATAGACGTAAGAGCGACCGGAGAGGGGGTCGCGGATACAACCGCCAAGGCAGGTCGCTGCGCCACCAAAGGGTTCAATTTCGGTGGGGTGGTTGTGGGTCTCGTTTTTGAACTGAATGAGCCACTCTTCCTCGAGAGGGAGGTCGGCGGTCTGAGGGCGGTGTTCAGATTGAGGAAGGGGGACGTTGACGACGATGGAGGCGGCGTTGATCTCATTCGAGATTTCTAGGTTATCGAGTTCGCCGGATTTGCGGAGGTCCTTCATCGCAACGAGGGCAATGTCCATAAGTGTCACGGGTCGGTCGGTGTCCTCGCCGTAGACATTTTTACGGGTGCGCAGGTAGGTCTGGTAGGTTTCTTCGATGGTTTCGGTGCCGGGATCGAACTCTACTTTATCGATTTTTGAAAGGAAAGTGGTGTGGCGGCAGTGATCGGACCAATAGGTGTCGAGCATGCGTAGCTCGGTAATGGTGGGCTCACGGCCTTCGTTGTGGAAATATTCCTGGGTGTGGGCGAGGTCGGCGGTGGACATTGCGAGCCCCATCTCCGAGCGGAATGCAGGGAGGGTAGACTTGGAACGTTCATTGAAGCCATCGAGGACAGCTACTTTTCCGGGAGTGGGAGAGCTTTGTCGTTTGGCGGGATCGCTGACGGAAACCTCATGGGAATCGACGGGATTGATGAGGTATTTCTTGATGCGCTTGAGGTCCTTTTTGGAGAGGTCGCCTTTTAGAACGATGACGCGAGCCGAAGAAACAAAGGGACGATCCTTACCGGTGAGAATCTGGACGCACTGGGCCGCGGAGTCGGCGCGCTGGTCAAATTGGCCGGGGAGATACTCGATGGCGAAGGCGTGTTCGCCTTTGGCTAAAGTGAGTTTGTGGGAAGATGACTCGACCTGAGGCTCGGAGAGAATGAGCTGGGTTGCTTGCGCGAATTCATCGGCGCTGAGTCCATCGAGGTCATAGCGCTGCACGACGCGTGCGGCGGTGATGGAGTCGATCGCGAGGTTGCTGCGGAGGTCCGCGATGAGGTAGAGTGATTCGCTGGCGAATTTGGGATTTTTTTCGACGTAGAGACGGTGCATAGCTGGGCTGTGGCAGTCAGCGAATCCTAGAAGGACGGGTGAGGAGGGCAAGCGTGAAGGGGATTGATTTGAAAAGCTTCGGACTTGAGGTCAGATGCTAAGAACTTCTACTACGGGGATAAAAAAAGCGGAGTGACATTGCCACTCCGTTTTTTGAAAGCGTTGAGGTTGCCTTTATTTGGCGAGCTTGATTTCGATGAGTCCGTTTTCGATTTTGATGTCCTCGATTCCACGAGAGAAGGCGTTGTTTTCCACTCCGCCGGTGAGGGAAGCGAGGAGGTTTTCACCCTTGAGTTCACCAAGCCAGGAGTTGGGGACGGAAACGCCGTAGACGGTGAGATCGTCGAGGACGAAAGTGGGATTGATTTCATGGGATTCGACAAGGAAGCGAGCGCGGGCTTTTACGGTCTCTCCTCCGAGTATGGGGAAATCTTGAGCCAAGGTGGTGTTCACGTGGGCATGGAGTGCGCCCCTGGCCAATTCAATTTTGAGCTCTTCTCCGAGATTGGTGTAATCATTGATGAGACCATTGATCTCGCGTTCTGTGAGAACGAGGGAGTTGATGCCGGGCTCGTATTGGGCTGCTTTGATTCGCAGTTTAACGGCGTCTTTTTCCGCGGTGGTGAGAACGACTGGGGCATTCTACTTACTTATATACCACCTCGCTCCACCGGCGGTGAGGCCGACGGCGAGGAAAATAAGGGTTGCGATGAGAACAGGGCGCAAAAAATTGCGCTGAGGGAGAACGGGAGAGTCGGTCATAGTTTTTAAAGGAGGTTGTTCTTACTCCTATAACGAGACCAAGGGGGGCACCTATGCGCGCGAGTGATGAGAATTTGTGATGCTCTTTGTAATCATCGTCCTTCCGGAAGGGCAGGGAGAAGATTGAGGAGCATCTGATATCGGTCGGCATTGAACTGCCGATCTTCATTTTCCATGGTCTCAACTTCGTCGGCGAGACAAAAGGCGATCATGTGTCGGGCCTCTTCATCGTCGATTTCTGAGTCGGAGGTAAGGCGGTCGAAAGCCTCCTTCACATAAGCTGTTTCAGGCGAAGCGAGTTGGTCCTCGATGGCAGGAAGAAGTGCGACGACAATCTCATCCATAACGGTGATTAGTGAACACAAAAAAGACGACCCAGGGAAGGATCGCCTTTTGAAAAACTGAAAAAGATTTCCAGGGGGTGCGGTCTACGCAGAGCGGGTAGGCTTCTTCGCGCGACGCACAGATCCAAAACGCTTTTGGAACTTGTCGATGCGTCCTTCGGTGTCGACAAACTGATTTTGACCCGTGTAGAAGGGGTGAGAATCTGCCGTGAGACCAACGGAGATAATAAAGTGCTCTACTCCGTCGATCTCCTCGGTCTTGGAAGACTTGGCCGTCGAGCGGGTTAAGTAGCGTTTTCCCGTGGTCATGTCCTGGAACGCGACCCGGTTGTAAACTGGATGAATATCTTTTTTCATGGGATTCCCTAAGATTGGGGTTGCGACATTTCCGACGCCGCAGACGGGGTAATTCCCTAAAATGGCCCAGCTGTCAATGGGATTTGGACCTCAAAAAGTGATTCCGGGATTGAAATGAAGGCAGTTGACAGTTTTTTGCGGTTCGGGAACGGTGAGGTTGTGAAATTGACGTCATTTGAAACGATGGATCCGCATCTGCTGTTGGGCTTGGTGAATACGGAGCTAAGGAATAATGCGAGTTCTCTCAAGGATCTATGCAAAACCCACGGGCTGGAGGAGAGGGCCTTGGTGGCGAGGCTTGCTGATGCCGATTATCACTTTGTAGAGGATCAAAAGACATTTCGGTAGGGATACGGGACAAAAAAAGCGGAGCTCCATGGGCAACTCCGCTTTTTGGTGAAGAGATTTACGATCTATGCGTTGAAGAGTTTGGTGTAATACTCGTCTGCCATGCGATCGGAGTCGAAGAAGGGGACGACGTCGTTCATTGAGTTGAGGACCATGTCGCCCCAGCCATCGGGGTTATCGTAGTAGAGAGGCTTAATTTTGTTATCGAGGATGTGGTAGAGGGCGTCCAAGTCATGCTGATCGCGCGCTTCTGGTGAGCAGTTGGGATCTGCCGGCGGAACGATGAAGGAGTTTTCGCCGTCTTTTGCGTATTCGCAGACCCAGCCATCATAGGTTGAGAAGTTGATCGAAGCATTCATGGAAGCGGTCATACCAGAAGTTCCGGAAGCCTCACGGGTGACGACGGGGTTATTGAGCCAAGCGTCGGAACCCGCTTTCATGAGGCGTGAGAGATTAAGTTCGTAACCGACAAGGACGGTGGCGTTCGCGAAGGGCTTGGTGATCTCAATGAGATGATTGAAGGTTTCGATGGCGCCGTAGTCGTAAGGGTAGGGCTTTCCGGCCCAGATGATCTGGATCGGGCGCTGTTCGTCGGCGAGGAGCGTGGAAAAACGTTCCAGATCGTTTGCGATGAGATCGGCCCGTTTGTAGCCCGCGAAACGTCGTGCCCAAACAACCGTGAGGACTTCGGGATCGAAGATTTTTCCTGTTTGGTCGGCGACGGTTCGGAAGAGGTCTGCTTTGAGTTTCTTTTTGCGAAGCGCGATCGTTTCTTTGTCGGATTTCAATCGGGCCGCTTCGAGCTTGCGGTCGGCCCAATATTTCTTGTTCTGAGAGTTTGTGATGTGCGTGATCTCACAAATATCCGGGTAGACTCCCCACATTTCGCGGGAAACCTCGCCATGAAGCTTGGAGACACCATTAGAAATTCGGGCGAGGCGAAGGGCCGCGAGGGAATGGGAGAAGGCGTCATCGTGGATACCGGTGAATTCCTGGACTTGGTGGCGGTCGGCGCCGGAGAAGAAACCGAAGCGGACGAGTTCGTTGAAATCGTGTCTTTCGTTACCGGCGGCTTCTGGGGTGTGGGTGGTGAAGATGAGCTTCTTCTTGAGGCTTTCTTTATCATCTCCTTTTGACTTGAGGTAGAAGGCTGCCGAGAGGGCGTGGGCTTCATTGAGGTGGTAGATCTCCGGGGCGCAATTGAGTTCGTTGAGGAGCTTGGCCCCGCCGATGCCAAGAAGCATGTATTGAGCGATGCGCATCTTATGGTCGTTGTCGTAGAGACAGCGGGAGATGGCACGGGCGTGGTCATCGTTGTCCTCGAAGTCGGTCGTGAGGAAGAACATCGGGCAAGTTCCGAAGGTGTCGGCCGGAAGATATTTGGCTTTGACCCAGACTTCTTTGCCTTCGATCTGGATCGAGAATTTCGCCCCAGTGTCGCGGAGAAAATGAGGAGCCTTTCGGCGGAGAGCAACGGCCATTTGGCGATCCTCGCCGCGGACCTGATTATAATATCCATAGGACCAGAGAATTCCGATGCCGATCATGTTTTGCTTCAGGTCATGAGCAGAGCGCATGTGGGATCCGGCGAGGAATCCGAGACCTCCTGAGTAAATCTTGAGGCTTTGATCGATGGCGAATTCGGAGGAGAAATAAGCGACGCTTTTCGAGTAATCTGGATTGATCTCGTAGGGGTGAGCGAATTCTTGTGGTAGAAAGGACATGATAGGAAAAGTGTTTTTTGCAACAGGGTGTGACTGAGGGCAAGCTGCCCATAAATGTCATGCTTTGGTCCGTCCAGTGGTTTAGGGAATTTTTTCGAATAGTTTGCTTCAATGTCAGAATTGAGGCATTTCTTGAGACAGATGCGATTCGCGGTTCTTGGTAGTGGAAGTGGAGGAAATGCGACCCTTGTAGAGAGCGAGGGAAAGTATCTCTTGGTGGATGCTGGATTGAGTTCGAAGCAGCTGTGTCTCCGGCTGGAAGCGCTTGGGGTATCGCCGGGCTCGCTGACGGGAATTCTTCTGACTCACGAGCACGGAGATCACGTTCGTGGGCTCGACGTTTTTTTAACGAAGTGGAAGGTGCCGTTGGTTGCGAGTATTATGACGGGCCGAGTGGTTCAGGAAGGACTTCGGCAGCCGGCCGAATGGGTCTCCTTTGAGAGTGGGCAGCGGTTTACTTGGGAGGGTTTCGATTTGGAAACTTTCGCGCTTCCTCACGATGCGGTGGAGCCGGTGGGCTATGTCATTTCCAATGGGGGCAGAAAGATGGGGGTGGCGACTGATCTTGGTCATGTCGATGACGGAGTGATGAATGCCTTGAAAGGGGTCGAAGGTTTGGTTCTGGAAGCGAACTACGAATGGAAGCTTCTGGAGGCGGACACCAAGCGTCCTTTCAGTACTAAGCAGCGGATTTCATCGCAACACGGTCACCTTTCCAATGAGCAGGCAGCGGATTTGATCGCGGAGCTCGTTCCCGAAGGGTTGAAGACGGTGATCTTGGGGCATCTCAGCAGCGACTGCAATACGCCGGATGTTGCTATCGAAGTGGTGCGAGGGCGGATTGGCGGCGATTGTGAACTGGCGCTTTGTTGTGCGGGTCAGCACGCAGTGACCGAATGGCAAAGTCTCATTCCGCCCCTTGATCCGGCTTTTTATGGGGAGCTTTTTGGAGGTTAGGCCCAGCGCCTCGTATATTAGCGAGGGCAGTGCTGAAAGCTAGGCGGAGTCGGAGTCGAAGTTGTCCGCGCCGTTCCCCGAGTTTGTCGGGAAGGTGAAATAGGTCTGCCTACAGAATTCGATTACGGAGTCCGCGCTGGTTTCACGGGTGAGATCTCCAGGGTGAAGGTTTCTCGGCCGATACGAATCGTTTTTCACTAAGCTTGATCCCTTAGCGCGTGTTCGGGGAGAGGTAACGCAGCGTTCGTTCTTAAGCAAGTGGCCCAGGAGGAAATTGTAAAGATTCACGCCAAGGATAAACGGGTAGTTTGCCTCGGTGAAGGATCACTTGCCAAGCGTTCTGAAGGTATTTGTAATGTAGAGGGATATTGCTGGAGTAGTAGCCGCCTTTGGCGGTTTGGTTGCCGTTTTTGGACACGCCGTTTTAGAAGGACCAATCGGAGGAGAATGAATTGGTCTGCCGGAGTGATTTAGCCCTGAGTAAGAGGGGGAGGAACAAGAGGATGAGAGGGAGGAAGCGCATGAGGGAAGAGAGGGTTACTTTGTCTGAGTAGCCTTTTGAAACCACTGGCGAGCGGTGTCACGGGCCTGTCTCTTATACACATCTGACGCTGCCGACGATCTACTC
>OJFK01000204.1_pt1 | contig 15508 bp, 12 predicted proteins | sample 1594101 | NCBI WGS metagenome assembly OJFK01 (sample SAMN05416723, study PRJEB24817) | seawater metagenome | isolation source: Sea water | place: Canada:Atlantic | collected 2013-07
AACATACTTTATATTAAAATTCCAATGGAAGCATTACCTTGTTAATTACATGTATAACCCCATTTACTGCTTGTACGTCTACTGCAATTATTTGTATATCTGTGTTACCAGATGCATCTGTAATGGTAGCTTCTGGCATTGTAACAGTTATATCTTCTCCTTGTAAAGTCGTGGCAGTTGTATTTCCAGGATTTGTTAAGTTAGCAGATGCTATGTTACCGGCAACTACATGGTACAACAAAATTTGAGTTAAAGGCTCTTCTTCAGGGATAGCTGGTAAAGCGCTAAAAGCTTCATTTGTTGGAGCAAATACGGTAAAAGGTCCTTCACCTTGCAATACTTCAATAAAATTAGTTCCTGGTGTCAATACAGTTAAAGCCGTAACTAAAGTTGAGAATGTTGGATCTGCAGCAGCAAACGTTACTACTGTAGGTAATCCAATAACAGCATCTACAATATGTATAACACCATTTGAAGCAGTTATATCAGCTTGGCTAACAGAAGAAATTCCGTTAAACATTACGCCATTTGAAGTGTTAAAATAAATACTCATTGAATTATTATCAGCTCCACTAGCTAATGTGTTAGAATATCCTGATCCTGCTGCAACTAAATCACTAGAAGTAAGATCTCCTGAAATTACATGGTTTAATAAAACTTGTTGTAATAAAGGTACAGGTACGTCATCCAAAGTAGCAAATCCATTATCAACTAAAAACGTAGCAAATGCATCGTTTGTTGGTGCTAAAACGGTAAAAGGACCATCTCCATTAAGTGCATCAACTAAACCTGCTGCAGTTAATGCTGCCACTAAAGAACTTAATTCTGGAGTTACTAAAGCTAGATCTACAATATTTTGTTCTGTTATTAAAAACGGAAGCATTACTTTATCTATTAAATGAACAACTCCATTTGATGCTTCTATGTCGACCACTGTAATTCCGATATCTGTAACTCCAGTTGCATCTGTAATAGTAGCTTCTGGCATTGTAACAGTTAAATCTTCTCCTTGTACAGTCATTGCAATTGTATTTCCAGGATTAGTTAAATCTGAAGAAGCTATTTCACCAGAAACGACATGGTATAATAAAACTTCTTGTAATACTTCTACAGGCACATCATCCAATGTAGCAAAGTCATTATCAGATAAAAACGTTGCAAATGCTTCGTTTGTTGGTGCAAATACGGTAAAAGGACCATCTCCATTAAGTGTATTAACTAAATCTGCTGTAGTTAATGCAGCCACTAAAGAACTTAATTCTGGAGTAGCAATAGCTAGTTCTACAATATTCGGTTGTGTTGGTATTATTTCATTATCATCATCATCGCTACAAGCTGCAAATGTTAATAATAGAACCATCGCAATACTAATTTTTTTAATCGTGTTTTTGTAATTCATTTTTTTCTTTTTTTAGATTAATTTTTTTTTACATGTTTATTGTCTTACAAAACTAATGTTTTGTTAAACATAAATACGATGTATTTTAATAAAATTTTGTTAATTTTTTAAATATGTGCTTTTGTAGTTTTTTTGAAAGCCGGTATTGAATATGATTCTAATACAAAAAATGTATCTTTGCATCTCTTAAATTATTTTATGAAAAAGCGTGTTGTAGTAGGGCTTTCAGGAGGTGTAGATTCAAGTGTAGCTGCTTATCTTTTAAAAGAGCAAGGTTATGAAGTGATCGGTCTTTTTATGAAAAACTGGCACGACGATTCGGTTACCATTTCTAATGAATGTCCTTGGTTAGATGATAGTAATGACGCTATGTTGGTAGCAGAAAAGTTAGGAATACCCTTTCAAACTGTTGATTTAAGTGAGCAATACAAAGATAAAATTGTAGATTATATGTTTAGGGAATATAAAATGGGCAGAACTCCCAATCCTGACGTTTTATGTAATCGTGAAATAAAATTTGATGTTTTTTTGAAAATTGCCCTGGATTTGGGTGCCGATTATATTGCTACGGGTCATTATTGTAGAAAAGGAACTCTTATTAAAAATAATAAGGAAACGTATCAATTATTAGCTGGTAAAGATCCCAATAAAGATCAGTCTTATTTTTTATGCCAATTGTCGCAAGAACAACTTTCAAAAACATTATTTCCCATTGGAGAATTACTAAAGCCTGAGGTCCGTAAAATAGCAAAGGAACAAGAATTAATTACCGCTGAAAAAAGAGATTCTCAAGGACTTTGTTTTATTGGAAAGGTCCGTTTACCTGATTTTCTTCAACAAAAATTAAAACCTAAAGAAGGAGAAATTATTGAAATTCCTTCAAGTTTTTCAGGATTTAAAAGAGAAAATTTAGTTTTTAATTCTAAAGAAGAAGAATTAGTGTTTATTTCTGTAAAGCAAAACTATACTAAACAAAAAGGAAAAACTGTTGGAAAGCATCAAGGAGCTCATTATTTTACAAAGGGGCAAAGAAAAGGCTTAGCGGTTGGAGGGACCAAAGAACCATTATTTGTAATAGATACAGACGTGAAAGAAAACATAATTTATGTTGGTTTAGGGAAGAATCATCCTGGATTGTATCGAAGAGGTTTATTGGTCCTTCCGGAAGAAACACACTGGGTACGCCCAGATTTAAAAATTAATATTGGAGAGTCATTTGATGTAATGGCTCGCATTAGATATCGACAAAAACTTGAAAGTGCAACGATTTATTCCACAAAAACAGGACTTTATGTTATCTTTGAAAATCCACAATCTGCTATCACTGAAGGTCAATTTGTAGCTTGGTATCAAAATGAAGAATTAATAGGAAGCGGAGTTATTTCCTAATGAATGTAAATAGTAGGGTAAGCGACAATTCAATTGTTATATAAAAAAGATTTAAACAAAAAAATAAAAATATGAAAAAATTATTATTAGTAGTTGCAATTTTATGTATCCAACAAAGTTTTGCTCAAAATCAAGATGCTTGGGTAATTTTTGCAGACAAAGAAAATGTGGAAGCTTCTTTAGCAGATCCAATATTAATTATGACGCAAGAAGCAATTGACCGTAAAACATTACAAGGTACACCAATTGATGAAAGAGATGTTCCTATCAATGAAAATTATGTTACACAAATTAAAAATGCTTCAGGTATTACTGTTCTTTCAAAATCAAAATGGATGAATTGTGTTTATATAATTGGGTCTCAATCTAATATTGAAGCGCTTTTAGATCTTCCTTTTGTAACTAATGTAGAATATGCTGATACGTCTTTAAATCTCTTTCCTGGAGCACCAATAGAAAATAAATTTGCTTTAGAAGAAGCTAACCAACGTATTAATTACAATTATGGATCGGCAGCGAATCAAATCGAAATGCTATCAGGGGATTATTTACACGAGTTAGATTATACAGGAGAAGGAATGATTGTAGCAGTATTGGATGCAGGGTTTCCATCGATTGATACCAATCCGGGCTTTCAAAAAATGAGAGATGAAAATCGAATATTAGGAACGTATGATTTTGAAGCTAGAACAGAAAATGTTGATGGAACAAGTTCGCATGGATTTAATACATCAAGTGATATTGGAGGCTTTTTACAAGACGAATTTGTAGGTACGGCACCACAAGCATCATTTTATTTTTTTGTTACTGAATACACTCCAACAGAGACACCAGCTGAAGAGGCATGGTGGGTAGAAGCTTTAGAACGTTCTGATAGTTTAGGAGTTGATGTTGTAAATACAAGTTTGGGTTATCGAGTTTTTGATAACCCAAATTATGATTATAGTTATGAAGACCTTAATGGTCAAACTACTTTTTCTGCTAGAGGAGCAAATATTGCATTTGATAAAGGTATGATTTTAGTTACTTCTGCTGGAAATGGTGGTAATACTAGTTTTCCAACTGTTGGAACTCCTGGAGATTCACCAGGGACCTTGACTGTAGGAGCAGTAAGTTCTAACGGAAACTATGCTTCTTTCAGTTCTATCGGTCCTACGGTAGATGGTAGAATAAAGCCAGATGTAATGGCGCAAGGAGCAAGTGCTGCAGTAATTAGTACTAGTGGTGGTGTTGATTTTAGCAGTGGTACATCATTTAGTTCTCCTATTATGGCTGGAGTTGTAACTTGTTTATGGCAAGCAAGACTTCAAACTCCCAATGGAACTATAATGCAAATTATAAGAGAATCTGCAAATTTATATAATAACCCTACTGATGAAATGGGTTATGGAATTCCAAACTTCGAGGATGCTTATGCAGCTCTGCAACAGCTTGGGCTTGAAGATGAATTTTTAATGTCTAATTTTGCATTGTACCCTAACCCTGTAACTTCAAAAATAAACATATCTTTCCCAGAAGAAATTTCAAACGCCACATTTACAATTTATTCTATTTTGGGAAATAAAGTTTTATCAACTGAAATTTCAAGAAGCTTGAATTCAGTAAATATGGAGGCTTTAAATTCAGGAATGTATATAGCTTCAATTAACTCAAATAATAAACAAATTAGCTTTAAGATAATTAAAGAATAGTGCAAAATAAAATAAATCGCCTTTTCAATATTCAATATCCAATCATTCAAGCTGGAATGATTTGGAATAGTGGATGGAGGTTAGCTAGTGCAGTTAGTAATGCTGGTGGTTTAGGATTATTAGGAGCGGGATCGATGTATCCAGAAGTTTTGCGGGAACATATTCAAAAATGCAAAAAGGCTACGAATAAACCTTTTGGGGTTAATGTTCCTATGTTGTACCCTAATATTGAAGAAATAATTCAAATTATTATAGCGGAGGGTGTGAAAATAATTTTTACATCTGCAGGAAACCCTAAAACACATACCGCTAGATTAAAGGAAAATAATTGTACCGTTGTTCATGTGGTGAGCAGTGTGAAATTTGCTTTAAAAGCTCAGGATGCAGGTGTTGATGCTGTGGTTGCTGAAGGGTTTGAAGCTGGAGGTCATAATGGTAGAGAAGAAACCACTACGTTCACATTAATTCCTATGGTCAAAGATCAATTAGATATTCCCTTAATTGCAGCTGGTGGTATTGCTACTGGTAAAGGGATGCTAGCAGCGATGGTTTTAGGTGCAGATGGAGTACAAGTTGGTAGTAGGTTTGTTGCAAGTGAAGAATCAAGCGCTCATATACGTTTTAAGAAAAAAGTTGCTGAAGCTCAAGAAGGGGATACATTTTTAACCCTAAAAGAATTAGCTCCTGTTCGTTTGCTTAAAAATAAATTCTCTGACGATTTGTTAACGCTCTATAAAACGAATCCCTCAAAACAAGAATTATTAGATTTATTAGGAAGGGCTAGGGCTAAAAAAGGGATGTTTGAAGGTGATTTAGAAGAAGGAGAATTAGAAATTGGTCAAATAGCTGGACTTATTAATGAAATTAAGCCTGCTGCTGATATCGTAAAAGAAATGATCGCTGAGTTTGAACTTGAAAAAATAAAGATTACTAATCTCTTCTAAAATTAACAATAAATAAGACTAATTAGCACAATTAAGATTTTGCCCATAACACTTCTTTATAGTCATTTTTTTAAAAAAGTCTTCTCGATCTTTTATTGCAATCTCCCATCAACCTATGATTTAGGTTTTTTTATAGCTGTAATTAATTTGAAGCTATAGTGATTAAAAGGAACATCCAAACTTAATTAAATATTGCTAATGTTTTGTATTAAATTTATGTTTTGTCTTACATTGCGTTACCAAAGAATATGGCATTCATTAATAGTTTGTTTGTGCCATACCAAAAAGCCCTGAAATTAGTATTGTCTGTAAAGTAAATCACTTTTCCTCTTCCAAGATCACCAATTTTGAACATACTAGTGTTTTTTAATTCTAATAGATTTTTATTAGATATGTAGCCGCTTAACAATGGGTTTTCAGTGTAATTTATAGGGTTGTTATAACTGTTTTTATCGGGTTTCATAAAAATAGTTGAATTTCTAAAAACAGGAAGCGTGTTGTTTTTGTAACCAAAAGCAATAGGATGGGAGCGATCTATATTTGTTTCAAATATGGCTCCTCCAATAACTTGTGCCCCAAAATAATTATTTTTTTGTTCAAAAGAAACATTTTGAGTAGAGTCTTTTTTAGATTTAAATTCAATTTTTAATATATCATTATTGTTCAGCCATTTACCAACGTTTTTATATCCAATTAGGGTTCCTCCATTTTCAACCCATTTTTTAAGTTTTTCTGCATCTGTTTTTGATAGTGCAGTCCCCCAACTATTAGGTAAAATAATATCGGTGTATTTACTTAAATCTGTTCTGTTAAAATCACGCGTATCTAATTTTGAAATTAACATATCATAGCGCTGATCAAATAAATGCCAAACTTCACCTGCGTCATAAGGAGTAATTCCGCTCCCTACAATCAGCGCTACTTTTTGAGGTTCTATTAATTTAAAATTACTACTTCCAAGATCAATGCCTTCAGTAAGTCCTGTTGAAACGCCATTTATTAATACATTGTTTTCTCTTGAAAGTTTATTGATAAAATTTGATAATTCTTGCTTATTTAATTTCTGATTTTGAACAGGAATTAATATAGTGCCGTAATCATAATTTTTGTTTTCTAACTTAAATGGTTTTAATCCCACTTTTGCACGTAAGCCTTTTTCTAGAATCTTATTTAAAATTTTAGGGGTATTATAATCGTTCCACTCCATTAAATACGCATAATTTGAATTTGTAGGAATTGAAATATTTTTATTATCTGAAGCTTTTTCACCTTGCTTATTTGAAGATTCATTTTCCTCGTAATCTAAATTAAAAGCTAGCGGAAAGGTCCAAGCGCTTACATCGTAAAACAAACTATCTTGAAAAGTTGTTCGTTTTTGAAACATAGCATTAATTAATCGATGTTGTTTTTGATTCTTTGGTATTACATAACTATATCCCTTTTTATAATTTTTACCATTTTTTGAAAAGTCGTTTTTTAATTCATAATACTCAATTTTATGACGTTTTAAAATTTCAGCTAATTGATTAACTTTAGTCGCATCTTTTTCATCACCAAAAACAATAACTCCAGAATTTTCAGCTTCTTTACGAGCATTAGCATAAAATGATTTTTGATAATTTAGTAATTCATCATGCATGCCAACAGCAGCGTCTAATGTAGAAAGTGCTGCCGTAAACTGATTGCGTATGGTAAATGGAAAAGTAAGTATTCCGTTGTCACTTTCTTGTGCATGTCCTCTCGAGGAAGCTTGTTCAAACAATATTCCAATACCACCATTTATATCTGGAAAAGTGGATCCTTTTCCGTAATAAAAATCATCAAAACTTTCTTTGCTATAATAAAAGCTTCCAATTTTATTTAATGCTTTTGCATGGTAGTTTCCAATAGTTCCAGTAAGTTCTTGATTTTTACTTGGTGTTAAAGGATTCGTTCGTGAAGGAATACCGGGTTGAAAGAAAAAAGTTGAGTTGGTGTCCATTTCATGATGATCGGTTAAAATATTAGGATACCAGTTATGAAATGTATTAATTCTTGCCTGACTTTCTGGAAGTTGAACAGGTAACCAATCCCTATTCATGTCAAACCAATAATGATTGGTTCTTCCACCTGGCCAGATCTCATCGTATTCTCGATCGTTTGGATCTGGATTGATGTTTTTACTTTTATTAATATTTGCCCAATATGCAAACCGTTGCAAGCCATCAGGATTATAGGAAGGATCAAATAAAATAACGGTTTCGTCAAGTAATTTTTCAATTTCCGAACCTTGAGCGGCTGCTAAATAATATGCTACTGCAAGGGCAGCATTAGATCCACTAGGTTCATTTCCATGAATTGAAAAACCTTGATAAACTACAATTGGCATTTTAGTAACATCCATATTCTCGGAACCATTTTCAGTTAAGGAAATATGATTTTTTCTTATTTGTTCTAAGTTGGATTGGTTTTTTGGAGCGCTTATATATAAAAGTAAAAGTGGTCTCCCTTCAAAGGTTTCCCCCCTATTCTCAATTGAAATACGATCACTTGATTCAGCAAGAACATACATGTACTGTACTAATTTATCATGAGTAATATGCCAGTCTCCAATTTCATGACCTATTACACTTGCTGGTGTTGGAATGTTTTGATTGTATGATATGTTATCTGGTAGAAAATAATCTAGCTTTACATGATAGTCCTGAGTAAAAGCTTTAATTGAAAGAAATAAAAAAAATAGTAGGGTAAAGTTTTTCATGCGATTAAATTAATTCGCATAAATATATAAAAAAAACATCCTTTCAAGCTTATATTATTGAAAGGATGTTTATTGCAATTAAGCGGAGATAAAAATATTATATATCATCAAAATCTACATCTGTAAAACTTGATGTAGAAGAATCTTCAGAATCAGCACTTGAAACTTCTTCTTCTCCTTCTTTTTTATAATCACTTTGGTGACGATCACTAATTACTTCTTCACCTTTTTCATCGATTATGAATGAAATCATTTCATCTAAGCTATCTTTAAATTCAGAAAAATCTTCTTTATAAAGATAAATTTTGTGCTTTTTGTAATGAAATGAGCCATCGTCATTTGTAAATTTTTTACTTTCCGTAATGGTTAAGTAATAATCTCCAGCTTTTGTTGCTCTTACGTCAAAGAAATAAGTACGTCTTCCAGCACGCATTACTTTAGAATGAATTTCTTCTCGCTCCATCATATAATTATCACTCATAATTTTATTTTATTATTTAAAGGTTTTGCCAAAAATCTAAAAAAAATATAACTATGGCAACATTATAGTTAATTTTCTTTTTCTAATAATTGTTTTGCATATAGTTCTTTATAATAACCCTCCAGTTTTATTAATTCATTATGAGCTCCATGTTGTATAATTTTGCCTTCCTCCAAAACAATTATTTTATGGGCATTTTTAGCGGAAGATATGCGATGACTAACAATAATGGTAGTTTTATTTTTTAATAAAGTTTCTATGTTATTTAAAATCTGTTCTTCTGTCTCAGTATCTACCGCAGATAGACAATCGTCCAATAGTAAAATTTGAGGATCTTTAATAATCGCCCTCGCAATAGATACACGTTGTTTTTGCCCACCACTTAATGTTATTCCTCGTTCTCCTAAAATAGTTTTATAGCCTTGGTTAAAACCAATGATGTTTTTATGAACTGATGCTTTTTTTGCAGCTTCAAAAACTTCTTCATTACTTGCATTTTCTTTGCCAAACTTAATATTGTTTAATATAGAATCGCTAAAGAGAAAAGCGTCCTGAGGAACATATCCAATACTGCCTCTTAAGCTTGAAATATTTAAATCTTTGATGTTTTTGTTGTTGACTTTAAGTTGACCATTATCAACGTCATAAAGCCTACCGATTAACTCTAAGATGGTAGATTTTCCAGATCCTGTATTTCCTAATATCGCTAGCGTCTCTCCGGGGTTTATTTTAAATGAAATATTTTTAAGTGCTGTAATATTAGTATCTGAATATGTAAAAGAAAGATTATTGAATTCAATTACTCCATTAATTTTTGTTTCTGTTTCTACATAGTTTTCAATAGCTGGTTTTTCATTCAAAAATTCATTGATTCTTTTTTGAGAAGCTTCTGCTTGTTGGACCATAGAAGTTACCCAGCCAATAACAGCAACAGGCCATGTTAGCATATTTACATACATAAGAAATTCAACGATGGTTCCAAGTTGTTTTATTTCACCAGTAATAAATTGTTTACCACCAATGTAGATGACTAATATATTGCTCAATCCTATTAAGAGTATCATTAAAGGAAAAAACAAAGCTTGTACCTTTGCTAAGTCTATGTTTTTATCTTTACTGCCTTCAGATAAAATATTAAAATCTTTAATAATTCGGGGTTCAATACCATAAGCTTTTATAACTGAAATACCGCTAAAACTTTCTTGTGTAAAAGAGGTGAGTTTAGATAAGTATTGCAGAACAATGGTACTCCGTTTATGAATAGCTGCGCTCAGTTTATATATTGCAACTGACAAAAATGGTAGGGGAGCTATTGCGTATAATGTTAAGGTTGGCGCGGAATAAAACATATAACTTAATGTAACTACAAGTAAAGTGATGTTAGTGACACTATACATTAAAGCTGGCCCAGCATACATTCTAACTTTAGATACATCTTCACTAATTCGATTCATTAAGTCGCCCGTTCGATGTTGTTTATAGAACACTAGTGAAAGACGTTCGTAATGTTTAAAGATTTCATTTTTTAAATCGAATTCAATATTTCTAGAAACAACAATAAAAGTCTGTCGCATTAAGAAAGTAAAAAACCCTGCTAATAGAGCAGTACCTAATATGATAAGAATACTTATGAATAATTCTTTTTTAACAATACTGAGATCTGATGAAGAACCATTGATGTAATTTACAATGATATTAATAATGTCTCCAATTTTTTTTGGAACAATTAATTTAAATACGGTAGCTATTATTGTAATTATTAAACCAAGTAATAATTTTCCGTTATATTTTTTTAAATAAAGATTAAGTTGCTGAAGTTCTTTCATTTATAAATAGGTAGGTTTTTTGACAATATCTTAATTTAATCCTAATATTATTGCGAGATTATTAGCAAACAACTACTTTTGCACGTCCTTTTTATGGATGTTAAAATTCAATATATGGAGACTGAAGTAGTTAACAAAAATGATCTTAAAAAAATAAATCCTGTTTTTGGACAGGTATCTTTTGATGATCACGAACAAGTTGTTTTTTGCAATGACAAAGATACAGGATTAAAAGCAATAATTAGTATACATAATACAGTTATGGGACCTGCGCTTGGAGGCACTCGTATGTGGCAATATAAAAATGAATGGGAAGCATTAAATGATGTGTTGCGTTTGTCTAGAGGGATGACCTATAAATCTGCTATTACTGGACTTAATTTAGGGGGTGGTAAAGCGGTTATTATTGGTGATGCTAAAACACAAAAAACACCAGAATTAATGTTGCGTTTTGGAGAGTTTGTTCATTCTTTAGGAGGTCGATATATTACTGCGGAAGATATTGGAATGGTAACTGCAGATATGGATTTAGTTAGAACAGTGACTCCTTATGTAACCGGTATTTCTGAAGAAATAGGTGGGGCTGGTAATCCTTCTCCAATTACTGCTTATGGTGTTTTTATGGGAATGAAAGCAGCAGCGCATCATGCCTTTGGTTCTAATATTTTAGAAGACAAAGTGATATATGTACAAGGAATTGGAAATGTAGGTGAAGCTTTAGTAGAAAGCTTAATTAATGAAGGAGCTAAGGTTTATATTTCTGATATTAATCAAGAAAGATTAGAAGAAGTAAGAGATAAGTACAGTGTGACTATTTACGAAGGAGATAATATTTATGCTGAAGAAATGGATATTTATGCCCCTTGTGCTCTTGGTGCTACTATTAATGACCAAACATTGTCTCAATTAAAAGCAAAAGTAATTGCTGGTGCTGCTAACAACCAATTAGCAGAAGAAAATAAACATGGGTTTTTACTAAAAGAAAAAGGTATTGTTTACGCACCAGATTTTTTAATTAATGCAGGAGGTATCATTAATGTTTATGCTGAATTAGAAAATTATGGCAAAAAAGAAATTATTCGTAAAACTGAAAATATATACAACACGACCTTAGAGATTCTAAAAAATGCAGATACTAATGGCGTTACAACGCATCAAGCTGCTTTTCATATTGCACAAGGCAGGATTGACGCTCGAAGTTTAAAAAACAATAAAAAGCAGTTAAATTAATTAAAAAAACATAGCATATTTATGCTGTGTTTTTTTTGTTTTAACGTTCTTATAAATTATGCTTACACGAAGACATATTAGAGTAAAAGTTTTGCAATCTATCTATGCTTATAATCAAAGCGAAAATAAAGATTTAGAAAAACAAGAAAAGTTTTTGCTCTATAATATGGAGCAAATGCAAGATTTATATTTATTAATGCTTCAATTACTAATAGCATTGCGTGATCAAGCTGAAAATTATTTGCTTATTTCTCAAAAAAAGCATTTGGCTACCGATTTAGAAAAAAAACCAAGTAAATTATTTATTGATAACAAGGTGATTTCATTATTGAATTCAAATGAAACATTTACAGGCATTATTAGAAAAAGAAAGCTTAATTACTGGGAGAACGATTCAGAATATATTACTATTATATTTAATGAATTAAAAGAAAAAGAATGGTATTCAAGTTTTCTTGCCAAAAAGGAATCTACTTTCTTAGAAGACAAAGATTTTATTATTAAAATTTTTAAAGAGGTCATTGCACCCAATGAAAAGCTATACGAATATATAGAAGATAAACGCCTTACATGGCTTGACGATTTTCCTTTAGTGAATACCTTGTTGTTAAAAATGTTACAGAAAATATCTGAAAAAAATATCAATTCTATTTTAATTCCTGAAGTTTATAAAAACAAAGAAGACAGAGAATATGCCTTGCAATTGTTTCAAAAAGTAATTATTAATGAAGATGAGCTTTCTGAAGAAATTGACAGTAAAACTCCAAATTGGGATAAAGAAAGAATTGCTGAAATCGATATGATTATTTTAAAAATGGGAATTTCAGAGTTTTTGTTTTTTCCCTCTATACCAGTAAGAGCTACTATTAATGAATACCTTGAGGTTTCTAAAGAATATTCTACACCAAAAAGCAGTAGTTTTATAAATGGTATTTTAGATAAAATGGTAAAAGAATTAACAAAAGCAGATAAATTAAATAAAATAGGGCGAGGGCTTAATTAAGTATAAAAAAATAAGTATTTTAGCCACCCTAAAACATAAATCAAAATAAAATGAAAAAATTAATTCTAATTATTGCCCTAGTATCTGCATTTAGTTTTACTTCTTGTAAAGAAAATGCTGCAGATAAAGTAAGTAAAGAAAAAGTAGCAGAAGCAGAAACACGTGATGCTAATGCGGGGAAATTTCCAAAAATGATTTTCACGGAAACAGAATTCGACTTTGGAACCATTGACCAAGGAACTCCCGTAGAGCATTTATTTGAATTTACAAACACTGGAGAAGCTCCATTGGTAATTGTAAGTGCAAAAAGTAGTTGTGGTTGTACAGTGCCAACATTCCCTAAAACACCTATTGCTCCTGGAGATTCAGCAGAAATGTTAGTAAAGTTTAATGGAAGTGGTAAAAATCAAGTAAGTAAAACAGTTACTATTACTTCTAATACTTTACAAGGAACGGAAACTATTAGTATTAAAGCTTTTGTAAATCCAAAAGCAGGTAGTGGTAGTGGTCCAACTGCAACTAATTAATCATAAAATACATACCCCTTATGGAACAGTTACAAAGTTTTTTTCCACTTATATTATTATTTTTGGTCATTTATCTATTTATGATAAGACCACAAATGAAAAAGCAAAAACAAGAGAAAAGTTTTGCAAATGAACTTAAAAAGGGAGCTAAAGTTATTACTAAAAGTGGAATGCATGCAAAATTACTTGAACTTAATGATGATGGTACTTGTGTTTTAGAAACTTCTGCTGGAAAAATGAAGTATGAAAGATCGGCTATTTCAATGGAAATGAGTAATAAATTAAATGCTCCGGCTCCAGAAAAAAAGAAATAACTTTATAGCTATAATTATATAAGAAAAACCTTCAGTTAATTCTGAAGGTTTTTTTATGATTTTTTATAAAATTATTGTTTAGCAACCAATTGAGCTATGTTAACAATAACTTCAATAGCCTTTTGCATACTTTCAACCGGAATATATTCATACTTTCCGTGAAAATTATGTCCACCAGCAAATATGTTAGGACAAGGTAAGCCCATATAGCTTAATTGCGAACCATCTGTTCCACCTCTAATTGGTTTTATTAATGGTTTTATATTGGCTTGAATCATCGCTTCTTCAGCAATTTTTACGATATGCATTACCGGTTCAATTTTTTCACGCATATTAAAATATTGATCTTTAATTTCTACTGAAATTACCTCTCTACCATATTGTAAATTTAATTCTGCTGCGAGTTTATTAATTACATTTTTCCTTGCTTCAAAATGTGAGAGATCATGGTCTCTAATAATATACTGTAATTTTGTTTCTTCAACAGCACCATTTATAGTATGTAAGTGGAAAAAACCTTCTCTTCCTTCCGTATGTTCTGGAGTTTCCATTTTAGGAAGTGAATTGATAAACTGAGTGGCAATGTACATACTGTTAATCATCTTTCCTTTTGCATAACCAGGATGTACAATTTTTCCTTTTACAGTTACTAGTGCTCCTGCTGCATTAAAATTTTCATATTCTAATTCACCAACTTGACTACCATCCATGGTATAAGCCCAGTCTGCACCAAATTTTTTAACATCAAATTTATGGGCTCCTCTTCCAATTTCTTCATCCGGGGTAAAACCTACTTTTATAGTTCCATGTTTTAATTCAGGATGATTAATCAAGTATTCCATAGCAGATATAATTTCAGCAATTCCTGCTTTATCATCTGCACCTAAAAGCGTTGTTCCATCAGTGGTAATTAATGTTTGTCCTTTGTAAAGCAATAAGTCATCAAAATAAGAAGGAGATAAAATGATGTCCTGCTCTTTATTTAAAACAATATCACTTCCATCATAATTTTCTATAATTTGTGGCTTTACATTAGCGCCAGTAAAATCAGGTGAGGTATCAAAGTGAGATATAAAACCAATTACAGGCACCTCTTTATCCGTATTACTTGGTAAAGTAGCCATGATATAGGCGTTTTCGTCTATAGAAACATCTTGCATTCCTATTTTTTTTAGCTCCGAAACCAACGCATTTGCTAAATTCCATTGTTTCTTAGTGCTTGGAGTATTTTCGCTAGTTGGATCACTTTCAGTATCTACGGTGACATAGCTTATAAAACGATCAATTAAGTGTTGTTTTTCAATCATTACTTGTTTTCTTAAAATCTATAGTACAAAAATACTATTTTTGTACTTCATATTTATTCTATGTATAAACTATTAATCAGACCTGTCTTATTTCTTTTTGATCCAGAAAAAGTACATTATTTTTCTTTCTTCATGATTAGGGTTTTCAATAACATTGGATTTGGCAGATTATTTAGAAGTTTTTTTCAAATTAAAAATGAAAAATTAGAAAGAGAATTATTTGGGATAAAATTTCCTAATCCAGTGGGACTAGCTGCTGGTTTTGATAAAAATGCAGACTTGTATAAAGAATTGTCAAACTTTGGTTTTGGTTTTATTGAAATAGGAACTGTTACTCCAAAAGGGCAAATTGGTAATGAGAAAAAAAGATTGTTTAGATTAAAAGAAGATCAGGGGATTATTAATAGAATGGGGTTTAATAATGATGGTGTAAAAGCTGTTGTTGAAAAATTAAAATCAAACACCAATATAATTATTGGTGGTAATATTGGTAAAAATACCCAGACATGTCCTGAAAAATATACGGAAGATTACTTAATATGTTTTAATGAGTTACATCCATATGTAGATTATTTTGTATTAAATGTGAGTTGTCCAAATGTATCCAGTCATGCAAAATCTGTCTCTTATACACATCTGACGCTGCCGACGATCTAC
>OJFK01000206.1_pt1 | contig 15472 bp, 8 predicted proteins | sample 1594101 | NCBI WGS metagenome assembly OJFK01 (sample SAMN05416723, study PRJEB24817) | seawater metagenome | isolation source: Sea water | place: Canada:Atlantic | collected 2013-07
CGTGGGCTCGGAGATGTGTATAAGAGACAGGTTTTAATCATTTTAGTGATTATAAGTTGTACAGACAGCCGAGATTTAGGATTTTTAGAAGAAGTAGTACTTCCTTCAAACATCAGTGCATTATTTGACATCACTCAAGACAATTCAGGTCTGGTAACCATAACTCCTTCAGGTGAGGGAGCAAGCACTTTTGAAATAGGTTTGGGAGATAGCTCAGAATCAGTAAGGATTACTTCTGGAGAAAGTATAGAGAATATCTACACAGAAGGAAGTTATGATGTTTCAATTACTGCCTTCAATATTGTTGGTGATTCTACTCAGGTAAATCAACAGTTGGTTGTGTCTTTTGAAGCTCCACAAAACTTAGAAGTGGTCATAGAAAATGACGCTTCCACATCTAAAAAAGTAAATATAAGTGCTACTGCAGACTTTGCAATAAGCTATGAATTTCATTCTGGTGAAACAGGAATAGACCAACCTGTAGCTACAGCTAATATTGGTGATGGAATTTCTTATGATTACGAAACCCCTGGAATTTATTCTGTGAAAATAATTGCAAAAGGTGGAGCTATTGAAACCACAGAGTATACCGAAGACTTTGAGGTAACCGAAATTGTATTCCCTCTTAGCTCTGCTCCAACACCACCAAATAGAAATGATGTTGATGTTGTTTCTGTTTTTAGTGATGTCTACACAGACGAAACATTAAATGAGCTTCCAACCTCTTGGTCTTCTACTAACTTTGAAGAAGCCAACATAGATTCAGACAATATCTGGAAACTAACAAGCTTAGATTTTTTAGGCATTGTAACTAATTATGATGCTGGAATAGATCTCTCTGAAATGGAGAAAATGCATATTGACTATTGGGTACCCGAAGGAACAACAAATGAATTATTTGTTAAAATTGTGAATACAGTAGACGGTGGTGAAGATATAGAATCTCTAGGAGCTACTACAGGAGGATCTTGGCAAAGCATAGAGCTAGATATTACTGCTTTTGATGGTGGTGATTTAGCAAATAAAGAAAAAATTACACAGATACTTATAGATTCTGATGGAGAAACTCCAGTTGCTTACATAGATAATTTTTACTTTTATCGAGAAAGTACAACATCTTCATTTGATGATGGTTTATTAACAAACGGAGATTTTGAAGGCGGAAGTGATCCTTGGATTGAAGGTGTTAATGATGCATCACCTGCTCCAGTAGTAACCGTTGGAGGCAATACCTACTATTCTGTAGATGTAACAGCGGCAGGGAATGTATATGATGTAAATGTGAGTCAAAAAGTTGAAATTATTGGGGGGAATACCTATACTCTTAGCTTCGATGCATGGTCAGATGTTAATAGGTCTATTGTAGCTGGTATAGGATTAAGTGCAGATCCATGGACTAATACTGGAGAACCATTAAACATCACTACAACAAGAACAACCTATACCTTTACTTACACAGAAGTAGGTTTTGGAGCGCCAAATGCACGAGTATTATTTGACATAGGAGGTGACGTAGGTCTTGTTAATATAGATAACGTGTCTTTAGTTCTAGGGACCGGTAATCTACTTACTAATGGAAATTTTGAGGCTGGAAGTGCTCCTTGGATTGTTGGAGTTGATGACGCAGAAGCAGCTCCGGTTGTAACTATTGCAGATAATACTTACTACTCTAGAAATGTTACAGCTGCAGGGAATGTTTATGATGTAAATGTGAGTCAAAAAATTGAAATTATTCAAGGAAAAACCTATTTCTTAACATTTGTTGCTTGGTCAGACACAAATAGGTCTATAGATGCAGGTATTGGATTAAGTGCAGATCCTTGGTCTAATGATAAAGAAACTATCAACATAACTCCAACCAAAACAACTTTTACATTAACCCTAGAAGCATCAGATTTTGGAGCTACAGACGCTAGAGTACTGTTCGATATTGGAGGAGAAGTTGGAGAAGTTAATATAGATGATGTCTCATTATCAATGAATTAAAAAATGAAAAAAATGAAACTATTTAAAAACATTCTTGGAGTATTTTTCTTAAGCATACTTCTTTTCACAGGTTGTCAAGAGGAGGATAAAGAATTTGGAGATTTAATAGCCCCAACCAATATTACTTTAAGTTATGAGGTTCTTGGTCAAGATGATGAAAATCCAAACGGAGACGGTTCTGGAATTGTAAATTTTTCTGCTACAGCAGATGACGCCATTACTTTCATATATAGCTTTGGAGACAATACAAATAATGCGTCTGCGCCAAATGGAGCCTCTAGCCATAGATTTACAAGAACAGGAATTAGCTCTTATAATGTAACAGTTATTGCATCAGGTAAAGGAGGTATAACCTCATCTTCATCTGTAAATATTACTGTATTTAGTGCTTTTGATGATATTGAAGCAAAATCGTTCTTATCTGGAGCACCAATAAGCCAAGATACTGATGGAACTGATGTCATAAGTATAAGTGCACCAGCAACCAAAACATGGTATTTAGATGATTCTAAAACAGGCCATTTGGGTGTTGGTCCATCATTAGCTTTTGATATTGAAATTTATGGAGCGCCCAGAGAATATTATTATCCGAGTTTCTTTGCGGCACCTCCCGGAACATTTTGTGGAAGCGATGGAGATTGTTTTTGCGATGACGAATTAATTTTTACGCTAAACCCTGATGGAAGTATGAACTACCTTTTAGACAACAAAGGAACTACTTTCTTTAATGGTAATGCTGCTCATCAAGCAATTGCTGGTGGTGCTGGCGGTGCAGATGCTTGTTTAGATTTTAATACTTCTACAGTAAGTAATGTATCTTTTGCTCCTGGTTCTGAAGACTGGAGTTTGGTTGCTGATGCAAGTTTTGAATCTAGAGGAACTCAGATGAATTTTTCTGACTCGGGTTTTATGAGTTATTACGTAGGTTCTTCTAGTTATGAAATTATTGAAATTACGGAAACAGAATTATATGTTAGAACTTTAGATGCAGTAGACCCAAATTTAGCATGGTATCATAAATTTACTTCATCACCTGGAGGAGGAGATGTTAATGATGGGTATGTTTACACAAATTTGGTCTGGGAAGATGACTTTAATACAGCTGGTGCACCAGATGATACAAAATGGACCTATGATCTTGGAACTGGTTCTAATGGATGGGGTAACGGAGAATCTCAATCCTATACTAATGATTCAGAGAATGTAATTGTTGAAGATGGTTCTTTAAAAATTACTGCCATCAAAGAAGGTGCTAATTATACATCTGCTAGAATTAAATCTCAAGGATTGTATGAGTTTACTTATGGTAGAGTTGAAGTAAGAGCTAAACTACCAGCATCTCAAGGTACTTGGCCTGCAATTTGGATGCTTGGATCTAATTTTACAACCGTAGGGTGGCCTCAGGCTGGAGAAATAGATATCATGGAACAAACTGGAGGTGATAAAACAAGAGTACTAGGTACTTGTCATTGGTTTAACACTGCGGGGTCAAATAACGCTAGTTACGGTGAAAACACTATAGTAGAAAACTCTTCTTCTGAATTTCATCTCTATACCGTTGAGTGGACTGAAGGTGCTATTAAAATTTATGTTGATGATGTCCAGTACTATGAATTAACCAACTCCGTAGATTTGCCTTTTAATGCAGATTTTTTCCTAATATTAAATGTTGCCATGGGTGGTAGTTTGGGTGGAAATATAGATCCTGCTTTTACTGAAGATACTATGGAAATTGATTATGTAAAAGTATTTCAATAAAACATAAAATTAACGATAAGAGAGAATTCTCTTTTTTTCTGTTATAGCTTAATGCTATAAAAAACAGTCTTAAAAATAGTATACTATTTTAAGACTGTTTTTTTGTTAAAGTAAATACCTAGGCTTTCACAAAAATCTAGTCTTCCTAAAATTTGTTATCTATAAAAAGCTTAGTCTGTATAAACAATAGGTTTGTTGAAAATTATATTTAAAATTTCAAACCATACAAATAACCTATTCACCTATACAAAACTACAACAAGTATCCTTTTTGTATATTTAAATAAAAGTAATTGCTAGTTGTTTTCCCAATAAATAAGGTGGTGTGAATAATAAAACCTTAATGTTTTACTTTTTTTATAAGAGTGTATGATTTTTGTCGAGGTTTTATTTTGAAAAAGATGAAATGTTACCTTTAAATTAGCAAGTAATCATTTTTTTCAATAATTCTAAAAATTATAGTGAAATTTAAATTCTTTACCATAAAAAAAATTCTATTGTTGTCTGTGCTTTCTTTGAGTACTTTTTCAATGCTTTCCCAATCTGATATCGTTTCTGTAAGAACATTTGAGAAAGGAAGTACTCTAGTTGTGAATGGAGATAGCTTTATGATTAATGGAATGAACTGGGATATGATCCCAATTGGAAAAGATGCTGTGAATACTAATTTCTGGAACAAACCAGACGAGCTTATAAAAGCTGGCTTAGAGTCAGAAATGTCTCTGCTGAAAGAAATGAATGTAAATGCTATTAGACATTATTCTGATATCCCTTCTAAATGGGTGCAGTATATTTTCGAAAATTATGGTATTTACACCATGTTAAATCATTCTTTTGGCAGGTATGGGCTAACTATTAATGGTGTTTGGGAGCCCATAACAGATTACTCAAATGATGATACTCAAAAAGTATTACTATCAGAAATAGAAACATTAGTCAACAAATACAAAAATACTCCTGGTTTGTTATTGTATTTGCTAGGGAATGAAAACAACTATGGTCTTTTTTGGTCGGGTGCAGAAACTGAAGATTTTCCAGAAGAAGAATCAAAGAAAAAAGCAGTTGGAGAAAAATATGGCAGGCCCATGTACAAGCTTATGAATCTGGCTGCTAAAAAAATTAAAGAATTAGACTCAAATCATCCAGTTGCTATTTGTAATGGAGATGATCTATTTATTGATATTGTAGCAGAAGAATGTAGAGACATAGATATTTTTGGAGTTAATTCCTACAGAGGGGCTTCTTTTACTGACCTATTTAAAACAGTGAAGGAGACCTTAAACAAACCTCTTCTATTCACCGAATTTGGCGCAGATGCTTTTAACGCAATTAGTTCTAAAGAAGACCAAAGGTCTCAGGCAAATTATCTCCTAAGGAACTGGAAAGAAATTTATGAAAATTCCGCAGGTATGGGAAAGTATGAAAACACCATTGGTGGTTTTACTTTTCAATTTAGTGATGGCTGGTGGAAATATGATTTTGATCATAGAAAGAACGTCTCCAAACATGATACTGTTGCAACGTGGTCTAATGGAGGATATTATATTGACTTTTTATTAGGAAAAAATAATATGAATGAAGAGTGGTTTGGAATTTGTGCTAAAGGACCAACAGATAATAAAGGCTTGTATAATTTATATCCAAGAGCAGCCTATTATGTACTGCAAAAAATTCATCAATTTAATCCATACAAAGAAACTGCCAACACCAACTTATTACACAACTATTTCAAAGATATAAATCTTACAAATGCAATTATTAGAGGAAAAGAAAACGAAAGGATTCTTGCCAATCTAACAAAAGAGAAAGATTCTTTAATTATTGAGTCATCTGAAAAAAGGACTTCACCTATGCTTCATATTACTTTTGATGATGATTCTAAGGCTTTTAATTTCATGTCTTTTAATGGCGCTTCTTTTAAAATTATAAACAACCCTCAACAACCAAAAAATGATACATCAACTTTAAAAGTTGGTGAAATTACAAACTCAGGATATAATTGGGAAGGCAGTTATATAGACCTTAAGAATCCTATACACTTAGAGAACGGAAGTACTATTACGTTAACTGCTTATTCAGAAAAGCCCCTAAGTTTATTACTAAAACTAGAGAAAAAACAAAACAAAACTATTTCAACAGAATGCAACGTAATTCATACTGGAAATGGTTGGGAGGAGTTAAAATATACTTTTTCTTCCTCTAATAAATACAATAGATTGGTTATTTTCATTGATGGCCCAGGAACTACTTCTGGGAGTTTTTATATTGATGATATTACACAGTCAAACTCAAAAATTCAACTAAAAAAATAAAGTGCCATAACAAATGAGTAACGAAACAAACACATTAACAAAAGATACTTCTATTAAGAAAAAGGATGTTCATTTAAAGTCTATAACTATAGACGATGAAATATATTATCAGATATCAAATAATGACGCAATGCGTCCTTTCTTTATGAGCATTGTAAGTGATTCTAATCATTGGATGTTTATCTCCAGTAATGGAGGACTAACTGCTGGAAGAAAAAATTCTGAATATGCTTTATTTCCTTATTATACAGACGATAAAATTACAGAATCTGCAGACATTACAGGGAATAAATCTATTTTTAAAGTATACAAAGACAACCAAGAGTTTATGTGGGAACCTCTTGCGGTTAGGTCTTTAGGAAGCTATACTACCACACAAAACCTTTATAAAAATAGGTATGGAAACAAAATTATATTTGAAGAAATTAATCATGATTTAGAGTTAATATTTAGATATCAATGGAGTTCCAGTAATGTCTTTGGTTTTGTTAAAAAATCTAAACTTATAAATACTGGAAACGAGGCTGTAAAAGTTTGCTTACTTGATGGTATTCAAAACATTATGCCTGCTAGTATTGGAAGTGATGAACAAAACCAATCAAGTAATTTAGTAGATGCCTACAAACGAAATGAACTAGAAGAAGCCACAGGTCTTGGAATTTTTGCATTAAGCGCTATATTGGTAGACAAAGCCGAAGCAAGTGAAGCTCTAAGAGCAAATATTGTTTGGTCTCTTGGTTTGGAAAACCCAAAGCATTTACTTTCATCTCTTCAACTGAATGATTTTAGATTGGGCAAATCTCTAGAACAAGAGGTAGATGTTAAAGCAGAAAAAGGAGCTTACTTCTTAACTACAGATATATTCCTAGAAAAAGGAGCTTCTAAAGAGTGGATGATTGTTGCCAACGTACATCAAAACCACTCCAATATAGCCAAGCTATCAAAACAAATTAGAGATGATTCTTCTTTGTTAGAGAAGGTGAATAATGATATTAATCTAGGAACAAAACGCCTTGTTGAATTAAACTCAGCTTCCGATGCAATTCAAGTTTCTTCAGATAATTTAAAAGATACTCGTCATTTTGCAAATACACTCTTCAACATTATGCGAGGTGGTATTTTTGATAATAATTATCAAATTGAAAAATGGGATTTTAAAAACTATTTAGAACAAGCAAATACAAAAGTAGCTTTCACTTCAGAGGGTATTATAGCAATGCTTCCTGATATTTTTTCTCTTTCTGAACTTCAGAAAATAGCCTATGATAATGCCGACAAAAACTTTAGACGTCTTTGTTTAGAATATATGCCTTTAAAATTTAGTAGACGTCACGGAGACCCAAGTAGGCCCTGGAATAAGTTCTCAATCAATACAAGAAATGAAGTTGACGGTTCTAAAATTTTAGATTATGAAGGAAATTGGCGCGATATTTTTCAAAACTGGGAAGCCTTAGCTCATTCTTATCCTGAGTTTATTGAAAGCATGATTCATAAGTTTTTAAATGCAACTACTTTTGATGGCTATAATCCATACAGAGTAACAAAAGGAGGGTTTGACTGGGAAACCATAGAACCAGATGACCCTTGGTCTTATATTGGGTATTGGGGAGATCATCAAATTATTTACTTGCTGAAATTTTTAGAGTTTATGAACAATCATAAACCTGGAAGGTTAGAGAGCTTCTTTACCAAAAATTTATTTGTATATGCAAATGTTCCTTACAAAATAAAGCCATATCAAGAGTTGCTAAAAACTCCTAAAGACACCATTATTTTTGACCAAGATTTAGACGCTAAAATTCGTGAAGAACGAGCTTCTTTAGGGGCAGATGGTGCTCTATTACGAGATGAACATAGATTTATTGTAAAAGCTAATTTTATAGAAAAAATACTAGCAACTTGCTTAGCTAAACTCTCTAATTTTATTCCTGAGGGTGGAATTTGGATGAATACGCAAAGGCCAGAATGGAATGATGCCAACAACGCATTGGTTGGGAATGGTGTTTCTATGGTGACCCTTTACTATTTACAACGTTTTTTCAGCTTCTTTGAAGAACTATTGGCTACAACTTCAATTGAAGAGGTAGAAATTTCCAATGAAATTTCAATGTTTTTTAATAAGGTATTAGCAACTTTTGAAGAAAATAAAAAGATGTTAGGGGGCCCAATTAATGATGCAAATAAAAAATTAATTCTAGATGCACTAGGACAGGCAGGAAGTGATTATAGAGCGCAAATTTACGAGCATGCTTTTTCAGGAAGAAAAACAAGTCTTTCTATAGATCAATTGAAAGCATTTATTGAACTGAGTAAATCTTATTTAGAGCACTCTATAAAGGCAAATAAGAGAGAAGACAATTTGTATCATGCTTATAACTTAATGACGGTAAACTCTGATAATTCTATTTCTATAAGCTATTTAAGTGAAATGTTAGAGGGGCAGGTTGCTGTTTTAAGTGCTGGCTATTTAAATGCAAGTGAAACCTTAGCTGTTTTAAATGCGTTAAAACAAAGTAAACTTTTTAGAAAAGATCAATACAGTTATTTACTATATCCTTTCAAAGAATTAAAAGGATTTTTAGATAGAAATACCATCCCAGAAGAAGCAGTTTTATCATCAAAACTATTACAAGAGATGTTAAAAGACCGAGCTGTTGAAATTATAGAAAAAGATGTAAATGGAGACTTTCATTTTAATGGAAACTTTAAAAATGAAGCTGACGTTATTGAAGCTTTAGAAAAACTTTCAGAGACGAAGTACAGTAAGCTTTTAGCCTCAGATACTCCAAAAATTCTTCAAACTTTTGAAAATGTTTTTAACCACAAAGCATTTACAGGTAGATCAGGTACATTTTATGGCTATGAGGGCTTAGGTTCTATCTATTGGCATATGGTTTCAAAATTATTATTAGCGGTTCAAGAATCTTGTTTAAAAGCAGTAAACGAAGGTGAAGATGAAATAATGGTAGGGCATTTACTAGAACACTTTTATGAAATAAATGAAGGGATTGGGGTTCACAAATCACCAGAGTTATACGGTGCTTTTCCAACAGACCCGTATTCTCATACTCCCGGAGGAAAAGGAGCTCAACAACCTGGAATGACCGGTCAAGTTAAAGAAGACGTTATTAGTAGATTTGGTGAATTAGGGGTGTTTGTTAAGCATGGAAAGCTATATTTTAATCCATGCTTACTTAGAAGAGAAGAGTTTGTTTCTAAAGAAACCAACTTTGAGTATTTAAGTCTTTTTAATGGGAATAACCTAATAAAAATGCCTGTTAACTCCCTTGGGTTTACCTATTGCCAAGTGCCAATTATCTATCATATTGCCACTAAAGATCACCTAGAGATTTCTTTTAAAGACGGAACTTCTATAGGAATTGATTCGTTGGTTTTAGATAAGATATCAAGTGAGAAGATATTTAAAAGAACTGGAGAGGTGGTTCAGATTAATGCGCATATAAACAGCACATACTTAAAATAGAAAGGGAAACACTATGAGGTTGAAATTTTATCTATATACTGTAGCCATTTCATGCATCATATTGTCTTGTAAAAACAACAAAAGGAATCAAAATTTGCAAAAAGAATCAAAACAAAAAACGCAATTGACAGCAAAAGATATATTAGGGAACTCAGAATATTTAGCAATTTCTTATGGTGGTTATAGAAAAACAACCAGAGATATTCAACCTACCATAGCGGAAGTAAAAGAAGATATGAAAATTCTTTACGCTATGAAAATTAGAATCCTTAGAACGTATAATGTACAATTAGCTCAAGCAGAAACAATTCTTAAAGCCATTGAGGAACTAAAGAGTGAAGATCCCTTATTTGAGATGTATGTGATGTTAGGAGCTTGGATAGATTGTAAAAATGCTTGGACAAATAATGCTGTAGATCACCAAATAGAAAGCGAAGAAAATGAAGGGGAAATAAACAGAGCCGTAGCCTTGGCAAATAAATATCCAAGTATTGTGAAAATTATTGCCGTAGGAAACGAAGCCATGGTAAAATGGGCCACAAGTTATTATGTTCAGCCATCAGTAATCCTCAAATGGGTTACTCATTTACAAGACTTTAAGAAAACCCAAAAACTCCCAAAAGATCTTTGGATTACTAGTTCAGATAATTTTGCCTCATGGGGCGGTGGTAGCAATGAATATCACACAGAAGATTTAAATAAACTTATTAAAGAAGTAGATTATATTTCTATGCACACCTACCCGATGCACGACACACATTATAATCCTGTTTTTTGGTATACAAAAGAAGAAAAACCCAATATAGAAAAAGTAAATAACATCATGCTAAGAGCCAAAGATTATGCGGTATCTCAATATGATAGTGTTACCAATTATGTAAAAAGTCTAGGAATAAAAAAACCAATACACATTGGAGAAACAGGGTGGGCATCATATTCAAATGAACTCTATGGAAACAGTGGTAGTAAAGCTACTGATGAATATAAAGAAGCCTTATTTTACAAACATATGAGAGAATGGACTTCAAAGGAAGGAATCTCTTGTTTCTATTTTGAAGCTTTTGATGAGCATTGGAAAGATGCTCCAAATCCAGGGGGTTCCGAAAATCATTTTGGGCTGTTTACTATTGATGGCAAAGCCAAATACGCCCTGTGGGATTTAGTGGATGAAAGTATTTTTAAAGGCTTGGGAAGAGGTAAGAATCCAATTACAAAAACATATAACGGAAATAAGGACAGTTTGCTTCTAGAAGTGCATGTGCCTCCTTTCAAAAAAAATAACAATACATTATAAAAACATATAGTGAAATGAAATTAATTAGGATATACTTTTTTTTAACACTAATCTTTATGAGTGTCCTCTCTTGCACATCAGAAAAATCTTTATCGGTAAAAGTTATAGAAACTTCAAAAAATGGAAATAAATTAAGCCAAATAACTAGTTTTACAGAGGCTAACGATGTTACTTCTATTAGTATTAACCCGGAAATAACATATCAAAAAATTACAGGTTTTGGTGGGTCTTTTACAGAATCTTCAGCATACTTGTTAAATAAACTAAGTTCTAAAAATCGCGACACCATTTTAAGAGCCTATTTTTCGAAAGAAGGAGCTAACTATTCATTGACTAGAACACACATGAACTCATGTGATTTTTCACTATCAAACTATTCATATTCTCCTGTTGAAAATGACATGGAGCTCAAGCATTTTTCTATCCAAGAAGACAAAGACGATATTATCCCAATGATTAAAGACGCTATGAAAATTTCTGAAGATGGCTTCAACATTATTGCATCTCCCTGGACTGCCGCCCCTTGGATGAAAGACAATAATAATTGGGTTGGCGGAAAATTACTTCCAAAATATTATGACACTTGGGCGCTTTTTTTCTCTAAATACTTAGCTGCTTACAAGGCTGAAGGAATAGATATTTGGGGGTTTACGGTTGAAAATGAACCACATGGAAATGGAGATAACTGGGAAAGCATGCATTATTCTCCAAAAGAAATGACAGATTTTGTACAGTTTCATTTAGGTCCAAAATTAGAAGCAGACGGCTATGGAGACAAAATAATTTTAGGCTATGACCAAAACAGAGCTGGCTTACAAGAGTGGGTAGACGAAATGTACAAAGATGATGCCTCTTCAAAATATTTTGATGGCACAGCAATTCACTGGTATGAAAGCACCTATGATTTTTTCCCTGAAGCACTTCAATATGCACACAACAAAGCTCCAAACAAATACTTAATAGAAACGGAAGGTTGTGTAGATTCTGAAATCCCTAAATGGCAAGATGATGCTTGGTACTGGAGCAAAGAAGCTACTGATTGGGGATGGGATTGGGCATCTGAAAAAGACAAACACCTTCATCCAAAATATGCCCCAGTAAACAGATATGCTAGAGATATTATAGGCTGTTTAAATAACTGGGTAGATGGTTGGGTAGATTGGAACATGGTTTTAGACACACAAGGAGGGCCAAACTGGTTTAAGAATTGGTGTGTAGCCCCAGTGATTGTAGATCCAGAAAAGGATGAGGTATATTTTACCCCTATTTATTATACCATGGCTCATTTCAGTAAATACATAAGACCAGAAGCAGAGATAATAGGTGTTGAAAAATCAGATGAAGACTTAATGGTTACTGCTGCTAAAAATACCGATGGGTCTATTGCTGTGGTGGTTTTTAATGAAGGAACAACTCAGAAAAGTTTTAAATTATCAGTAGGAGAAAAAGAATCAACTATTACAATAAGCGCGCAAGCGATACAAACAATACTAATTAATTCTATTTAATAATTATGTCAATAACAAGTAAAGTCCCTATGGGACAAAAAATAGCCTTTGGTTTTGGGATGCTAGCCAACCAAATGTTTCCTGCTGTAATAAGTATATTTATTGTAGTCCTTGTTCAAAATTTAGGATTTCCCGGTTGGATGTGGGGAGTTGTTTCCTTAGTTCCAAGACTGTTTGATGCTATTACAGACCCAATTATGGGGTTCATTTCAGACAATACAAAATCTAAATGGGGAAGAAGAAAACAGTATGTTTTATTGGGAGCTGTCATCATGGGTATTTCCTTTATCATTATGTGGCAGTTATATAAAGACAATACGGTTGATTATAACTTTACTTACTTTCTTTTATGGTCTTTAGTTTTTTATGTTGGACTAACAATATTTAGTGTTCCATATGTAGCTATGGGTTATGAAATGAGTAACGATTTTCATGAACGTACAAATATTATGGCGGTAGCTCAATTTATCGGTCAATGGGCTTGGGTAATTGCTCCTTGGTTTTGGGTGATTATGGATGATAAAAGCTTTTTTGAATCTGGTGAAGTAGCGGTCAGAGAATTAGCAATATGGGTTGGTATCATTTGTATGATTTTTGCAATGATTCCTGCTATTTTTATAAAAAGCAAATCAACTTTAAACGAGAAATATGATAGTATTACTTTCAAGAATATCTTAAAAAGTTTACATACAATATTCATCCTTAATTTTGGACAAGCACTAAAAATTAAAGCCTTTAGAAAATTATGTGTGGCTACTTTTTTAATTTTTAATGCCTTTAATACTGTAGCAGCATTTACCTATTTTATCATTGTATTCTTTTTATTTAACGGCGCTACTGGCCCAGATGGCGCATGGTGGTGGCCAACGCTTTTTGGAAGTGTAGGTGCTTTGGTAACTACTTTTTTAGTGATTCCTGTAGTAACTCAAATGTCTAAAAAAATAGGGAAGAAAAAAGCCTTTATAGTATCGCAATCTGTTTCAATTATAGGGTATATTATGCTTTGGTTTTTGTTTATCCCAGGAAAACCATACCTCTTCTTATTTGCATTGCCTTTTTTCTCATTTGGTATAGGAGGATTATTTACCTTAATGATGTCTATGACAGCAGATGTAATAGACTTAGATGAATTAAATACCGGAAAAAGACGAGAAGGTATTTTTGGAGCCATCTATTGGTGGATGGTAAAATTTGGTTTTGGAATTGCAGGAGGCTTAAGTGGGGTTATTTTTTCTGTCATAGGATGGGAATCTGGTGGTGCTACTCAATCTGAAGAAGCCTTATTTGGATTGCGATTGTTCTTTTCTGGACTGCCTATTTTAGGGACTCTAATTGCAATATATATAATGTGGGATTATGATTTATCAGAAGAAAAAGCTGGAGAGATTCGTGCTAAATTAGAAACAAGAAAAGCATCAAATACAGAAGCTTCAGAATAATAAAATAAGAATTAAAAAGTTAAAGAATATTTAAGAAATGTCAGTAAGAGAAGAAAAAATTTTATCGTTAACAAACCTAGATTTAGTAAAAAAATCAACAGAAGATTTAGCATCCCTCTATAATGAGGTTTTATCTACTGGAATTCACGGTTTGTGTTCTAGCCCTTATGAAGAAGGCCAACAACCAGGAGATACCTTAACAGAAGAACAAATTAGACGCAGATTAAAAATAATACAACCCTATACCAAATGGATCCGTTCTTTTTCATGCACAGAGGGCAATGAATTAATTCCAAAAATAGCGCGAGAATTAGGTATCAAAACATTTGTTGGAGCTTGGCTTGGAAATGATGCAGAGATTAATAAAAAAGAAATTGCTGGGCTAATTAAGTTAGCCAATGAAGGCTATGTAGATATTGCCGCTGTTGGTAATGAGGTAATGTACAGGCAAGATTTATCAGAAGAAGAATTGCTCTCTTTTATTAATGAAGTAAAAGAAAAAATTACTACAGATGTTCCTGTGGGTTATGTAGATGCCTACTACGAATTTGAAGATAGACCTGCCATTTCAGATGCCTGTGATATTATTTTAGCAAACTGCTATCCTTTTTGGGAGGGTTGTCATCAAGACTACTCCTTATTATATATGAAAGACATGTATAGAAGAGCCCAACGTGCAGGAAAAGGTAAAAAAGTAATTATTACCGAAACTGGCTGGCCTAACCAAGGTTCTAGTTTGGCAGGTGCTGTGCCTTCTAAGGAAAATGCCATGAAGTATTTTATCAATGCTCAACTATGGTCTAAAGAAGAAGATATTGATCTTTTTTACTTTTCTTCTTTTGATGAATCTTGGAAAGTAGGTTCAGAAGGAGATGTAGGGTCTTATTGGGGTATTTGGGATAAGGATGAGAAATTGAAGTTTTAATATTACAAAAAAGTTTTAAAGCACCTTTTTTCTTTTATAATTATGATTCTACTTTAGAATAGAATATTTTTGGAGTAGATCGCTAAGTAAAGTTCTGTATAAATATTTAACATTCATTTTAATAGTTTATAATTATGACATTTAAAATAAAACGTCTTTCAATAGTAGCAATTATAACTCTTGTACTAAGTTCTTGTACTTCTTCAAAAAAAGATGTTAATCCTGAAAAACTTACAGGAGGTTTAGAACTATTGTCTTCAGAACAAACGGGTATTGATTTTAACAACTCAATCAAAGAATCAAAATTCTTTAATCAATATTTTTATGGTCAAATATATATTGGTTCTGGAGTTGCTATTGGAGATATTAATAACGACGGACTGCCAGATATCTTCTTTGCCGGTAGCCAAGTTATAGATAAATTATATTTGAACAAGGGTGATTTAAAATTTGAAGATATTACAAAAAAATCGAAAATTACAAAGAATCCTGGTTGGTCTTGGGGGGTTACCATGGCAGATGTAAATGCAGATGGATATTTAGACATTTATGTAAGTAGAAATGGAAATTCATTAGACCCGAAAAAACGAAAAAATCAATTATACATCAATAATAAAGACCTAACGTTTACAGAATCTGCCGTTGCATTTGGTTTAGCAGATATGGGTTTTTCATCTCAAGCTGTTTTCTTTGATATGGATAATGATGGTGATTTAGACCTGTCTCTTATACACATCTGACGCTGCCGACGATCTACTCTGTGTAGA
>OJFK01000209.1_pt1 | contig 15453 bp, 12 predicted proteins | sample 1594101 | NCBI WGS metagenome assembly OJFK01 (sample SAMN05416723, study PRJEB24817) | seawater metagenome | isolation source: Sea water | place: Canada:Atlantic | collected 2013-07
ACCAGACATAGAACCATCTTTGTAAACGACCTCAACTTCAACAATCAGTCCATTATCTTCAGATAATTCTGAAATTATAGCAATAGCTAAATTTGTATCAGCACCTGCCATTACCAATACATCTTCTGCGCTATAAGGAGAAAGCCAGTTAGTTGTTCTGTTTATTTTCCCTGTAGGATAACCCGTTACTCCAAATGCATCTCTAAGCTCATCAACTTGAGGGAAATTTAAAAGGTCTGGATCACCACTACCAGTTTTATGAATAGTAATAACAGCAATATCTTCAGTTGCAGCATGAACTTCCTCTATAGCAGCTGTTATTATTGGACAAAAACCACACCAAGTACCTGTATAATCTTCAATTACAACTTTTCTTTTTGGTATAATTACCTTAAAAATTTCCGTATTCGTAGTTATAATTACCCCATTTTCAATGTAAACTCCATAAACTTCGAACTCTCCAATAGTTTCAGAAGAAAATATATTTCCATTAATTGCTGTACCATCCACATAAAAAGTAGCTTCTAAAGACAGATCAACACCCGCTTCGTTAATTATTTTAAAAGGTATCTCTTGATTTATAAGTGAAGCCTCTCTTACTAGTTCGTCTACAACAATTACTGCAGTTGGCGGATACAAGGGTACATTCTCTTCAGACCTACTACAAGATACTATGGTTCCAAAAGCAATAATTAATATAAAATAATAGGCATTTTTCATAAGTATGTTTTTTAAAAAAAAATAGTTGAAGCAAAAGTAATAGAAATTACAAAAAGAAAGAATTTATTAGTAGAAAAAAAATAAGGAGTAGCTATTTTTTTAGTATTTATTAAAATTTTAAATTATTTTAGCAGCTCAAATCAAACGAAAATGAAAAAATTAGTATTAATTTTTAGCTTACTTCTAATATTTAACATAAACGCTCAAGACAATATTCCAAATATTGATATAAAAACAATAGATGGGAAAACTTTAAATATTCAGGAAGCTACCAATAAAGATAATCTTGTTATTGTATCCCTTTGGGCAACTTGGTGTGTGCCTTGCATTAAAGAATTAGATGCAATTAGTGATGTATATGATGAATGGCAGGAAGAAACAGGTGTAGAATTAATTGCTGTATCTGTAGATGATAGCCGTACTGTAAAAAGAGTAAAAGCTTTAATTAATGGTAAAGGATGGGACTATCAAGTATTGCTTGATACAAACAACGATTTAAAACGTGCTCTTGGCGCATCTACTGTACCTCTTACTATTTTAATTAAAGACAATAAAATTGTATCCAGACATTCTGGATACAGCCCCGGATCTGAAGATGAGCTTTATGAAAAAATCAAAGAGCTTTCTTTATAAACTAAAATAACATAAACAATCAATTTTTTAATGAAAAAAATAATACTATGTGTTGCTATTTTATATAGTGGAATCACATTCGCACAAGATGGAGGCTATTTTTTTGGAGGATTTGAATCAAATTCTCAATGGCTTTTAGATGATGAAGGACTTAATTTTATAGCTCCTGAAGATCAATTTAGATCAAACAATTATTTTAGATTAGACTATAATTTAGGTAAGTTCACTGCAGGTGTTCAATACGAAACCTATCTTCCAGCTGCTTTATTAGGCTATGCCCCAATTTATGATGGCAATAATGGAATAGGAACCTATTATCTGAATTTTAAACACAAAACATTAGATATTACTGCTGGTTATTTTTACGAACAATTTGGAAACGGGTTAATATTGCGCAGTTGGGAAGACCGCCAACTTGGAATTAACAATGCAATAAAAGGTATCCGTATTATTTGTTCACCATTAGATTATTTGAATATTACTGGCGTTTATGGTAAAACCCGAAATGGATTTGATGTTTCTGAAGGAGTTACTCAAGGTATTGATGCAAATTTATACATTAGTGAAGCTTTAAAAATGGAAAAAGTTGAACTGAGCATTGGCGCTAGTTATGTTGGAAGATACCAAAGTAGCGGTACTAATGATAGTATACCAAGTACCGTAAATGCTTATGGGGGTAGATTTAATTTTGTAGCTGGTGATTTTTATGGAGGCATTGAAGCTATTATAAAAGACCCAGATGTAATTGCAAATGAAGGTCAACTATCATCAAACAAGTTATATGATGGTACCGCTATGCAAGTAGACTTAGGTTATGCAAGAAAAGGCTTGGGTGTTAATGCAACCTTTAGAAGGTTAGAAAACTTTTCATTTTATGCAGATCGTCTAGCGGAAGGAAATGTTTACAACCAAGAACTAATTAGCTATACTCCTGCTTTAACCAAACAACAAGATTATATGCTAACCAATATATATGTATATAATGCTCAACCAAGATTAATTATTGAAAGTTATGACCAAAGAGCTGGTGAAGTTGGTGCACAAGTCGATTTATATTACAAGATTAAAAAAGGGACTGCTTTAGGAGGGGAATATGGAACAAAAGTAGCTGGTAACTTTTCTTATTGGGCTGGATTAGATGCTGAATATAATATTGAAAATCGTTGGTATGAAGCTAAATTCATCGGTAAAGGTCCTAAACTATTTAGAGATTTAAGCATTGAAGTAAAGAAGAAACTAAGCAAAAAATGGAGTACGATAGCAACGTTCCAAAATGTTATAGTAGACAAAGGAATTGTTTACGGAGGACCACTTGAAGATGAAGAGAATATAAAAGCTTCTATTGCTGTTATAGAAGGTACTTATAAGTTTGAAGGTAGTAAATCTACACGATTAGTACTGCAACATTTATGGGCAAAAAAAGACAGGAAAAATTGGGCTGCAGGAGTTTTAGAATATAATTTTAATTCGAGTTTTGCTTTATATGTTGCTGACAATTGGAATTATGGAGATACAGACATTCACTATTATAGTTTAGGAGGAAGCTACTCTAAAGGCAGAACTAGATTGGGAGTTAATTACGGCCGACAAAGAGGGGGTTTAATTTGTGTGGGAGGAGTATGTAGATATGTTCCTGAAAATACAGGTGTTACTGCCAACCTAACAGTTTCTTTCTAAGAAATAGACTTAAAATTTAGCCCTTTTTTATATTGCTTTACAGACCTAAAAATACTTATCCAGGGTAATCACCTTTTAAGTATGGATTATTAAAAAAAGATTTTAAAACAGCAATGATTTGCTCTTAATTAAACCATCAAGTTTTGAAAGGGAGTCAATACTAATAAAAAAAACTCTGAGGAATTAATTTCTCAGAGTTTTTAAGTATACATTAAATAATAAATAAGTGATTATTTTTTAACAACTTTAATAGTTTTTGATGTCCCCTCATCATTACTAAATTTAACAATATACATTTGAGAACTTAAATTAGACATATTAATTAGTTGTTGTCCAACGTTAATTTTCTGACTATTAACTAATTTTCCTTGAAGACTATAAATTTCCATAGTTAATTCTTCAACAGCATTTACGTGCATATCATTAAATATTACAGTAGAAGCAACGCTTATATCCAACTCATTAACATCATTAACACCTAATGTTGGATCATACCGGTAAGTAAAGGTTAAATCGCTACCTATATCATTACCATCAGAATCAGTTTCATGAAATCTAAAAACATAATCTTTTACTTCAGTTCCTTCAAGAGTATTTGCAAAATGATTCCCTTCAGATGTAATTCCCCCTGGTGCTATTGCCAAAAATTGTGGTGCCGGAGGAACTGTTTGTCCTGCTACCAAATCAATATAACATTGACCAGCAAAACATAATTCAAAACCAGCTCCAGTAGCATTTACTGCACTAACAAATTCAATTCTCATATAAATTTCATCAGGTCCAGTATTGGTGATAAAGAAATTCAATGAAGCATTAGACACTCCATAATCGCTAAATTCAACAACCATTCCATCAATAATTTCATTTCCAAATTGGTCTTCAACTACATAACTTACAATCTGCGCATTCATTGTAAAAACTGTAAATAATAAAGCTATTAATAGTAAAATCTTTTTCATTTTTTTTATAAATTGGGTTAATACTTTTTAACAAAAGTTTATGTCTCTAAAAAATTTACTTGCTCATTGAGAGTAATATTTTTCAAGGTATTAGGTCAAAAATAAGTAACTTTATTCTATCTTTCGAGGATTAATATGAAAAAAAAAAAATGAATAGAATAAAATTATTTTCAAGCGTTGTGTTTACCTTTTTCACACTAGTAATCTTTGGTCAAACCATAGTAAGTACTTCGCCAGAAAACAAGAAGGTGGTTTTAGAAGAATTTACTGGAATACATTGCGGTTGGTGTCCTGACGGACATACAATTGCCAAAAATATTCAAAATAACAATCCTGAAAGTGTATTTTTAATAAACATACACCAGGGAGGCTATTCAAATCCTGGTAATGGAGAACCCGACTTCAGAACTCCTTTTGGAAATTCCTTAGCTGCTCAGGTTGGAGCAAATTTTTATCCTTCTGGAACTATAAATCGTAACTCTAATGCTCTAAGTAGGGGGTCTTGGAATGGGGTTGCTAATTCTGTTCTTGGACAAAATTCGAACGTAAATGTTGCTTTTGAAGCAAATATTGATGTACAAACTAATGAAATAACTGTTCATTTAGAAGCATTTTATACTTCAGACAGTCCAGAAGATTCAAACCTTTTAAATATTGCTCTTTTACAAAACAATACCTTAGGTCCGCAAACAGATTATACAGGAACTGTTGAAAATACATTAGAATATAATCACATGCATCGATTGGTTTGGTTAATAACTGGACAATGGGGTGAAACTATATCGACAACAACAGAAGGTACATTTATTGATGAAACATACACTTATTCAATCCCAAGCGACTACAATGGTGTTGCTGTTGCAATTGAAGATTTGGAAGTAGTTGCTTTTATTACTGAAACTCACAAAGACATTCCAAGTGGAAATGGTGTTTATCCAACATATTCTAATTTTGCCAACGAAAACAATGCTAGAATTAAGTATGTGGAAAATATTTTACCTCAATGCGGTTTTGATATTATGCCTACTGTTAATATTCAAAATTTCGGAGAAAATGATCTTACAGACGTTGAAATAGCTTATTCTGTTAATGGAGGTACTCCTCAAGTTTATAATTGGAGTGGTTTATTGCTATCGTTACAAAGCGAATCAATTGAACTTCCTTCTATTTCTTATACAACAGAAGAAATAAATACCATTAATATATCTTTATCTGATGATGATGACAATACAGATAATGATTTTGCTTATGAATTCAGTATAGCTAATGCATATACAAATACTGTTAACATGATATTGAATACTGGTAATGCAGGAAGTCAATGTACTTGGGATTTAATGAATTCAAATGATGAGATTTTATACAGTGGAGGCCCATATACAAACAACGAAAACATCCAAGAAACATTTGAATTAACTCAAAACTGTTACAGGTTTAGAGTTTTTGACACTGCAGGAAATGGAGGCGGATCTATCGTTTTATACGATTCTGAAAGTCAAGTTGTCTATAATACACCAGGTAATTATGGCGAAGGAGAAGAGGTTTTTTTTAGAACAACAGAAGTTTTAAGTATAAATGACAACAATTTACAAAATGTTATTATTTACCCTAACCCAACGACATCTATTTTAAATATTGAAAATGCAGAAAACTCAATGATTGAAATATATGATTTATTAGGAAGAGTTGTTTTATCTGAAAATAATATCTCTATTAACAAACAGTTAAACGTTTCAAATTTATCTACCGGAACTTATTTAATTAAAATTTCAAATAACGGTCAAATTAAAACAGATAAATTTATCATTAACAGATAAAAAAAATGATAAATAAAAAAAACTCCGAAGTATTCTTCGGAGTTTTTTTTATAAAAATTTAAAATTATTTCTTTTCTTTTTTGAATTTCAAAGGCAAATGAACAAGAGTTTTGGTTTCAAAAAATTCTTCCTCAAAAAAATCGCCTAAAGGGTAAATTTTAGCTTTCGGGAACAATGATAATTCTTCAGTAAGATTTCCTCCTTTTAAATAAAGAATACCATTTTTTAAATCGTGATTACTTTTCTTTGCAACAGAATATTTAACCCATCGCACAAAAGTTTCCATTTGAGCAACTGCTCTACTAATTATAAAATCGTATTGATCATTAATCGTTTCTGCTCTTCCATTTGTAGATGTTACATTCTGGAGATTTAATCCTTCAACCACTTCATTTACTACTTTAATTTTCTTTGCAATACTATCAACTAAATGAAACTGTACTTCAGGAAAAAGAATTGCTAAAGGAATTCCAGGAAAACCTCCACCAGTACCAACATCTAATATTCTTGATCCAGATTGAAAATGCATTACCTTTGCAATCCCTAAAGAATGCAATACATGACGTAAATATAGTTCGTCGATGTCCTTTCTAGAAACTACATTAATTTTTAAGTTCCAATCTTTATACAAACCTTTTAATTGTTCAAATTGTTCTATCTGTAGATCTGTTAAATCTGGGAAGTATTTTTGTATTAATTTCATAATAAATAATATTCTACAAAAGTAACTTATCTTTGTTAAAAAATAACATTAAGAATTATACGTTATTCATTTAAGAAACGTAATTTTGCATCTTAATTGATATCTAATTAAAAAATAATTATTTTGAGCTATAAACAAGTAACTTTCTCTAGATCAGACTCTACAAAGTTTTTTAAAACTTTAAATAAAAGAGTAAATCAATATTTCAAAGAAAATAACATCGTTAAAACTGGAAATTGGAAATTATACACTAAAGCCATTGTAATGTTTTCATTATTTTTTATTCCTTTAATATTAATTTTAACGGTAGCTATGCCACAATGGGCATTATTACTTCTAACTGTTGTTATAGGAATTGGGATGGCTGGTGTAGGGATGAATGTTATGCACGACAGTAATCACGATGCATTTTCAAGTAAAAAATGGGTAAATAAATTAATGGGGAGTAGTATTTATATTTTAGCAGGTAATGTTTATAACTGGAAAGTACAGCACAATGTTTTGCATCATACCTTTACAAACATACAAGGGCAAGACGAAGATATTGATGCCGGTAGAGTTATTCGATTTTCAAGACATTCAAAATGGATTAACATTCATAAGTTTCAAAAATTTTATTCTTTTTTCCTTTATGGACTATTAACTATCAATTGGGCAATTACTACCGATTTCAAACAAATGAACAGTTATTTAAAACGTAAATTATCTTATGGAAAGTTTCCAAATCCAACTACAGAATGGACTAAGCTTATAATTTCTAAAGTTATTTATTATGCGGTTTGGATTGTTTTACCAATTTTAGTTTTAGACATTGCTTGGTGGAAAGTATTAATAGGTTTCTTTGTAATGCATTACACTGCAGGAATAATATTAAGTGTTGTTTTCCAACTAGCACATGTGGTTCCGAAAACGGATATGCCATTACCAGACGAAAACGGTAATATGAAACACACTTGGGCAATGCATCAGTTTTATACTACTTCGAATTTTGCTCCTACTAATAAATTTATTTCTTGGTATACCGGTGGCTTAAACCATCAAGTAGAACACCACATATTTCCTCATATATCACACATTCATTATGGGAAAATAGCTAAAATTGTTAAAGAAACTGCCCTGGAGTTTAATTTACCCTACAACGAATATAAAACTACAAGAGAAGCAATTTTAGAGCATTTTAGACAATTAAAATCATTAGGCGATGAGCCAACATTAGCAGTATAGTTTTATCATGAACCCGAACCTTTCTAAACGAATCAATGCAATGGCAACTTCTGCCACTTTAGCGATGGCTGCGAAAGCCAGAGAATTAAGAGAAGAAGGAAAAGATATAATAGGATTAAGTCTTGGAGAACCGGATTTTAATATACCAGACTTTGTTAAAGAAGCTGCCATTAATGCAGTAAATAAAAATTACCATTCTTACACACCAGTGGATGGTTATGCCGATTTAAAAAAAGCTATTATCACCAAGTTTAAACGTGATAACCATTTAAATTACAAACCCAATCAAATTGTTGTTTCTACTGGAGCTAAGCAGTCCCTTGCTAACCTTGCAATGGTATTATTAAATGAAGGAGACGAAGTATTACTTCCTGCACCTTATTGGGTAAGTTATAGCGATATTAGTAAATTAGCAGGAGGAATTCCAGTTGAAATTCCAACCTCAATTGAATCTGATTTTAAAATAACTCCAGAAAGTTTAAAAGCAGCTATCACACCAAAAACAAAAATGATGATTTACAGTTCTCCTTGTAATCCAAGTGGATCTGTTTACTCTAAACAAGAATTACGTGCATTGGCTGATGTTTTAGTTGATTATCCAAATATAATTGTGATAAGCGATGAAATTTACGAGCATATAAACTTTACCGAAAACCATGCTTCTATGGCTGTTTTCGAAGACATGTATGACAGAACTGTTGTTGTTAATGGAGTTTCAAAAGCATATTCAATGACCGGATGGCGTATAGGATACATTGGAGGTCCAGAATGGATCGCTCGTGCTTGTAATAAAATGCAGGGGCAGATTACTAGTGGAGCTAATTGCATTGCGCAACGAGCAACTATTACTGCCCTTGAAAGTTCTCCGAGTAAAATACAGTATATGATTGATGCTTTTAAAGAACGTCGGACATTAATACTTGGCTTACTATCTGAAATTCCAGGATTTAAAACCAACCAACCACAAGGTGCTTTTTATGTATTCCCTGATATTTCATATTTCTTCGGAAAAGAACTTCAAGGAGTTAAGATTAACAATGCTTCAGATTTATCAATGTATTTATTAGAAAAAGCTAATGTTGCTACCGTAACTGGAGATGCATTTGGCAGCCCTAATTGTATTCGTATTTCGTATGCTGCTTCTGAGGAAAATATTATTGAAGCACTTAAAAGAATAAAAAAAGCTCTTACATGATTTTTGAGATAACAGATTATATCTAAAATTATTTATCTATTTCTCCAGAAATAAGGAGTTAATAATATTAAAACAGTAAATAGTTCCAAACGTCCTATTAACATTAAAAAAGCTGACCACCACTTAGCTGGATTAGATAACGATGCGTGATTATTAACAGGTCCTAAATCGCCTAGGGCAGGTCCAATATTCCCTAAACTAGAAGCAGCTCCACCTAATGCAGTTTGAAAATCTAATCCCAGTAGTGAAAAGACTAATACTCCTATTATAAAAGACAAAAAGTAGAGTATAAAAAATCCAAGTATATTAAATACAATAGGTTGCGGGACCGCTTTTGTATTATATCTTACTGGCAATACAGCTCTGGGATGTAAAGAGCGTTTAAACTCTATCAATCCATTTTTTATTAATATAATGTGCCGGACTATTTTTATACCACCAGCTGTAGACCCAGCAGATCCACCTAAGAACATAAGTCCAAAAAAGAATACTGTTAAAAAAGGTGTCCACAAGGTATAATCTGCACTTACAAAACCAGTTGTCGATATAATTGCTATTATTTGAAAAGCACTATGTCTTAATGCACTCTCATACCTTCCCCAAACCATAGAATGATTTACAGTTGATTGGGTAATATCTGTTTGAAAATAAATAATTAAAGAAACCATTATTGTGAAAATAATAATAGAAATAGCATAAAACTTAAACTCTTCATTCCGTAAAATCTTGCTAAACTTCGTTTTAAAAGCAAAATAACTTAAGACGAAATTAGTACCCGCTAAAAACATAAAAACAATAACGATATACTGTATTAAAGGCTGATCATTCCAATAGGCCATACTTGCATTTTTTGTTGAAAAACCACCCGTACTTATAGTGCTTAACGAATGATTAACAGCATCAAACATGCTCATTCCTGCTACCTTTAGCAATATGGTTTCTGAAACGGTATACCCTACATAAATTAACCATAGTCTTTTTGCAGTATCTGTTATTCTAGGGTGTAATTTATCACTACTAGGACCAGGAGCTTCAGCTGCAAATAACTCCATACCTCCAATTCCTAATAATGGCAATATAGCAATGGTTAATACTATAATCCCCATCCCTCCTATCCAATGTGTAATACTTCTCCAAAATAACACACCATAAGGAATGCTTTCTATGTCATTTAAAATGGAAGCACCCGTTGTGGTGTATCCACTCATTGTTTCAAAAAAAGCATCTGTAAAGCTAGGAATAGCACCTGTAATAATATAGGGCAAGGTTCCTACCAATGACATAAAAATCCAACCAAAAGTAACAATTACATAGCCATCTCTTTTTTGAAGTTCTTTCCGTTTATTTTTTGTAGCAAACATTATAACTCCCCCTAAAAAAATAGTTATAATACTTGCTTCTAGCATTTCAGCAGCTACTCCATCAGAGTAATAATAACTTACAAAAGTAGCTAAAAGCATAAACCCACCGTTTACCCCGATAAGCAAGCCCATTAAATGGAAAATAATTTTATAATTGAGTTTTACATATGAACTCATTACACAAAGAGTTTTTCTACTTTTTTTATAGACTGAGGAAGACAACAAACTACTACCCTATCACCAACTATAATTGTAAAATCTCCAAGAGCAATCATCCCTTTTCCATTTCTGATAATCCCTCCTATTATTGCTGAACGCGGAAAATCTATTTTCTTAATTAATTGATTGCAAACTCTTGAAGTAGAAGTTACTAAAAACTCTAATATTTCTGCATTCATATTATTAAGCTTAGTCATAGCTAAAATTTCACCTTTTCGGATATATCTAAAAATGTTATTAGCAGCAAGTAGTTTCTTATTAATAAGTGTATCTATTCCAATGGAATGTGAAAGTTGAAAATAATCCATGTTTTCAACTAAAGCTATTGTTTTTTTAACACCTTTAGACTTTGCTACTAAACAAGACATGATGTTAGTTTCACTGTTGCCTGTTACCGCAATAAATGCATCCATATTACTTATTTGTTCTTCATCTAACAAATCTACATCTCTACCATCACCTTGTATCACCAAACAATTTGGTAATGCATCTGCTATTTCAAAAGCTTTTTCTTTTCCTTTTTCTACTAGTTTTACATTAAAACTATGCTTACATAAATCTCTTGCTGTTTTAGTACCTATTTTACTTCCTCCAAGAATCATTACATTTTTTATTTCAACTTTTACTTTTCCGGTTAATCTATAAATCTCATCTATTCCTAATTGAGTAGTTGTAAAGTAAACTTGATCACCTTCCTTAAATTGAGTATCACCTCGTGGTATTAATGTATATTGAGTTGCATAGCGTTGAATTGCTATTGGCATATATTCTAAATTTGGATATAATTCGGCAACTTCCCTAACCGTTTTTCCAACAAAAGCAGCAGTACGAGAAAGAATAAGTCCAATCATTAATAGCGCTCCATCTTCAAACTCAAACGTATCGTTAAATGCACTTTGGTTTAATAAAAGTTCAATTTCTTTTGCTGCAAGAGATTCTGGAGAAATTAATTCATCAATTCCAATCTTTTCAAAACCAACTTCATCTTTGTTATGAATAAACTCTGTATTTGTAATTCTAGCAATCGTATGTTTAGCGCCTAATTGCTTTGCTAATACACAAATAGTAATGTTTGTAGTCTCACTTGAAGTGACTCCAATTAACAAATCTGTGTTTTGAACATTGGCTTCTTTTAATACTGATATTGAAGTGGCGTTTCCACGCACAACTCCTATATCTAAATGAGAACTAGCGTACGATAAAGATTCTCTATTAGTATCTATTAAAATAATATCTTGTGACTCGAAAGAAAGAAGTTTGGCTAAATGAAACCCAACCTCACCAGCTCCTGCAATTATAATTTTCATAACATATTGATGAACTATAAGAAGTACAAATGTATATAAATAAAATAAAAATACCTGTTTGAAAATCACAAATCTATTTTCACACAATCCTACTAAACAAATAGTAAAAAATATGTAATTTCGCAGCCGTTATGGCATTAGATAAAAAAGTTACACCCTATAAAGATTCTACTCTTAATAAAAAAGAGCAAGTAGAAAAAATGTTCGATGCTATTTCGGAGAATTATGACGGTCTTAATCGTGTAATTTCTTTTGGAACAGACATTAAATGGCGTAAAAAAGTTTTAGCAACCATTATCGAACATCATCCAGAAAGCATCCTAGATATTGCTACTGGAACTGGTGATTTGGCTATTAAATTTGCAGAAAAAACTTCGGCAACAAAAATAATTGGATTAGATTTATCTGAAGGAATGCTTTCTATAGCCAGAAAAAAAGTTGCTGATACAGAACTTAAAAATACTATTGAATTTATTAAAGGAGATTCGGAAGCATTACCTTTTAAGGATAATATGTTTGATGCTATAACGGTTTCATTCGGAATTAGAAATTTTGAAAACTTAGAAAAAGGTTTGTCAGAAATACTAAGAGTTATAAAACCTAAGGGATTGCTTATAATTTTAGAAACTTCCGTTCCTACGAAGTTTCCATTTAAACAAGGGTATCAATTTCATTCAAAAACAGTACTCCCTTTAATCGGTAAATTATTCTCAAAAGATAAAGTTGCCTACAATTATTTAAGCGAAAGTGCCTCTGTTTTTCCTTATGGTGAAAAACTTAACAATATTTTACGAAAAATTGGGTTTATAAATGTGATTAATAAACCTCAAACTTTTGGCGTTGCAACAATTTATACCGCCACCAAATAATTATGAAAAAACTATTTTTTGTATTTATCTTATTACTGTTTGCTCAAGGTGCAAATGCACAGTTATTTAGTAAAGAAAAATTATTGAATCGCGAAAATAATGATATGAGAACCCTTTCTTGGGGATATTTTTTAGGTTTCAATAAGTACGCTTACAACTTTGATTACAAAGAACAAACTCAAGGTGACAATACAGACGTTCTAGTAACTGGAGAAGCAGGTTTTAACGTTGGCCTTTTAGGTAATTTACGTATTAATAGTTATCTTGATTTAAGATTAGAACCAGGCCTTAGTTTTACTTCACGAAACTTTTTATTTCCAGGTTTTGATGAAGTAAGTGATAATTTAAGAGAAGTAAAAGCAACCTACATACATATTCCTTTATTGTTAAAAGTGTCTACAAAAAGACTTAATAATATAAAGCCATTTATTATAGGTGGTTTTTCAACATCATATAATTTAGCAAGTAACGAAGGTCATCCTGAAGACAATGAAACTGGTCAATTTAGGTCTACAGCATCAAACTACAATTATGAGTTAGGTTTTGGTATCGATTTTTATTTATATTATTTCAAATTTACACCTTCTATTCGTGGTGTTTTTGGAATGAATGATGAATTGGTTAGAGACAAAAACCCAAACAGTGCTTGGACTAGAAATATTGAAAAGATGTCTTCAAGAGGAGTATTTATAAACTTTACGATACAGTAATTCTTTTAAATTCACTTAAAAGTATTGCTGTAGCTGTTGCTACATTTAAGCTTTCAGTTTCTTGATTAACACCAAATTGTGGGATTGTAATTTTATGGCTAGCAAGATCCATAATTTTAGTTGAAATACCATTTGCTTCATTTCCAACTACAATGATAGCTTTATCCGGCAAATTCTCTTTGTAAATATTTGACCCGTCCATAGCCCCTACATAAACTGGAAATTTACTTTTTGCAAGAAATTCTTCAATAGCTGTATACATAATATTCACTCTAACAATAGAACCCATAGTGGCCTGAATAACTTTAGGGTTAAAGCAATCAACTGTATTTAATGAACATATTATATTTTCGACATCAAACCAATCACATAACCTAATGATCGTTCCTAAATTACCGGGGTCTTGAATAGAATCTAACACTACCGTTATTCCATTTTCAACATAAGTTTTATTATTAGGGATTTTAAAAACTGCTAAAGAATTATTAGCGTTTTTTAAAGAACTAATTTTTGAAAGTTCTTTTTCTGAAATTATCTGAACGTTTTCGTTTTTAAACAATCCATCTACAGTCGAATATAAAGAGTGCAATTGAAGTTTAGCAGTTATTAACTCGTTAATAACTTTTGGGCCCTCTGCAACAAATAATTCCAATTTATTTCGGTACTTTTTATGCTGTAAACTTGTTATTAATTTTATTTGACTATTGTTGACCAAAATCATGTATTTTTGACGTTATTAAATTTAGGAACTTGACCCAAAACCTCACAAAAATATCATTATTTTTAGGATTAATTATATTAATTGTTTCTTGTGATGCAACAAAGCATGTTCCAAAGGATAAATACCTTCTTACTAAGAACACAATTATTATTGACAGCACTGTTAATAATGAATTCAACGTTAAAAGTTTACTATTCCAACTACCCAATAAAAAAGTTCTTGGATTTCCATTAGGCCTTCAAGTTTATAATCTCGCAAATTTACACCCCGATTCTACTTTTCAAAAATGGGAACATAATAAGCCTAACAGGGAAAAAAGAATGAATAACATCTACTCAAAAAAACAAGTAGATAAGATAGCTTCTAATTATATAGGATTCAACAAATGGATTCAAAAAATAGGACAAGAACCTACTATCATTGATGAAAAAACATTATATAAAAACATCAAATACATCGACAACTATTATTCAAGTTTTGGTTGGTTCAATACAGAGTCTAGTTACAAAATTGATACTATTAAAATCAAAAGAGCGTCAATTACTTATTATATAAAAAAACACAAGCCTTATTTAATTGGAACCTTAGATGAAGAATTAAGCTCTCCTGTAGTAGATTCACTATTTCAAATAATTAAGAATCAATCATTAATTGTAACAGAAAATCAATATTCAGCAAATGATTTTAATAATGAAAGAGATCGAATTTCTCAAAACTTCAGAAACTCTGGATTATTTTATTTTGACCAAAGTTATATAGAATTTGAAGCAGATTCTGTTAAAACAGATCATAAAGTAAATATTATTTACAAAATTTCAGATAGAACAACAAGAAAAAATGATACTGTCCGTGAAGCACATTTTAAAGTCCATAAAATTAGTGATGTTCGTATCGTAACTGACTATAACTATGCAAACAGAAATAAAACCATAATAGATTCTGTTTTTTTTAATGGGTATTATCTTTATAGTTATGAAAAACTTAAATTTTTCCCTAAAGCGATTACCGATGCAATGGCTATTTTACCAGGTAAAATATTTAAAGATTCTGAGCGAAGTTTAACCTACAGGCAAATTAGTGATTTAAAAATATTTAAATATCCAAAGATATCCTATATCGAAGATCCTAAAGATTCTACAGGAACAGATCTTATAGCTACTATATTATTGACCTCTCTTAAAAAATATTCATTAGGATTAGATCTTGATGTTTTTACTTCAACAATACAACAGTTTGGTATAGGGTTTAAAGCTTCTTATTCTATTAGAAATGTTTTTAGAAGAGCAGAGACTGTCTCTTATACACATCTCCGAGCCCACGAGACAGGCAGAAATCTCG